>Ga0066849_10000315_pt1 | contig 19088 bp, 15 predicted proteins | sample ETNtaG_9_FD_65492 | JGI IMG/M metagenome (GOLD analysis project Ga0066849, IMG submission 65492) | Marine microbial and viral communities from oxygen minimum zone, Eastern Pacific Ocean - ETNP201406SV69 | ecosystem: Environmental > Aquatic > Marine > Oceanic | place: Pacific Ocean: Eastern... | reverse complement strand
AATAACCCAAAACTCCATAACTAGATGCATAATGGGCGTGGAGTATATCTGGTTTAAAGTCTTTTATTGTTTTTTTCAAAAGTAGGATAGCTTTTAAATATTTTATTTTACTTAAATTAGGCTCTCTTAAGTCTCTGATATATGAACGTAAATTAGGTGAAATAATTTTGACATTAAATTTTTTATATTTTCTAAATAAATCTTTTTTTGGTTTAAATAAACTAAATAGTAGTATTTCAAAGTTGTTTGAAGTTAGTGATTCAACCCATCTTAGCGTATGTATTGAATTCGCATCAGATAAAAATATTATTTTCAATGCTCTACTTTATAATAATCGTGGTTATTAATGGATATTTCAATAGTTATAGTTAGCTATAATGTCAAAGAATATATTATTTCTTGTATTCAATCAATATATAAACATTCAAAATCAAATTATAATTTTGAAATAGTAATTGTAGATAATAATTCTAATGATGGAACCGTAAATAGCTTAATAAATGATTTTCCAAAAATTTCTTTAATTAAAAATAAATATAACGCTGGTTTCTCTATTGCTGTTAATCAAGGAGTAAAAATATGCCAAGGAGAATATATTTTTATACTAAATCCAGATACATTATTTGTTGAAGATACATTAGAAAAGCTGATTAATGTGGCTAAAAACCAAAAAGAATTAGGAGCTATAGGGCCAGCATTGATTAATCATAATGGAGTTTTTCAACAATCTGTTTGGAGAAACCCATCAATAATCAACACCCTTTTAAGTATATTTCACCTCGATTTTCTTAATTATAAAAAGAATTACAAAGACAAAAAATTTAAAAATATTTCAAGTGTAGAAACCATCTCTGGGGCAGCACTTTTTTTAAAAAGGGAGATTTTCAATAAATTAAATGGTTTTAATGAAAAACTTTTTTGGATGGAGGATATAGATTTTTGTTTTCGTATTAATCGCATGGGTTACAAAACATATTATTTACCCTCGACAAATATAATTCATTATAGTGGTAAAAGTGCTGAAAAAAACTATAAAATTGCAATCTCAAATCAATTATTAAGTAAAGTAAAATTTTTTAAGATTCATCATTCAAAACTAAGTACTAATATAATTTTATTTTCAATTTTATTTTTGTCATTAATTAAGTCAATGCTAATATTTTTTATTTCACCATTTTCCAGATTATATAGAAAAAAGTTGATTGCTTATTTATATACTATACGTTCAGCTTTTAATAGTTAATTTGCCTGTATTTTTGAAAGCAGAATCACCGAAATTGCAAATCCAAACATTACCCACATTGGGAAAAAATATATAGTTGAACTGGCTGCAATTGCGGCAGGAACAAAAGCCGTTACAGATAAAAATAGAGACTGGCTATAATATTTAAGGCTATTATTAGTTGTTGTTATTGAAATAACAAATAATTTGTAAATAATACTAATGTGCCAGAAGAAAATTATTATTGCTACAAAAATTCCACCTTCTACTAATAATTCTACCCAAAAATTATGCATAGAAGTAAATCGTCCGGCAACTGGCCCAATTAATTCTTGATTTGCTAAAGATCCTCCAGCGCCTAAACCAAGACCGTATGATTTTGAAAATGCCTTTAAACCATTATCAACCAATTCTCTGCGCCATTGGAGCGAACCACCAATATCAACCTCTCCAGTTAAATATAAAGTAAGGGCCTCCATAGAGTTTGCTAATTCATTTATCCTAAGGTTATCGCTATCTCTTAACTGATTCATCCCCCATAAAATACCTATCGAAATAAACCAAATTAAACCTAGTGTACCTATTCGTTTTTTGATAAAAAATAAGTAAAGAGAATAGATTAAGATTAATGATAAAAACACTGCTCTGGATGCAGACATTACAACTATTGTTGTAATTGCAAAAATACCAAAAAATTTTATCGTCGTTTTTTTGTTGCATAAAAAAAATGGCAAAGCAATGACCATGCTTATAGCAAGATTATTGGTATTCCATCGAAAGCCTGTTGGGGGTCGAATTTTTGAATAGATAATATTATCTAAAACTGATAAGCTTATTGGTTCTTTTCCAAAAAATGAAGCTATAGATGAATATGATGAAATTGGCATTCTAAAACTGGTAAAAGACTCAACTAATGAGATCATTATTTCCATAAATACAAAAATTGATAATAAATGAAACATTTTATTTAGATTTCTAATGCTGTTAGAGAATGATATCATACTAATTGAGATTGCTAGACCACAAAATAAATAAAAAATATATTTTAATCCCAATTCTATGCTTGGTGCCCAAAAAAGAGATATAGAATACCAAATAAAAATTACAATTAATGAAAAAACATAATTTTTTGAGAGAATATTAATGTCAAATTTGTATTCATTCCTTTTTAGCTTATAAATCCATAAAATCCCTAGAATAGATAAAACAAAATGAAATAAATAAAAATCACTAAAACTAATGGCAACACCTAAATAGGCAGAAACAATCAAAAATAACACTAAATGATTATAGCTAATTTTTAAAGATTCAGAGGCTATCATTTTTTAATGAAAAATATTAATATCAAAATTATCGTTATGAACTCATAAATAATTAATGAAAAAGGCAGCGCTCTTACCCCAATTATTGATAAAAAATAATAGAATGCAAAAAAAGCAATTAATGATGAGAATAATTGTATAATTGCAAAATAATAATCTTTGTTTAAAACCATTAGCCATTGTCGACCAAGTGTATTTGATATCGCAGTCAATGGCAAAACAAAACTAAAAAACTTTAATGTTTCACTTGCTGGTAAAAATTTATCACCTAAAAATATTGATATAATTTTTTCAGCAAAAAAAAAGTTTAATAAAAAAAATAATAAGCCAAGTAGAAATATTAATAAAAAATAATTTTTTATTAATACCCTGCTCTTAATTTTATTTTTTTCATTTGCTATTGAAATAATGGGGAAAAATGCCTGACTCAAAGGTCCATAAAGAGTATTAAAAGCCCTATGAATTCTACTTGCTCCATAGTAAAAACCAAGTTGAAGCGGATTTACATAAACGCTTAAGATAAAGACGCTTATACTTTGATAAAGGATTGGAACTATAGTTATAAAAAAACTGGGTGCTGATTTTAAAAATAATTTAATTGATTCACTAATATCTTCAATTTGAAAAAGTCCTATTTTTCTTATAATGACTGAATAGAGGTATAAGCAAATTAATATGCTTGAAAAAGAAAATGATGCTAAAACTATCCATCCATCGCTTGAACTCCTTACTAAGAGAATAATTAAAATGAATCCAATCAATCGAAAAATAACTTTTGAAAAAGCAATTTTCCTCATTTTTTCAATCCCTTGAAAATACCAAACCGGAGACATGCCTTGAAAAACTGCTCCCAATGCTACAATTATAATATAATTTGGATTATCTGAGAATATTGGAACAACAAAAAAAGCTGTGACTGTAATTAATATTGCTATTGGTAATAGAAAGAGTTTAAATGTTGTGATTTTTGCAATGAATAATTTTAATTGATTATTGTCATCTTTTATTCTTGCAACTTTTCTCGTAGCAATCAACGATGAGCCAAATTCCATTAATAAAATAATCAAGATGCCAAAAGTTTGAGCAATTCCAATTTTGCCAAACTCTGATGCTCCTAATGTTCTAGCAATAAATGGTATAAAGAGAATAGCTAAAAAAAAGTCCGCAAAATAGGATATGTATAGATAAAATGAATTAGTTAAAAAAGACCGTTGATCCTCTTTAATTAAATTTGAAGGCATATTTTTATTTTCTTTCAGAAAAGTAACTTATAATTGATTTAACAATAAAATTACTTGCATTGCCATCACCATAAATATTATTTAAAAAATCACATTCCTTATTTATGTATCTTTTAAATGAATTAAATAAATCTTTTGGGTCACATAGTAAATTTGCACCCTGATCAATTAATTCAGTCCATTCTGTTTCTTTTCTTATAGTGATACATTTCTTTTTTGCAAAAAATGACTCTTTTTGTAGCCCACCACTATCTGTTATTACTATTTCACAATTATTTAATAAGGATAGCATTGGTATATATCCCACTGGTTGAATAAAGCTAATATTTGTTTGAATTTTAAAATTTTCGATCATTTTTTTTGTATGAGGATGCAATGGCATAACAATATTTTTCTCATGGTTTATTTTATCTAGATTTCCAAAAATAGCTGATAATTTTTCTTTAGAAGTTATATTTTCTCTTCTATGAATTGTTGCTAGTATGTATTTTGAACTTTGAAAATCATTAATATAGGCTTTGGCTTTATTGCTAAACCTAAGATAGGCATCATACATTACATCCCCAGAAAGTAGCACTCCATCGGATAAATTTTCTTTAGTTAAATTATTAATTGCATTATCATTTGGGCAAAATAGTAGCGAGGATAAGTGATCTACAAGAATTCGATTATTTTCTTCATACATTGATCTATTATAGCTTCTCAATCCAGATTCTACATGAAAAATTGGAATATCTAGTAGTTTAGCAGCTAAACTACCAGCTAATGTAGAATTTGTATCTCCATAGACCATGACCCCCTTAATGTTTTCCTGTAAAAGAATTGGATAAATTGAATGAACCATTTTATCTACCATTTGAGCATATTCGATTTGATTTATATTCAAATTATAGCTTGGTTTTTTTATATTCATCTCATCGAAAAAAATATTTGACATATTTTTTTCGAAATGTTGTCCGGTATGAATAATTATTTCAGATAATAAATTTTCATCATTTATTTTATCAGAAATAACTGCAGCTTTAATAAATTGAGGACGCGCGCCAATGATTGTTGCAATGTTCAATGACTTTCCATTGATTTTACCTTCTCGCCATCAATAATAAATCTACCGCATTTACTCAATCCATTTTTAGAGAATTCTATTCGACTTCCTTCAAAATCAACCCATCCAATAATCTTTGCTGGATTACCAACAGCTAAGGCAAAATCTGGAATGCTTTTTGTGACTACTGACCCAGCACCAATCAACGAGTATTTACCGATAGTATTACCACATATAATAGTTGCATTTGCTCCGATAGATGCCGATTTTTTTACTAAAGTTTTATTGTAAAATTTGCTTCCTTTTTGAGGAAATTCTGATCTAGGTGTAGTAATATTTGTAAATACCATTGATGGACCGCAAAACACATAATCTTCCAATTCTACACCCTCGTATATTGATACATTATTTTGCACTTTAACATAATTTCCAATATTTACATTATTACCCACGTTGACATTTTGACCAAAAGAACATTTTCTACCAATTTTTGTTCCTGTCTGGATATGTGAAAAATGCCAAATTTTTGTTCCTTTTCCTATCGAAACATCTTCATCGATTACTGCGCTTTTGTGAATAAAAAAACTTTCTTTTTTTTTCTTCAATTTACTTCCTCAAAATTTTAGTCTTTAAAATTTCAATATCTAAACAAAGTTGATATTGATGAATAAATTGCACCAATTATTCCAAAAATAGTCATAAATAAAAAACGATTAGGCGAGCTTTTTTTTGTAGGTGGAATTGCATGGTCTAGTATATGCAAAATTGGGCTTTGTTTTACCTCATCTATTCTTGCAAGTTCTAATTGCTGTTGAAGTGTCATATAAACTTCTTTTTTAGCCTCTGATTCTCTAAAAAGCCTTGAGAATACCATAAAAAGTTCTGGTGAATTTTCATAGCCTCTGTTCCTTTCTTTAAATCTTTTTAAATTTAATTCTGTTTCTTCTAATTCATTTTTTACAATTTCTAATCTTTCAGAAATAAATTGCTTTTCTTTTGTTGACTGTGCTGAATTTTCTTTTTGAATATAGCTCTCTACTTGGGTTCCAATAAAATTTGCAATACTTGCTGAAATAATAGGATCTTTAAATTCAGAATTTATCTTTATAAGTCCAGTCAATTTATCCTCAGAGACACTTATATGACTTTTAAATTTATTCAATGCCTTATCATAAACAATCGCTGAATCAATGTTTATCTCGCTAGAGAATTTGAACCAAGAATTATCATAAAAACCCCAAAGATCTACTAAGCTTATTTTTTTTTCATTTTTAGTAATCCAATTTTCATTCAATACCTTATTTGCTATTAATCTTGATTTAACTACATCGGATATATTGAAATGCTCACTATCCTGACTTGTATTTACACCCAAATTGGCTGCCAATGATTGAAATTGACCGAGACCCTGCATTGACTCTTTTTTTGCTGGATAAAGTGAAATTTGGGCTAAATAATATTTTGTGAATAAAAAAGAAGAGGAAAAACCGAAAACAGCAGCAAGAAGCGTGATTATAATTATATATTTTTTGTTTGTTACAAGAATTGTAAATAGCAATTTAAAATCGATAATATTATCCTCAATAATATTTGGCTTTTGCTTTTTTGGAATTTTCTCATCAAAATTAGGATAAGCTTTCTTAAGTCTTTCTAGGACACCAAAATTTATAGCTGTATGGCCTTTTTCATAATTTATCAAGGTAGCTCTCGATACTCCCATTTGATCCGCCATATCTTCTTGCCGAATGTCATTTATTAAACGAAATCGTTTAATTTTTTGCCCTAATGTATTTGATTTAGTTTCCATTAGCTTGACTTGATATTAAAATTAATGATAATAATGTTGTTGCTATATTTCCTGTTTGGCTTGCAACCGTGCCAAATATTTCCCATCTTGATGGTCCTTTTGAGGAGCCAGCTATTGTTCTTGGATTAACCACTATTGTAGAGCCTTCTAGTACTTTTACACGGCGAATTCCTGATTTAGGGGCGGAAATACCATTTGGATAAATTATAAATATGTCTCTAGGCTCAGCAAAAGCACTAACTCCCCCAGCTCTTCTGATGTATTTTTGAATCGAGTCACCTTTTTTGTAGCTAAAATAACCAGAATTGTTTACTTCGCCTTTTACCATCACTAAACCTGATTTTTTTAATACATGTAAACTATCTCCATCAAATAACGGAAAATATTCATCATTCCATCCAATTTTCAATGAATCTCTAAATATCTCAATACCATGCTTAAGTGCAAAATCAGTAAGGCCTCCTGCTGCATTTATAACTAAATCTAATGTAGTTAAATTATTTACAGGATAAATACCAGGAGCTGTTATCTCGCCAGTTATAATTACCGATTCAATATTTCTATAATATTTGTTTCTTGGAACAGTAATATGATCCCCGTTCTGTAATTCAATTTCTTCATTAAGGGAATTTACTTTTAATACTAATGGAAAATCCGCTAAAGGATTAACACGATTAATATTAATTTTTGTAAGATTAACAGTATTCATAAAATCCTTATCATTTAATGTCATAGTTGCGTCAATTAATCTATTTAGTGTCATTTTATCTTCGAATGGATATATACCTGAATTTTTTACTTGACCCTCAATTCTTACGTATCTATTTATTTCTGGTTTTTTTGCAACATAAATGCTATCACCATCTAAAACTTCATATGACGAGAAAAAATTATCTTGAATAATTCTAGACGAATTTTGTGAGCTAGGATTGTAAACAAATAATTCATCAGAAGCATTTGAAAGTCTTCCTCCAGAAAAATTAATCAAATCATCTAAAGTTTCATTATTAATTATTTCATAATAGCCAGCCTTTGATATTTGACCATTTAAGGCAATTTTTGATTTTCTTGGTGGAACAAAAATTATATCTTGATCCCTCAACCTTATATCTGTTGCAGACTTACCAGAAAAAAGATAATCATATAAATCAAATGTCAATATTTTATTGTTGTCTCTAATAACTTCAATTGATCTCAGAGATCCTCTATAATCAACGCCTCCAGCTTGGGTTATTCCCGAAACAATACTTGAAAAAGGGTGAATCATATGCACGCCGGGAATGTTTACAAATCCTACAAAATGAATATTTACAGATTTTAGCTCTCCAATAGATAAGTCTATGAACGACTTTGGGTTTCTGCCTGATAAAGTCGAGTAAACCCTAGAGAATTTTGAAATAGTATAATCTTTGGCTTCTTGAAGATTTTTATCACTAAAATTTAAAATTCCTATATTTTCAATAAAAATCTCGCCTTCTCTATTTATCTTTTGGGAAATATAAGAATTTGTCTCACCCCAGATAGAAATAATTATTTCATCACCAGGGCCTAAAATATAATCTTTTGGAATCGGTAAATTCTGCCAAAAAGGTATTGTATCTCTTTGAGTAAATGTTTCATAGCCGATATTTGGCATTTTCACTGTAGAGTCTTTTAAAAATTGTAATTCTTCTAAGAGCCTACTTGTATTAATCAATAAAGATTCAACATCTTTCCTAGAATAAACTAATTTATCAGGAAGAACAGTGCTTTTGACAGTTTTCTCTGCCTCTGAAACTTCAGGAGATTTTTGAAGAGATTGCCTCTTTAAAGCATCTTCGTACTCATTTTTTAGATTCTCAAGCTCCTGAAGGGTTTGTCCTTGCAAAAAACTAATATTAAATAATAAAAATACAAATATTGACTTAAATATTATTTTCATGCAGAAAATTTAAACAATATTGACTTATTGTCAAATAATTTGTGCTAATGTCAAATATTGATATTGATATAGTGATTAAAATATTTTACATAATGTAAATATTATAATTATTTAAGCATTGAATGCTCGATTGAGAACAATAATGTATGCGTTCTTTGAATAGAGCCTTTTTCGAATGTTTGTGTCCATACATTTATATTTTGATCCACAAATCCATAGTGTTCAAAATATTCATTCTCAAAAATTAATGAAAAATTAGTGTTTTTGTATTTAATACTAGTATGAATTTTTGACTCAATCTTTACCTCTGGGGGAAAATGAAACGTAACACCGTGTCGTTCATAATTTATTCCATAAACAAAATTGATTTTGCTTCCTAATAATCCAATAAAGACAAATAAATCGTCTGAATCTGTACCACTGTGAGCGCCCCACCTTCTGTTATTATAGGAAGAATAATTATACTTTATATTATCGTACCAATTAGGAGTTGGTAAAATGTTATAATAAATACCTTGTACTAATCTTGCATATTCTAGCCCAAACATAATTTTTTTGCTATTAAATGCCCTATATTTTCTTACTCCAATAATGCTTGATGATGAATGATAATTATATCCTTCTGGGTTTACATCGCCATATGACCTATTTGGGTATGCATACTCAAAATAGGTCATTATTCCAGATGATTTATTATTATATAGAATATAATAGTCAAATAATTGATCCCAGTATTTCATATTTTCATTTGTAAATATAACCTGAGCTGCTTTTTTGAAACCCCACGAAATGTCATTATATCCACCAGATAATACATTTGTACTAAATCCAAATTCTATATTATTATATCGAATATTTAAATTCATTAGTGAATTAAAAAAATCTACACCTGAATAATTTTTAATAGAATTTGATAGAATATATTCAAATTTATATTGCACATTATTGATGATAGTTTGATAATCATTTGTTCCAATAAAATAATGATAGAACCCTTGTGCATTATTTGACATAACTAAACTATTATGAATACCAGGGCCCCACCATCTATTCCAATTTCCATATCCTAAAGCAATATGCTTATTTTTGTATTTTATGCCTGTATTTATAAACCTATGCAAATTATTTTTATAGCTCTCCTTGAGAGGTACATCATTCAATACAGAAAAGTATTTTTGTTTTTCAGGAAGATTTAGAGGAAATTCTTTATAGTTGTTAATTATTGGCTCTACAGAAAGAGAAAGATTATTATAATTTAAATTAACTAGAGCGCTTGTCATAGCCCCGTAGCCTTTAGGTATATAAATTCCATTAAGATTTTCAAGATTTGGAAGATTAGAGTTTAAATATATTTTTTGATTATATATTATTTCAAAAGGAGAATATTTTTTCAATGGTAGTAACTCTATGCTATTATTTTCATTGATAATTCTTTTTAAAAAATTATATTCAATTAACGGCTGCGAATAAGCATAATAAAAACAACAAAATAACATTACACTTTTTTTAGCAAAATTTTTAATAATTTAAAGCTCCTTAGTAGGTTATTTTATTGATAAAGAATAGCCAATCCAAATAAATCGACTTATAGATTTGTTACTAGAAATAAATCCAAAATTTTCAATATTTTCATACTCATATCTTATAAAGATAGAGTTATTGCCTTCTAAAATCTTTTTATATTGTATAAAAAGCTCGGTTTTTAATTCTGGTGGTCTTCTGCTTTTTATTCCATGTCTTTCTTTATTGTAATTAATTAAAAGGGAGTTATTATCATTCCCAAAGCCAAACATAAAAATTAAATCATCAGAAGAAGAGCCTGAATGGGCACCCATCAAACGATTATTATAGGTAAAATAATCATATACTTCTTTGGAATAAAAATTTGATATATTTGGAGATCCTCTGTAAAACTTTGGATTTAGTGTGTTCGATTCTTTTGTTGATAAATATTCTAAGCCAGAAATGAATTTGATATTATTCATTTGAAATAGTTTTCTAAAACCTAACATATATCCTAGACTGTGATCCCAATGTGCTCTTAAATCATTAAGGTTTCCCCTATTGTCATCGCTGGCAATTTCAGCGTAAACTTCCAAATTATCTTCTGGAAATAATATTTTTATATACCCACTTAACACTTCATCCCAAGGATCGAAACCTGGGGTTCCTTCTTGGGTATAAGGTAAACCTTTTTTACTTGACCCAAACAGAGGCTCGATAACAAGTTTTGCAGCATCAATAATTCCCCATTCTAAATTTTTATCAATAAAGTTAAACCCAGATTCTTGAGTTAAATCCCCTGAGAGATAAGTTCTATTAAAACCAATAGAAATTGAAGGGTTTGAGTGATAGCTTATGCTAGATCTTAGACCAGAAAAGTATAATTGATAATTCTTTAAGCTATTATAGGGCATTATAATTATTTTTGAAGAAAACGAAAAATTGCCAATATAAATATCCTTAAATGTACCAATAGAATATGTTTCTTGGCTTGGTGCATTTGAAGAAAGGGATATTGCAGAATGAAACCCTGGGCTCCACCAATGATTTATATATCCATATCCAATGCCAATTCCTAAATAATGTAAAATAATTTGAGAATTCTTTAAGCCATCATCTCTACCTGAGCCGCTAAAACTATCGTGGTTATTCAAATATTGATAGCTCCCAGAAATAGTACTATCTAAATATGAATTTTTCTGATTAATAAAATATGGCTCTAGCTCAATAAATAAAAATTTATTTCTATATTCGATACGTGAGCTTAATGCATGTACACCTGTCCCAGAGACAAATAAATTTCCATTATTATCAATATTTGAATGCCCATTATTCTTTATAATATCCAGATTGAAAGAAAGTTTAAAAGCTCGTTCATTGGGATTAACTATGTTTTGATTGCCAAAAATAAATAATTCTAGATCATTAGAAATTCTATTCAAGGAAAGAGTAAGATTGTTTGGTGAAATTAATGATTGCGAAAGCACAATAGTATTAATTGTGAATACAAGGCAGGGGAAAACCTTTTTGAAAGGGATAAACATAATAGTTACAATCTAATGTGAAATACCTTTAGGTTTTATTAGTTGAGTAAATGTTTTAATTATTATAATAAAATTTAACAAAAAGGATTTGTGTTTTAAGTAGTATTGATCGAGTTCAACTTTTTGATCTATTGTAAGATTATCTCTGCCATTAATTTGAGACCATCCAGTGATTCCAGGCATAAGTAGATGAATATTAGCTTTGCTTCTTAACTTAATTAAATCATATTGATTATGAAGAGCAGGCCTTGGCCCTACAAAAACAATATCTCCTTTAACAATATTTAATAATTGTGGTAGCTCATCTAAGCTATATTTCCTCATAAAATAACCACACTTAATATATAAATTTTTTGTATCTTTTAGTAAATGTGTTGGAATATCATCAATTCCATTTTTCATAGTTCTAAATTTATAGATTATAAAATCACTATTATCAATACCAATTCTTTTTTGTTTAAATATTATAGGGCCTCCATCAACTATCCATATTAGAATCGAAATAATTAATAGAACAGGCATAAGCAAAATAAGAATAATCAGACTAATCATTTTGGAAGCCATACAATACCCTATTCATTATTTAAATTATAATTGAGAGAAATAAACTTTTGAAGTTTTCTTGAGCTAAATATGTTATCAGATAATAGTTTAATTGAATTTTCAATTAAATAAATATTATTTATTAATAATCCTAATCTAAATAGTATAAAAATTAAAAAAGAAGGTATATATAGAATAAATTTTGCCTTCTGAAATAGAAGTAAGTCATTGTAGGTATATGTTTTACTATCTGAAACATTATATATTGAAGGCGGGATTGAATTGTTTATTATTGAATCAATGCAATGTTCAATATTTTTCATGTTGCAAAGTGACAATTTAGTTTTTCCATTTGAAACTCGATAAAAGATATTTGAAATCAAAGTACGTCTATTAATATTTAACTGAAAATCAGAATGATAAACTGGAGCCAATCTTAGAATCCAGGTTTTATTTTTATAGCTATCTAATAAGTATTCCTCTGCTTGTTTTTTAGTTAAGGCATAAGGACTATAAGGTAAAAGTGGCATAGCTTCGGAGTATTTTTCTATATCTATTTTTTCTCCATAAACCGAAACAGAGCTTGTAAAAATAACTTTATCAGGCATCTTGTCTTTCAATCTTAGTGTATCGAGTAAATTTTTTAATGTTAAAAAATTAACTTTTTCATGCTTGGATAAATCCTTTCTTGAGCCTTTGTTATGTGCAAGTCCCACTAAAAAAATAATTACATTAAACTTGGGATTTTTTTCTACAAAATAATCTATACTTTCTTTGTCATCTAAATTCACCTTAATAAAATTGCTAGTATTTACTTTCTGTTCTCTAGAAGAAGTGTAGATATTATATTTCTTTGAAAGGGATTCATGCAATTTTGAACCAATATGCCCATTAGAGCCAAAAATAATTATCTTATCCATTTTTATTAATTAATTCCATAACTCGTGTTGGTATTTTCTTTAATATATTAAAAATTGATATAGGATGACCATTAATTCTGTGAATTTTATATATTTCTTTATTTACATTAATTAAGCTGGTGAATCCTCTATTTGAAAGACCGCCAAGTTTCATATTTATAATAATATTAGGATCGTACATGAATTTTAACTTCTGAAGTTTTAAGAACCTAAAGAGAAGATCATAATCAGCTGCTATTTTATAATTTGTATTGAAATAGCCAAATTCTTCATAACAATTCCTTTTAATAAAGACTGAAGGGTGGGGCGGCATAATGCCGATATCAAAACTTGAAATATCCACAGAGCTACCTGAGTAAAATCTTTTTTTATTATCATTCTCATCTAATAAAACAACATCACCCCATGTAATATCAATATTATTTTTTTCAAATAAGCCAGACACAGTTGATAATATATTGTTATTAGGATAATGATCATCAGAGTGCAATAATCCGATGATATCCCCATTGGCCTGTTTCAAGCCTTTGTTTATAGCATCATAAATTCCATTATCTTTTTCAGAAATTAATTTATCAATGTGGTTTTGGTATTTCTTAATTATCGATAAGGTATCATCTGATGATCCGCCATCAATAATAATATATTCTTTATCAAGATGCTTTTGTCTTATTACCGACTCAATAGTTTCTGAAATCGTTTTTTGAGAATTATAACAAACTGTAATTATTGAGATTTTCAAATTCGTATTATGTTAAAATTGAAAATATATAAATTGATTTATAGGTCTTAAAAATATAAAAACTAAAACAATTAGAATGGTTGTCTCAACAATCTGTATATATTCAAATAGAATGGGTTTTATTCTAATAAGTAGTGGTTTTATTTTTTGCATATATATGTACCCACAGAAAAAAAAGATAAGTGATGATGCTGCTATTAGATAAACATTTTCTCTCATTCCCAAATATGAGTATTCGCTTATTTTAGCAACTTTAGCTAGCATAAGCAATGATTCTTCTATATTATCTGCTCTAAACGGTATCCAGCCTAGCATTGCTAAAGGTAGAGTGATTACCAAACCAACGATTTTAGTATTTTTATATAAGCTTAAATTAAAAATTTTATAAATCTTTCTCTCAAGATAAATTAAAGTGGAATGATATAAGCCCCAAAAAACAAAAGTCCAGTTCGCACCATGCCATAAACCCATTATTGCCCATGTTGAAAACAAAGAAATCGTTTTTCTTTTGGAGTTTAGTGAAAGGTTTATTTTTAAACCGCCAACAGATTTATCTTGAACCTCTAAACCATTTAGTGGAAGATACAAGTAATCTCTTATCCAACTTGACAGTGAAATATGCCACCTTTTCCAAAAATCTTTAAAGGAAGTGGATATATATGGATAATTAAAGTTTTCTGGAAAATTTATTCCCATTAAACTCGCACTACCTATTGCAATATGAGAATATGCTGAAAAATCAAAATAGATTTGAAAACCAAAAAGAAAGGACAGGGTCCAAACGTCGATTGCGCTTATGCTTGATACGGGGATAAGAAACCCTTTGTCTACAATGGGAGCTAAATTATCTGCAAAACAGGTTTTTAAAAATAATCCGTATAATATTCTCTCAAATCCAATATAAATGTATTTTATGTTGAATTTTTTTTCCTCAATGAACTGATGTATGACTTCATTAGCTCTTAAAATTGGTCCAGCCACTAATTGAGGAAAAAAAGTTACATAGCAACCATATAATATAAAATTTTTCTCTGGCTTAATAAATCCTCTGTAAACATCTACTGTATAGCTAATTGTTTGAAATGTATAAAAACTGATACCTAATGGTAAGATCAAATTAAAAAGAGGGATTGTATAATTAATTGATAGTAATTCTAATAGACTTTGAAAATTATTTGAAAAGAAGTAAAGATATTTAAAGACAAACAATAAGCCTAGGTTTGAGAATAAGCTTATTGTAAGAAATAATTTTTTATATTTTTTTTTAGTAGTTTGGAAAATTAGAAGAGACATTGAAAAATCAATAAATGCAGAAAATAACATTAGAAGGGCAAAAACTGGTTTCCAGAAAGCATAAAAGATTATGCTGCATAAAAAAAGTAAATATAATCTATTTTTAACTGATAAAATCCAATAGGTGGTGGTTACAAAAAAAATAAATATTAAAAATGTTACTGAATTAAATATCACTTGATAATCTTTTTGACTAAATAACTATATAAAGTGTCAGCTAAAGCCAGATGTCCTTGATATTTAAAATGCATAAAATCAATTTCTGTATTATCATCTTGACCTTTAAATCCCCAATATTCGTTAGGAACTGTATTTTCAAAATTAATAAAATTTGAATTATGCTGAATTGAAATAGACCTAACTTGATCTTTGAATTGAGAATATTCTGAAACTAAATAAGGTATTTGAACATCGTTTCGTATTGGGGGTATATAAACCAATGTCTCTATTTTTCTTACATTGGTATTTATTAATATTTTTTCTAAAGAGAATAAATTATCCCTATATGGTCCAGGAATGACTTTTCTAGCAGTTGATGGGCTAATGTTAAAAATTTTATTTCTTAAAAAATAAAATTGAGAAAAAATCATATTTCTTGAATTAGTTCTGCTTGACCAATTTTTAGAATTTTCTAATAAGATCTTGTTAAGATAATTTTCTGTTCTTTCTTGCGCAGTACCACTTAAACCTTCTAAGTCTTTAGCTGGTGAATCACTATTTTTTGCGAATAATTTTTTATAAATTTTGTTTCTGTTTTCATTGTTTAATTTATCCAAAAGAAAATCTTTAACATAAAATCTGATTCCATCTTCTCTGGTATCATCTAGAAAAACTGGAAGTAAGAAATATTTTATTGGAAAAAGATCAAAAAAATAATCCATCATTAAGTATTGTTCTTGAAGATTCATATTTGCTGATGAATAGGTTAAAAAGTCAATATCATAATCATCAAAATAATTAAATAATATTTCAGATGTATTAATATCACCCGATTTTAATTGATTTATCGCGTGATATTGAGAGTTTCCAATTAAAAAAATTATATCCCTTTTTCCTCTTTTAACCCAATCATCATACATAAGCGAGATTGATAACTCTAAATGATTATCATCAATTATCGATGTTCGGGAGGCGATATAATTTGAAATTGTTTTATCTTCAGTGGAATGAATTATATGTTCATTTGGATGTCTAGCAACGTAGGTTGAAGTATGTCTACCTAATGCAACATTATCAAAAGTTGAATTAGAGATATTTGAAATTATTTCAATAATAAAAATCGAAATTAAAATTGGTAATAGTATTTTTTTCAAATATTCTTTATCTTGAAATAGTATAATTTTCAAGTACTATGGTGTCCATATCGGTTCGCAAAAAACAATCCAAGGCTTCTTTTGGAGTGTTTACAATAGGCTCATTTTCATTAAATGAGGTATTTAATATAATAGGTACATTTGTTTTTTCACCAAAAAGCTTAATGAGCTTATAATATCGATTATTAAAATCTTTAGTAACTGACTGCAAGCGACCAGTGCCATCTTCGTGCGTTACAGCGGGAATGAGTTTTCTTTTTTCCTCCTTAATATTGAAAACATGCGTCATAAATGGTACTTCTTCATTTTTTTCAAACCATTCGCTTACTTTTTCACTCAAGATACTTGGAGCAAATGGTCTAAAACTCTCTCTTTTTTTAATCTTTTTATTCAAAAGGTCTTTCATATTTTTTATTCTAGGATCTACAATGATACTTCTATTGCCAAGAGCTCTAGGGCCCCATTCAAATGATCCGTGAAAAAATCCTATAACTTTACCATTGATAAGCAAGTTGGTAACTGAATCAAGCAACTCATTCTCATCATTGATAAATAGCTGCTTAAATGAAGACAAATCCATACTATCTAAAAGTTTTTTTATTTCTTCATTAGAGTATTTTATTCCAAGTGATGGTGATTTCATTATATATCTTTTTTCATCATTGTGCATATTGGAAACAGTTAAAGCAGCTCCAAGAGCCCCACCAGCGTCACCAGCTGCTGGCTGAATCCATACATTTTTAAATTTAGTTTTTGATGTAATCTTACCGTTTGCTAGAGAATTTTGTGCACAGCCTCCAGATAAACATAAATTTTCATAACCAGGATATAGATCATTTAAATAAGATAAAATATGGAATAAAGTCTTTTCATAGATAGTTTGCAAAGAACATGCTATATCTTTGTGCTTCTGTTGAACCAGGTCCTCTTTTAAGCGTGGCTCCCCAAGTAAAGTTGACATTTGATCGCTAAATACTGGTCCAATAACAGGATAACCTCCATCAAACTCCATGCTAATTCCCTCATCTGGATGGTTGAAATATTCTGTATTTAATTCAAACTTGCCACCTTCAGTGCATTTAATTAATTCATCTATTTCTTTCTCATAGAGCGGCTGTCCATAGGCTGCCATACCCATAACCTTATATTCATCGCCATAATTCCAAAAACCTAAAAATTGTGTGATGGATTGATAAAGCATACCCAGGCTATGAGGGAATGTCACATAGTCGCTCACTTCAATGTTATTCTTTTTACCTAAGCCCCACATAGTTGAAATAAAATCTCCAAATCCATCTATTGAGAGAACCACTGAATTTTCATATGGTGAAGTAAGAAAAGTACTAGATAAGTGCGCCAAATGATGTTCAATAGGAACTAATTTATTTTTAATCATAGCTAAATCAGCTTTAAACGTTTTTGATAAAAGTTCAGGAATATTGCCAACGTTTTTTCTATTTTTAATTCTATTAAATACATTGGTTAGGCTTGGTCTATTCTTAATTGCAAAAAGAAGTTTTTCTGATTTATGAGATGATGCGTCTCTATTTATTGCTATCCTATCTATTTCGCTAAAATCAACATTAGCAATTTCTAAGCATGCTTTAATTGACTCTTCAGGGTATCCAGCCCAATGCTTAATCCTCAGTAAACGTTCTTCTTCAATTGCAGAAACAACTTTTCCATCAACAACAACACAAGCTGATGAATCTGCATGAAATGCATTAATTCCTAGTACTTTCATTTTTATCCTGTACCTATAATTTATATTATCTTAAAATTTTGTCGATCTCTTTTGATATATTCAAAGTAAAATTATCCCAAGTATAAACTAAAGACCGTTTGTATGCAGATTTACTTAAAGATTCACGTAAATCTGCATTACTTATCATTTGATAGATTTTATCTCTAATATCTAAGTGATTTAAAGGGTCAAAATATACAACATTTTTTCCACCAAATTCAGGCATTGGATCTAGATTACTGGAAATTATTGCACAGCTAGACCTCATTGCTTCAAGCAAAATATTAGGACAATTTTCGATTAAAGAAGGAAAAGCAAACAATTTTGATCTTTGATAAAGTAATCTAAGATTTTTATGATCTTCACCCTCAATGATAATAACTCTATTTTTTAGCTTAAGCTCATTAATGAGAGCTACTACCTTACTATGGCATTGCCTATCCTGGAGCTTACCAACAAGAACGAGCTTATGGGTATCTTTAATTTTACTTGGCAGCTCAGAAAAAGCCTTTATTAAGTTTCGGTGATTTTTATAGTAATGAAAGTGTGAAACATAGAGAATAAAAGGATCGATAATGTTATATCCATCTAAATTATAATCATTTTTATCAACTTTTTCCCAAAAGTCTTCAACTCCATTTGGATTCACAACAATCTTATTATCTAGAATTCCATTATTAATTAGAATGTCATTACACTTTTTTGATATTGCTATAATTACATTAGATTTATTTGCAGATGATAGGATTGTTTTTTTTAATAATTTGAGTTTTAGTTTAACAAAAAATCTTTCACTGTTAATTGCCTCTTTTGAAAAAGGAGCAAGATTTGTAATACCAACAACTGAAGGAATGCCATTTATAAAATTTGGTAAATAATGAGAAAATGTGAGATACAAATCAATTTTCTTATTTTTAATCAATTTTGG
>Ga0066849_10000312_pt1 | contig 19152 bp, 29 predicted proteins | sample ETNtaG_9_FD_65492 | JGI IMG/M metagenome (GOLD analysis project Ga0066849, IMG submission 65492) | Marine microbial and viral communities from oxygen minimum zone, Eastern Pacific Ocean - ETNP201406SV69 | ecosystem: Environmental > Aquatic > Marine > Oceanic | place: Pacific Ocean: Eastern... | reverse complement strand
TGGTTGTGGTTGTGGTTGTGGTTGTGGTTGTGGTTGTGGTTGTGGTTGTGGTTGTGGTTGTGGTTGTGGTTGTGGTTGTGGTTCGTTTGTATTACTTTTATTGGTATTATTATTAGAATTGGATTTGTTATTTTTATTGGTGTTATTATTAGAATTGGATTTGTTATTTTTATTGGTGTTATTATTAGAATTGGATTTGTTATTAGAATTGGAATTGTTACCTCTCTTTTTTATAGGAGATGGATTCTCACCAATTGAATTGTTATTCTTTGACTTGTTATTATTATTTGAATTGCTATTGCTGTTATTGCTAGTTATCGGTGATATAATTTCACCATGTACTCGAACTTTCGCTAATTTTTCTAATTTGTTCTTCTTATTCTCATTACTTATATTTGAAGAAAGTATATTTTTAACATTTTGACGAGTTAAATTTAATTTTAAAGTATTTTTTGCATAAAACGCTAAATTTTGTTTATTAATACCATTACCACTTTCAATCGTCACATTTAGTGGATTATTTTTATTTGAATTTTGTTGTGGCTGTGGTTGCGGCTTTACATTACCTTGTTGAACAGTAGGTTCTTGCTGTACAGTTGATTGTGGAATATTAGTCGAACCAGTCGAACCTTCACTATTAGATCCACCACTCTTTGTATTTACTGTTCCAGTTACTTGAGTCTTAGCACCTTTTCTAAAGTTCGTAGGTGACGCAAAATGTACCTTTCTTTCCTTACCAAGGGTTTTGTTGTGTGTTTCGCGTCTATGTTCTTTTAACCAATTCTTAAAACTATTATTCGACATATTAAACAGGCCTTTATTCCATAATGTCTTCTTAATCTGTTCATCTGTCTGTTGAAAGAATAACCGTTTTTTAGCTAAACGTGCAATTTCCGCATTTTTATTATTTATCTTTGGTCTTCCAAACAGGAATTCAGATAAACGATCACTCCCTTTCTTTGCAGAATTCACTCGATTCAGGGCTTCTTTAGCCTTATATGCTTCCATAGGTTCTTTACGTAAAAATCCACCTGGTGCTCTCCCAAACGCAACTTTACGTTTATTATTGTTATTCTTGTTATTATTAACTGATATAGAAGAATTGTTCTTATTATTCCTATTACTATTCACGATGTTAGTCCTATTAGAATTATTACCTCTATTAATTCCTTTAGTATTAGTATTAAGGTTATTCCTATTAGGTGTGTTACCATTATTTGTAATATTCTTAATCGAATTATTCGTTTTTATGGTATTGTTATTAGGCATTACCGCATTCGTGTTATCCGGTAAAGATGATTGAATAATCTTCGTTCTTTGAACTGAACGAAGTTTAACAGGTTCGTGTATATTTAACGAACGAAGGCGCCTACCTATAATACCCTTTAAATCAGATTTAGTAAGGGTTTTATCAGCGTGTCTAGAAACACCTACCTTCTTAGCAATACGTCGTAAAGTAGTGGCCTTTACATCCGAACTAAAAAGTTTTTGAAAATCACTCTGTGTTAATGGTGACTTCCTATCTAATAAATATGACCTATCTTTACTCAAAACTAACGGAGGGAATGGTAACTTACCGTCCTGGATAGATGAGTATACGTCGCATATTTGATTTCGTGTTAATTTCAAATCTCCACCTGTATTTTTCTTAATGAGTGTCTTGAGATCTTTTATATTTATTCCTGGATCGCACGCGTCCATATTGTTATAAACCAACAAAAAAAGTTTATAACAATGTGTGTCATTTACTTTCAAGCCCTGTCAAATACAATTTCATCTTTTCTTCGTAAGACATGTTAAAATTAAACACATCGACTTGACCTATATCTATATCAACTACCTTACTATTTTTCAATTCACACGTTTGTCGATTATTTAACGTAGAAGAAATCAAGGCCTCTGCAAACTGTTTAGGACTTTTTATATCCTCTATAAATTCAGTTTCCATTTTCATACGAATACAAAGTATCTTGTCTGGTCTCTTATCGAGAAATGGTGTAGTTGGTAACGTTTCTAAAGTACCCCCATCCACATATACCATACCATCGTACCTATACGACGAAAATATAAAAGGTATAGCTATGCTCATACAAAGCGCATCTATAACTTTCATATCTGGGTGTGTATCTTTAGAAAAATACACGGTTTTAGATGTATTAACGCAAAATGCAGATATGTATATCTTCTTCTCTATATCCGAAAACGTTAAATCTGATTCAAATAATTCTACAAATTTCTCGCGTATAGGTTTCAAATCAACTAACCCATACTTATTCATGAAACACTTCAAATTAAGTTTAACCAATTTATTACCTTCGAGATCCGCCAATTTTTGCACTATCTGATCTATATCAAATCCAAGTGCTAAAAATAAAATTAATATAGCACCCGCTGATGCACCAGAATACTCTTTTATATTAACTAGAGATGGTTCTATTGTTTTTAAATAGCCTAACATGGAAAAACCACCCATAGCACCTGGACCAATAACAAGATATTCCATCTCATCGGTATCACTTAATAATATTGAGGAAATTGCTTTCTTAAAAGAGCGAACACGACCGCAAATACCACCGCGTGAATAATTGCTGCATTTAAGCTTGTTTGTCCCGATGCCCAGATACCTTTTGTTCCCGGTGGAATGGTCAAAAGAATACCTGGACTGAGAAGAATGAAGAGTACAGTCGTAACAATGAGATCGTTCTTCGTAAGAACAAGACCCATGGCCTTTGATACGAGAGAGAAGGCTAGAAAAAATACGAGTGCATGGAACAAAACGGCGGTTCTTCCTGTGAATCCATCCTTGAAAGAAATTTTGGACCCGTCTGTTCTGAGAAGAATGCCTGGACTGAGCGCTAAAAAAAGAGATGCTGGTATAGTTATTTTTTTCGATGTAATATCTGGTAACATGTTTCTATATATATTCATTACATAATTATCTAATGTCTCGAATTATTATAACAAAACTCGACAAATTCGTCATAATTTGCATAATTTAGTATGCGATGTGACATAGCCGCATCGTATAGATACTGTTGTAGTATCCCCCACATATAACGAAGATCGTCTTGGTTTTGCATTTCCCAATCGTTTATATGAAGAGGTTCGTCTTGGTTATATTCGTCTTCAATATCACTATTTTCAGCTTCATTGCCGTTCATAGCCTCGTAGACGTACTGATTCCAAACCATTTTTATTTATTCTTGTTTTTTATCTTTTATACCCGTAAGAGAAAGTGAAGTAGATTCTTTTGTTGGTAAGTTTTCGAGTATAACCTTTAAGCAACTTTCTGCCTGAGATTCGTTTCCGTTAAAATAAGTTGTAAGTCCTTCCTTGACTGAGGCTTTATTTAAACCTTGTTTTCTGGAGCTTCTCCTTACTGAAATTTTTCCCTTTTTAAGATTAACTACATCGAGTCCATTATCCATCATAAGTTTCTTAACTTGTAATTTAAGAGCTTTTTCGGCCTGGCGTAAAACCTTTATATCTTCGTTGGCTTCTGTAATTTGCTTGTTAAGTTCAACCAATTTAGAGACGCTGTTAGAAAGTTCGTCTGAAGGAGCTTGAGACATGTTTATTAAATTATATCTAGATTCTTTAAATTATTTTTTAACACAATGGTCTGCGCATAGTATCTGGTGCAATAGTGGAGTTATTCCACACGAATGGCTCCTTACCATTTGGTGGATCGGCACGAACTTGTTGGTTAGCATTTCTCAAAGCGCCACCGACCGTTTCTGGGAAACCGATTTGGGCACGTGGTTCGAGAAAGTTTTGTCCTTCAAGAACGTCTTCTGGTGCAAATTCACCAAAATCTTCTTGGGACGCAACCTCACGTGGGAGAAGTGACGAAGCGAGACCTGTACCCGCTTTCATTTGGCATGTAGGTGGCGCCGCCGCACCTTCGGTAGATGGACCTGGAGCCGCACCAGTTGGTGCAAAAACGCCTTCCTGAACAGAATAATTTGATGTGGTATTGAACATGAGGTAGATTACCGCCGCGATCGCGAGGGCAATGAGGACCTGTCTAGGGGAAACTTTTCTCATCTTCATTGTATCTTTATATATACTAAATAAATTTTTTTATTTGGAAACCTCATCCTCAAACATGCATTCGTCTGGGTATGTTTCTACAACTTCTTCTGGTTCCGGATTTTCTTCTTCGTGAATTTTCATCTGAACAATATTCCAAGATGGTCCAAAGTGCGATCTTGCAAACCACAATCCTGAAAATTCTATAAAAACGGAACACTTTACACCTGGAGAAATATTATCGAAATCAAATGATTCTCTCTTAGAATCAAAAACTCTAGTCGCTTCAATTCTTTCTGCTGTAATAACATCGTCTTTTATGTATGCCTTTGCAATCGTCTTTTCAGACACTTCTTTACCAAACCATTCTTGACTATTCTGAAGTGCCGACTGAACATTTTCTGCGTGAACAGCTTCAACTTTCGCCTGATTATCGTCCCCTGAAATATCAAAAGATATTTCACCTGTATTCTTATCGATATCCAAAACATCAACACCAATTAACTGAATGAAGCACTTTTTCTTGTCTTCTGTAAAAACCTTAACATGTCTCATACCATCGTCTGCTTTTGCTGGAGTATCGTATATCATTTTTTATATACTACAATGGTTTCATTTCTTTAAACCAATAAATGGTATCATTGCAGATTTTTCGAGTACTGGTTTAGGAACCCACTGATCTCGAATTGGTTTGAAACCGTATAGGGTTTCTGTCATATTTACATTGTTTATTTTTGAAGGTAAAGGTCTTGGTTTAGATGGTCTAAAATTCATTTCATTACGTATATACGATTGATTTGGGTTTGGTTTCCACGCCATTTTTTCAAGGTTGAATATTTGATTCGATTGTGTTCGTAAGTAATTTGGTGGTGTTCTCATATTTACATGATTAGCTTTTAAACCGTAAAATATGTCTTTACTAAGTTTTGGTTTAGATGGTGTAGTTGTAGATAAACGATATTTTTTAGGATTAACTTTCGAGGCTTTTTTAATTAAACCCGGACCGACCTTTGTATAAGTTCGGAATTTGTGTGCAGGTTTTCCATATTTTATACCAACCTTCTTTGCGATAGTATCTATAGAATCTGTACTTAAAAGTTTCTTTTTCGTCATTAATCTACCCAATGCAAGCATGCGTTTGCGATCCTTTTCCTTTTTACCCGGTCTAAGACCCATCTTTTGCATGGTGTATATGTCTTCGATAAGATAATGCTTTGTTGGTATGCTAAGATATTTATACCTTTTTAAATAAGAAAGGTTCTTATTTTGATTTGGAAATGTCATGTTAGTACCACCACTAAAATTTGCCTTTGCAACATTATAACCAAGTTGGTTTGGACGCATGAACGCAATATCGAGGATACCACCGAAATTTTTATCTTCAAGCTTACCAGTTTTCGTATTAACCAAACGAAACTTCATATCTAACGTAAATAATTCAACATCAATAAGTACATTTGCATTACCCTTAACATTTTTACGTTTAGGCATCAATGAATACCTTCGTGTAACGTGGTATCCCTTAGACCCTTTACCAGTCGCAGATGATAAACCGATATACTTCGCAACTCTATACCCCCAATTTGTTCTATATACAGCATTAGCATTATTACTATAATTAAACTTGTTTTCGTTAAAATATTGATCTGTTTCTGTAATAACTCTATTTATAATTTTATAATTATCACGTTGTGCTATTTCACCCAATTTATTCCAAAGTAAAAGTTTAACAGCTTGTAATTTACCAAAATACTTATTATCGGGTTTCATTTTAGGTACAAATTTCGTATCAATGTCCGATGTTATTACTCTATCATTTCCAGTTAAATAAAAATTTACAGCTTCACCACCACTGATAATCAAATCACCCATTGGTTTCAAAAACTTCGTTAAATCGTCTATTATATCATACATAAGTGGTCGTATTGATTCTGTGACGAGTACCTTAGCAGCTTCATCAAACGTTTCGTTTGGGTAAAGTCTTTGTACGCGAGTTCTAAACTTTTTTATATTTTCTTTACTATACTCTGAAATGTATTTATACAGGGCTTTATCACCAAAACACACTTTCTTTTTTACCCAATCTTCAATAGTTTTATCAGTAAATTCATTAAATAAATAAAAGAAATTTTTAGGTAAATTCTTTACCTTCTTTACTGGTAAATTTCTACCAGGTGTTAAAGGTTTAGATTTTGATTTAGTAACCATTATTATATTGCGTATATAATAATATGGATTGTCAGAAGGACGAACATAAATGCGACGAAATCTGGGGCGAATGTAGATGCTATGCTGACTCACAAAACTATTACTACTTAGAAGATCAAGTATGTGGAATTAGAAGAAACGGGTACATCGTTCCATGTAAAGCCGGTTGTTGTGCAGGTGGATGTCCTGGACAGTGTAAAGGAGTAAAACCAAGACAACCATACGCGTTTGGTTACCTTTACCCATTTGAAATAAAAGGTATTTTCACAACGTCTATATCCTGTACTCTTGCACTGATTGGTTTGAGTACTTATTTACTACATTGGAAAAGGACTTAAAGATAGACCTCATAATCTATATATAAAAAATGTCCATTGAAACTGTTCTCGAAGAAATTGCTGCACTCCGCTCAGATGTCAAGTCCCTTTCTAAAATTGTTAGAAAAATCAAGGCGAAACAAGATGACCCAACTGGTGAAAAGGCAGCTTCTCGTGCGATGAATAATGGTTTCAACAGAAAACAAGCTATCTCCGAAAAGCTCAGAGCATTTCTTGATCTTCCACAAGGAGAACTTGTTTCCAGAAGTACCGTAACGAAGGCTATTAACAAGTATGTGACCGATAATGGTCTCAAAAATCCGGATAATGGTCGTATTTTGATTCTTGACGATAAACTCAGGAATCTCCTCGAACCACCGGCAGATGTTGAAATTACATTCTTGAATTTGCAAAGGTATTTAAGCCCGCATTATACCAAAGTTGAATAAATTACCTACCTAAGTAAAAAATAACTTAAAAAATATTTACATATTATATAATAAAAAACAATGATTATCGATAGAAAATCTATCGAAAACCTTGTTGGTACAAAAATATCAAATATAGATTTGTACCAAAAAGCATTTAGACATAAATCCGTTTTAAAAGAAAATGAAAATGTAGATGGTTCTTTCGAAACACTCGAATTTATAGGCGATTCCGTTTTAGGGTTTGTTATTACAAAATTTTTATTTGATAGATATGAAAACAAACAAGAAGGTTTTCTTACAAAAGCTCGAACAAAACTTGTTAGAGGAGAAACACTCGCAAATATTGCTACAAAACTCGAACTTTATAAATGGGTTCAAATGGATGAGAAGGGTATGCGTAACGAATGGAATAAAAATCCAAAAATACTCGAAGATGTATTCGAATCACTCGTTGGTGCAATATATATGGATCTCGGATTACTTCATGCAAAGCAATTCATACTTAACATATACAATAACCCAAATTTCGTTAATATGAATTGTATAATGATAGACGATAACTTTAAAGATCATCTCATGCGTTATTGTCAAACAAACAGTCTCAACCTACCAGAGTATAGAGTTGCATCTCACGAAAATGGAATATTTTATATTGACGTATATGTCGATAATGTATTCCTAGGAAGAGGATGGGCCAAGAATAAGAAACAGGCAGAACAGTTTGCCGCAAGAAGTTTCTTCTATCCACCTCATTTAAACAGTACTTAAACAATAAAAGCTCTACATAATCATAAAATGGATAAAATGTTAAAACCTTGTTTGTATATTGCTGGTGGTATAGTTGGTATTATTACTGGTATAAAACTACTTTTTTTATGGGATAGAAGTCGTGATTCACCACCTCAATCTCCCACACATGACAACGTAAAAAATGACGATGAATATGATATAAATTCTTCTTCATCCGAGGAGATTGTAATTGTTGAAAGAGATTTATCGTCTCGAAGTGGTCATACCATAAAATCAAAATTTGAACATAAAGTTATGAAATTGTCGCATATGAAAAAGCAGGATCTTATTGATGAATGTATTCGTAGAAATATTACATGCGTTGGTACTGTACGTGTTTTACGCGAAAGATTACGTATTGCTCGCGAAGAGGAACTAGCTTAAAAGTTATAAGAATTATTAAATTAATATGCACCCGAATGTTAAAAAGTGGTTAGAATTCGAATACGCACCACAAAAATCACAGGAATGGCTCGATCTTAGAAAGGGAATGCTTACAGCAAGTGACGCAGCATCAGCTATAGGAGTAAATAAATACGAAACACCAAACCAACTTTTACTAAGAAAGTGTGGTAAAGGTCCAGTATTCACAGGTAACGAAGCAACACGACACGGTGAAAAATACGAAGATGAAGCACGCATACTTTATGAACAGCGTCACAATGAAGTTGTTCATGAACTAGGTTTATGCCCCCACCCTAAATACCCATTTTTAGGCGGTAGTCCCGATGGTGTAAGTGAATCTGGAAAACTTGTAGAAATAAAGTGTCCCATGATGCGTGAAATTAAACCAGAAGTACCAGAACACTACATGCCACAACTTCAATTATGTATGGATATATTAGAACTCGAAGAAGCTGATTTCATTCAATATAAACCAGGTGATTTTAATTGGCCTAAACCCGAGGAATTTGTTGTCGTTAACGTAAAACGTGATAGATCGTGGTTTGAAAAGTACCTACCCGTAATGGATGAATTTTGGAAAAAGGTACTATACCACAGGGAACATGGTATAGAAGAACCCAAACCAAAAAAACCAAGAAAAAAGAAAGAAATTATCAGACCAGAGTGTCCTATACAAACAGATTCAGATGAAGATTATTATGATGACTAATAATAAACAATGTTAAACAAGTCTGCATTTGCTAGTACAGTTTCCATTACTATCGCAATTACATTATTATATGGATACATATACAGTCAAACAACAAGCGACGATTTTGATTTCAAGGATCCACTTGACCCATACTACTTTTCCCTCATGACCATGAGCACAGTTGGTTATGGAGACTTCTCACCAAAATCCCAACGCGCAAAACTTCTCGTTATGTCACAACAAACTATCATATTAGCTGAAATAACAGCTATGGTAAGTAAAATCCTGTCTGCTAAAATTTAAATACTACCTCTTTTAAACAGTTTCCATGTTCAAATTTAAAAGAATTTGAAGATGAAAAAAATATCAGGGTATTATAAATGGAAAAAACATTTGGATCAAGAGCTGAAGTATGGCACGGCGTTGCCCTTAAAACTACGGGTGGTCTCGAAAAGAAAGATCTCACTCAAGATAAATACGGTAAAATCGTGAGTAAGGCTGCACGTAAAGCGGCGCTTGCGAGATTAAAAGATGAAGGTAAAAAACATTTAGTTAAAGTGTTTAAACCAAAAAAATCAGGTTTCAAACTCCAGCCCAAGGAAGGTACAAAAACATATGAAAAGAAAATTAAGAAAATGTTGTAATATACTAAATAATGACACTTACTAAGTGGAATGAATCCGTTCGCATAGCTAAAGTTAAACTAGGCTTAAATCCAAATTCTTATACTGTTATAAGAGGAAAACTTCTCAAGGAAGCACAAGCCATTTATCAAATACTTATATTAAACCAAAAAGCTACAAAATAAACTGAAATCCCTTAAGTCTCTGTGGTTCATACACAACCAGCGAGTTAAGCTTCCAACTTACCCCAAACTTTTTATTCAAAAAATACACACTGTTCATTTCAGCAATAGCCGTTCCCGAATTTCTCGAATACAGGCCGTTCTTAATATCATCGTTTAAAGGTTTCTTTTCCTCATCGTAAACGTGGGGTTTTACCTTATCATCCATAGTTGAATCAACCTTAACACGAAACTTCGGTTCTCTATCAGGTGATTCCTTAATATTTGAATAAAACATAGGTTTGAGTTCCTCAACACTCATCGTTTTACCAAAAATTTCTTGACTTTGTTCCGAAACGGCCATGATTATCTTATATTCTAGTTCGCGGATAGATTTATAAAACTTTTGAACAAAGTTCCCGTCTTCGTCCCACCCTTTCATAGCAAAATCAATATTATATTTTGTCGGTCCCACTTCAGGTGTAAAACCAGATATACCAAAAGGCATATACATACGCGGAAAAATAATTCTCATTAGTTTATCGTCCGTCGTACAAAGTGATATCTTTCGACCATCGTAGTTGGCAATTTTCAATGTATCTTTAGCATTTATAAACTTTGCCATTTTATAGCGAACTTTATAAATGTATATACTCTATAAACTTTAAGCATTTACAAAAATTTACTTTTATTTTCAACGCCTATTCACTTGGGCATGTTCTCTTTTGGCTTGTAATTTTTGATTTAAATCATTAGTTATTGCTGTAGCGTTTGTATTTCGTAATTCATTAATTTCCTTGATTGTCCGTGTATGATTAGGAAAAAAACAAGTTTTTGAATCTCTTGGATTTGACGGGTTAGGGCATATACGACCCCTACTTTTATTTTCATATTCCGTATCCAACCATTTTATTATACGCGACTCATCGACGTCACCGGTTTCGTCCTTGTAACCTTTCCATGATCGATTGTTTTTAAGATGAAATCCATAACTTCTACTATGACCCGGTAAATAGTAAAATATTTTTGGTTTCTTTAAAAAGTCAATTTTTTGTTGTTGAAACCTACGTTTAAATCTATCGGGGTGATCATCTTTATCATACGTACCACCGAAATTCTTATGCCTCCAAGCTTCATTATATTTTACATATTCTTCGTCTGTTAATTCATTTAAACTTTTCTCTCCTTTAGCATTCATAGGTGGTGGAGGCAACGTCCCAGGTTTTGGTCCTTTAGGTGGTGGAGGTGGAGGTGGAGGTGGTACTGAGGTATTATCAGTTTTTTTAAACACTATTGGTTTATTTTTGGCTTTCGAAGCCGCCTCGGCGACAATTTTAGACAATTCATTTTTATAATTTTTCTTCATTTCATCTTCTTTAAGACTCGTAAAACGTATATCTATTCCATCTTCCGACATGGGAATATTATTATCGACCATAGCAATAGCAGTACCTAATAACATAAATTCCACAGGGTAATTGTTTCCTGGTTTTAAAAGAAATGAACCCTTAACCTTTTTTACTGGATCGTTTAAAGAAAATTCTAATTTACCTTCATCGTTTAATATAAATTTACGTTTAGTACCCATTTCTATTTCTTCAAACCATTTATCGAGTTTACCCGCTTTATAATCATTATAAAACACAACTTCTAATCTTTTACCTTCATTATTTTTAAAACCGGTAATGAATTCACCATCCTTAACTTCTTTATATACACACGAATACGGTTTATCTTCACCTGTAAATTTACATCTACCAGTCTCTTTATCAAAAGCTTTATCTTTATAATCACCTTCGTGGAGGAAGTATCCTATGGCGCGTTGATTTTCGTCTGTAAGACCTATTAAATCACACGAGTGAACAAGGCGGTGAGCTTCATAACTGTCGTAATCACTAAAACCATTTATACTACCATCTTCAAACGCAGATGGTTCTAATTTGTCTAGTTTTTTACATGATACTTTTTCAGATATATATCTTTCAGTAGTTGAAGGTTTGGGAAATTGGATACCGTCATTTGATATTTTAACTTTACTTTGTTTTTTTGATGGAGTTGTATCTTGCGTCTCAGTGCCTTGTTTTTTTATTGGAACTGTATCCTGAGAACTACTCGATCTTACAAAAACTATTATAGATGAAATCAACAGCATTAATATAACTGCGATACCAGAGATTTTCATTACATTCATACTTACTTATATATTAATAAACTTTTTTTATATTAATCAAATGTAAATTCTTGAACACTAATTAAACTCGCATCAACTTTATCAGATGATATTGTTTCTTTTGATTTCTTAACTAAATTACCATAATTATCCAATAACTTAACATATGAACCCGCCCATCTATCTTTACAACAATCTTTTCTATTTTTTACTACAACTTTTTCTATTACTGAGTAATCTTTTCCCAAATCGATTTTAAAATAATTTGTTTTCGCATCGTCGTTTGTATGTCCAAAATTATAGTTATCCTCACTTCCGTCAAATAATTGTTCTGGTGGAAAACTTTTCATATCTTGATAAAACCCAGATCCCGACTCAACCGCCTCATTACCGAAACCTTTCACAATATTTACACCCCCCGAATATACTTCAATCTCACGTATATTCAAGGGCCTTGTCCAATCAGATTCTTCGTACCCAAACCATACGTATCGCATAGCAACCTTGGATGGAGGAGGTGGAGGAGGTGGAGGAGGTGTTAATTCTTCTTCGTCGGATTCTTCATCGAATTCTTCATCGAATTCTTCATCGAATTCTTCATCAAGTTCTTCATCAGGTTCTACATCAGGTTTTTCACTGGATTCTTTACTTGATTCTTCAGGAATTGATTCCATGGAAGGTTCCGTTGGTTTTTCTTCATCCATACCCACCGCTAAAAATAACAATATAATCGACATAACCAAGCAACAAACAACTATACCAATTACCATTGGAGATTTACTAGAAGATTTATTAACAGCCTGATTCATACTTATATATTAATACACTATTTTTTATCATCTCTTTTTATAGATGGATCACCCGGTCTTCTTTTTACCCATTGATCATAATACTGACAAGTATCTCCAATCCAAGCTTTATTTTCGTGTGCCTGTACTAAACCTGTACATGTCCAACTTTTCTTCTTACCTTCAATAGCACACGAATGCTTACCGTGGTCATTAGCAACACACTCGTTAAAATCTTTACATTTAGACGCGTGGTCTTTACACGTCTTACCTTTACTCTTCTTATAATAATCCTTATTATCCGATGATTGATCACCAACTATTAAAAATCTCTGAGGAGTTCCCAATCTACTAAGGTAACCAGTTTTTTGCCATAATTCATCTAGCTTAGCAGCTGGACAATTAATATCAAGTTTATCTGGATATTCTGACCAGTAACCCCAGGAATCAGTATCTTGCCTACCTACCATATACGGGGTTGAACATATCTTACCACACCCCGGAACATCTTGTAATATATAACCACCGTCTTTAGCATTACATACCCAACTAAATCTACCTTTATCTAAACCCGTTTGGTAAGGTATTTTAAATGCAGTACTTTTCTTATTAGCGATATCGTACGTATAAGTCACGTTTTCTCGCTTACTTCTACCTCTATTTTGTTTTTCGTATATCTTTGTCACGCCATCTTCTTTTATTTTCCAACCAGGTGCATGGTGTCTAAATCTATACGTTATCTCAAACTTTTTTATCTTCGTAAGAGATTCAATAGTAAAAATAGATTTGCCCTCTTCAGCTTTAAACGTTTTGTCTGGACTATCTAAAAGCCAATTCAGAATAGGAGCAGCACTCGCACAAGTCTTCGTCTTATCATCTTCCCTTCTAGCTTCGTTTTGTCTTTGTGGATACGTTTTAAAACGAATACACTGAGGACTTGTAAGATCTTTAACAGAACATTCGGTAAACGATTTTTGACTTAAGTTTAACTCTTTACCATCGTGTGTAATTCTGTTAATTGAAATCCAATTACGATCATAAAAACCCCCAGTGTGACCAGTTCCCTGTGGAACTTTGCTGAGTATAAATTCATACGTATAAATTTTTACTGGTGGTGGAGGTGGTGGTGGAGCTTTCCACTTATCAGGTCTTTTTGAAGAATCACTTTTTAATATCAATATAGCTGCAGTTATTACTACAACTGCAACCATAGAAATTGAAATTATTATAGCTAATTTTTTCTTCATACTATATTAAAAGTACATTTTTATTTATCGTTCTAAATACCATAAATAAAAATCTTTTATTTCTTTATTATTTTTTTTCCAGCCTTATTTACAGCTTTTCTCTTATTTTTTTTCGATGGTGAAGGTGGTAATGAAAAGTTTTTAAGACTTTCATAAAGATTTTTTGGTACCCTTTGTAATACTTTAGTAGCAAATCCTGGAGAAGGGAAATTATTTATTGCACTGGATTTTTTTGGTGACTTTTTTGGTGACTTTTTTGGTGTTGTTGCCATTTATATAGATTTATAATTTAATTTGAATTTGAATTTCTACCTGTCATTCTTTTTACATTTCTCATCAGACTGAGTATTTCCTTTTTCACATATATAGCTATTTTCTGTTGTCGTTCTACTTTATTTAAAGTATTCTGTGCATTGTTATATCTTTTCATTCGTTCTTGTGGTGTCATTTTATTGAAACCGGTGTGATTTACGCGTATAGATCTATGTAAAGATTTTAACATATTTATTCTTTCATTTATTCTATCCAAAGATTTCTCCAATCTAGATGATAAGTTGTTTTGTTGTTTTGTGGTAAGAGGGTAATTCGCAGTTTTATTTGAATTCGAATTTGAATTTGAATTTGAACCTATCCTTACTTGTGATAAACGACGCTTTATATTTTCATGTTTTCGTTTCGACATTTATATACCCTGATATTTTATGCTGAACACATAGCACACTCAGCTTCTAAACTAAACTGGATCGGTCGCGCCTTTGCCTTACTTCTAAGGTAATACATACCCGTTTTAAGACCTGTTTTCCACGCGTACATGTGCATAGACGAAAGTTTTGAAATTGTCGGACTCTCGACGAACAAATTCATGCTTTGACTTTGGTCTATATATACACCCCGGTCGGCCGCCATATCAATGATCGTTTTTTGACTCATTTCCCATACCGTCTTATACAATTCCTTGAGATCATCTGGAATATCTATAATATTTTGAACGGACCCGTTCGCCTTAACCATAAGATCCTTCATTTCTTTCGACCAAAGTCCGATCTTTTTCAAGTCCTCGACTAAGTGTTTATTTACGACGACAAACTCACCGGCAAGTGTTCGTCTCAAGTAGATATTGGTCGTATATGGTTCAAAACACTCATTATTTCCTAGAATTTGAGATGTACTTGCAGTAGGCATGGGTGCTAGGAGAAGACTGTTTCGCGTACCTTCCTTTACGCGTTCGCGCATAACATCCCAATCGTACCGCCCACTAAACTGTGGGTCTCGATCCCACATATCGAATTGGAGAATACCTTTACTAAAAGGTGACCCTTTAAACGTTTCGTAAGTTCCGTACATTTCTGCAAGTTCGCACGACGACTCGAGTGATGCGTGGTATATTGTTTCAAATATATCGCGATTAAGTTTTCGTGATTCTTCAGAACCAAATACCATTCTACACATTATAAAAACGTCCGCGAGACCCTGAACACCTATACCTATAGGTCTGTGTCTCATATTTGAATTTTTACCAGCCTCTGTCGGGTAAAAATTCTTATCGATAACCCTATTTAAATTACGCGTTACCATCTTAGTTACTCTATGTAACTCTTCGTGATCAAACTCCTTCGTTTCGGGATTAACGTATTTTGGTAATGCAATCGATGCTAAATTACACACAGCCGTTTCATCTTTATCGGTATATTCCAAAATTTCGGTACATAAATTCGACGATTTTATCGTACCGACATGTTTATGGTTCGATTTTTCATTACACGCGTCCTTATAAAGCATGTATGGTGTTCCCGTTTCACTTTGTGATTTAATAATAGATTTCCATATATCCGTCGCAGGAACAACCTTCGACGCTAAACCTTCACTCTCGTACTTTTCATAAAGGTCCTCAAACTCTTTACCATATACATCAGAAAGACCACGCGCCTTATCTGGACAAAATAAGGACCATTTTTCTCCACGTTCAACACGTTTCATGAATAAATCCGGAATCCACATTGCCGTAAAAAGGTCTCTACACCGCGCTTCCTCGTCACCCTGATTCAAACGAATCTCAAGAAAATCAAGAATATCGGCGTGCCATGGTTCCAAATACACGGCTATAGACCCTTTACGTCTTCCTGCCTGGTTAACATACCTCGCAGTTGAATTATACACTCTGAGCATAGGAATAATACCATCAGATGTACCATTCGTACCGCGAATGTGTGATTTATTCGCACGAACATCGTGTATATGCAATCCTATACCCCCAGCCCACTTACTTATCTGCGCACACTCCTTTACTGTATTATAAATACCGTCGATACTATCTTCCTTATTTGCTATAAGAAAACAAGAAGACATCTGTGGCCTGTGTGTGCCTGCATTAAACAAAGTTGGTGTTGCGTGAATAAACAAACCTTTAGACATGGCTTCGTATGTTTCTAACACGCGATCAATATCGTGACCATGAATACCAATAGATACACGCATGTATAAATACTGAGGTGTTTCAATAATATCACCGTCAATTTTTTGAAGATACCCCTTTTCGAGGGTTTTTAAACCAAAATAACCAAAATCAAAATCGCGTTCGTGTTCAATATTATCTTTAACCTTTGAAGAAACTTCCAAAACTTCGTGTGTAACTACACCCGCTTTATGGAGTTTGCGCATGGCAATATGAAAATTATTAGATGCACGTTTTTGAATATTACTTGCAACAATACGAGTTGCTAAAACTTCATAATCAGGTTCGCTTGTAATCATACCAATACATACTTCAGAAGAAAGTGTATCTATTTCATGAGTTTTGATCTCATCGTACATAGATGAAAAAACTTGTTGTGCAACTTTACTCACATCTACATTTTCCGAGAGTCCTTGTGTTAGCTTTGTAATCCTGTTGGTGACCTTGTTAAACTTTACGTCTTCAACACGACCGGAACGTTTTATAACTCTCATTTTATTAATTTGTACTAGTTTTATTTTTTTATATTATTTTTTACACTTATGACTAAAATCACTACTTCTAACAGTTGTTGGACCCTGAGTTTCAGCTAAACGATTGGGCTGGAGAAGAGATGAATTAACATAAAATTTTCCAGCGGGATCACCAACTTTAGCAACAGGGGCATACGATCCTACGAAACACTCTGGTGGTTTACATATAGGGACTTCATAATTAGATGGCTTGGTCGAATACGCCGTATCAAAATCAGCGAGAACTAACATTTATATTTACTGATACTTTTTTTCCAGGCGTATATTAAATGTGCGACGCTCTTCACATAAATTCTCTCAAACAGTGTCCAACACCCTTGAACACTTTATTCTTTTCCGAATTCAACATGAATGTACTTCAGCGTGGTATTCGACAAGACTTTAGAAATAAATCGGGTGTTGCTATAGATTACCAAAACAATAATGATCTCTACAGTATCATGCGTGTTGTTTTCATAAACAACTCAGGTGACCCAAATACAAATGTTCAAGAACAGGTCAGGTATATGAATGGTATTGTTATAAAAACTGCAGTGAGTCAAATCCAGACTGGTGTTTCCCAATACATGGGATACATCCACGATATCGATAAGGGTACTCAGCCCATAGATAGACCAGTAAGCACAACAAACTATGGTAAAAAATTCGGTAAAAACGAAAAAATTGGTATTAACTAAATTTATCAATACCATGAATAAAACACGCTGAACGTGTAATCATATATGCTGCTGAACCAACTATAATAACAGTTTCTACTAGTATTATAGTTAGTAAATCCATTACTTACCTATTATTACACCTTCTTTTATTTAAAATAATCTATAACCTTCTACTGTATCGGACTCTTCAGCTTCAGCTTCAGCTTCAGCTTCATCGTCGGCTGGTCCAGAATCGAGTGTTGTATCGTCTTCTTCTGGTATAGTCTCCCCTCCAGACGCTAATATAGCATCGTCGACTGGGTCATACAGAGCACCCGAAACTTCTTCATTTACGTCCACTTGTGGAACATCTTGATTACCCGATGATTTAGTTAAAAGATAAATCAAAATTATACCAGCAATAACAGCAATAATAATTCCTATTTTTCTTTCTTCTGGTTTCATTGTTGTATATATTAGTATTATTTATTTTTTTATTAACAAATCTATATAAAATGAAACACAAAAAATATATTCTTCAATAGTAATAAAGATGAGTGAATTAATGCTCGACGATAAAAATGCCATGGACGATATAAATCCATTTGTCGTTCCCAATAATTTCTTTCCACCGGGTACAAGTAAGCATGCGGTCGATTTTAGAAAATACGAACAGGCGATAGATGAATCTGAAGAAGAATATAAAAGCCCTGCGTGTGATATTTTGTCAAAGGGTGTTGGTCGCCCTGGATACAGTGACCAAAAGTGTTCTTTACATAGACCAATTCTACCAGGAAGAAATTTAGACACAGGTTTTACACCAAGAGAAAAACTCGAAATAAACGGCGATTTAATACAAAACGAATCCATTATAAAACGTCAAACGAATAATAACCAAACTATGACAATGGTCGCTATTGCAATTCTGATTCTATTAATTGCAATACTCTAAAAGTTAAATCCAATTTGTGATCACTCACAGATGACTCTATAACTTTAGGAAACGTCAATAAACAAAATTCCTTAACCATTCTTTTTTGCCAAGAACACGTTACGTTAATAAACGGTGGTATGAATGTAGAATCAAGAATTTTAACCGTGTTCATTATACGAATGAGTGAATGAACATTCTTATTTTCCAACAAAACATTTTCCAATTGGACCAAAACCATTTTCCGTCTGGTTTCGGTCGTTTTCTCTAGCATTGTATCTAAAAACTGTTCATAACGTATAGATCTTTTTGTACCGTGCATAACAATTTCATTCGAAGAACCAATGATTTTAGTTTTAAAATAATCAGTAAACTTTTCGTACCCAAAACCCTCTATATACTTACTATAACTAAGCTCAACTAGATCTTGATCTTTATCAATATCTACGATTTGCCTACAATAATTTATAAAATAAGCCATAATTTTATTACTTAAAGTTTGTTTAATATCTTTAACTACTATATAATGTGGATGTTAATGTGTAAGCCCATTGTAATACCAACAGGGATTTCAAATCAAACAATTGTAACTACAAATAAGTGCAGAATTGTAACAATATCACCGACCGATAATAAAAGTAGATACGTTATAGATATCATGGAAGACGTACCAGAAATAAATATCACACCAATGGATATTAACGATAACAAATGAAAATTCACTTATATAAAGAGT
>Ga0066849_10000310_pt1 | contig 19183 bp, 13 predicted proteins | sample ETNtaG_9_FD_65492 | JGI IMG/M metagenome (GOLD analysis project Ga0066849, IMG submission 65492) | Marine microbial and viral communities from oxygen minimum zone, Eastern Pacific Ocean - ETNP201406SV69 | ecosystem: Environmental > Aquatic > Marine > Oceanic | place: Pacific Ocean: Eastern... | reverse complement strand
AGACAAGATCAAACAAGGTTGGACAGACGTTGATGTGATTATTACCATGCCATCTGTTATGGGTAAAGTTGGAGCTCTTGGACGTATTTTAGGTCCTAGAGGTTTAATGCCTAACCCGAAAACAGGTACTGTTACTATGAATATTGGTCAAGCTGTAACTGATGTTAAAGCTGGAAAGATCGATTTCAAAGTTGACAAGTATGGTATTATTCATGCAGCTATTGGAAAGGCCTCATTTGAGTCTAATCAGATTGTTGATAATGCTAAAGAACTTATTGCGGCACTAGTTAAATTGAAACCATCATCGGCTAAAGGTACTTATGTAAAAAGCGTAGTGCTTTCTAGTACCATGAGCCCTGGGGTTAAAGTTGAAACTAAAGGTGTTGAAGCTTAATCATCAAATAACTTGTTATGAATAAAGACGAAAAACAAATAATGATTGATGACCTAAGTAAAAGGTTAGATGACAATAGTGTAATTTACATTACTGATATCTCAGACCTTGATGCAGCTGCTACAAGTTCTCTTAGGAGACAATGTTTTGCAAAAAACATCAAACTTAGTGTTGTCAAGAATACTTTGCTTAAAAAAGCAATGGAAAACGTACAGGGTAAAGATTTCGCAGAATTGTATGATGTTCTTCCCGGTCCAACAGCAATTATGCTTTCGGACACTGGAAATCTTCCTGCAAAATTGATTAAGGATTTTAGAAAAAAGAATCCTAAACCAGTTTTAAAGGGAGCATTTGTAGAAGAATCTGTTTACATCGGTGATGAACAGTTGACCTCATTAGTGGATATTAAGTCAAAAGACGAACTTCTCGGAGAAATCGTTGGATTACTTCAATCTCCAGCTAAAAATGTGGTGTCAGCATTAACATCGGGTAAAAGTACAATAGCTGGGTTAGTAAAAACCCTTTCAGAAAAAGAACAATAAAATCATATAACTAAAGAAATAATATTTTAAAAACAAATAAAATGGCAGATATAAAAGCAATAGCAGAAGAGTTAGTAAACTTAACTGTTAAAGAAGTAAACGAACTTGCAGCAGTACTTAAAGATGAGTATGGTATCGAACCAGCAGCAGCAGCAGCAGTAGCTGTAGCAGCTCCAGCTGGCGGTGGCGAAGCTGGCGGTGAAGAAGAAAAATCAGAATTTGATGTAATTCTAACTGCGCCAGGTGGTTCTAAACTTCAAGTAGTTAAAGCTGTGAAGGAACTTACTGGTTTAGGTCTTAAAGAAGCTAAAGAATTAGTGGATGGAGCACCTAAAGCTGTAAAAGAAGGAGTTGGAAAAGACGAAGCAGAAGGCATCAAAAAAGCTTTAGAAGAAGCTGGTGCTGAAGTTGAATTAAAGTAATTCAACCTCTCTAAATACCTTAGGTCTAAGGATTAATTTCCTTAGACCTATACCTGTTTTTTATCATCTTTAACTCATTAAACAATAAAAATTGGCTAAATCAAACACAACTTCAGAAAGAATTAATTTTGCTTCAAGTAAGCATCGTTTTTCTTACCCAGATTTTTTAGATATTCAACTTAAGTCATTTCAAGAATTTTTTCAGCTAGAAACAACATCTGAAAATAGAACTAATGAAGGCTTATTTAAAGTTTTCTCAGAAAACTTCCCAATAACAGATACAAGAAATCAATTTGTATTAGAGTTTTTGGATTATTTTATCGACCCTCCAAGATACACTATACCAGAATGTATAGATAGAGGTTTAACTTATTCAGTTCCTTTAAAGGCTGTAATGAAATTGTATTGTACGGATCCAGAACATGAAGATTTTGAAACAATTGTTCAGGAAGTATATCTAGGTACAATTCCTTACATGACGCCTAAAGGATCATTTATTATAAATGGGGCTGAAAGAGTAGTTGTATCCCAATTACACCGTTCACCCGGTGTGTTTTTTAGTCAAAGTAGACATGCTAATGGTACCAAATTATATTCTGCAAGAGTAATTCCATTTAAGGGATCTTGGATCGAATTTGCTACGGATATCAATAGTGTAATGTATGCATATATTGACAGGAAAAAGAAATTACCTGTAACAACCCTTTTTAGAGCCATTGGCTTCGAAAGCGATAAAGATATTTTAGAAATATTTGATTTAGCTGATGAAGTTAAAGCTACAAAGGCAAGTCTTAAGAAAACTGTTGGTAGAAAATTAGCAGCAAGAGTTCTTAAATCTTGGGTAGAAGATTTTGTTGATGAAGATACAGGAGAAGTAGTTTCAATTGAGAGAAATGAAGTTTTAATTGATAGAGAAACTATTATCGAGGAAGAGCATGTTGAAATGATATTGGATGCAGGTGTTAAGACAGTTATCTTGCATAAAGAAAATATCAATACGGCAGATTTTGCTATTATCTATAATACTTTACAAAAAGATACTTCTAACTCTGAAAAAGAAGCGGTAGAGCATATTTATAGACAATTAAGAAATGCTGAGCCACCAGATGAAGAAACAGCAAGAGGGGTAATTGATAAATTATTCTTCTCTGAACAACGTTATGATCTTGGTGAAGTTGGTAGATATAGAATTAATAAGAAGTTATCATTAGATGAAGATCAATCACAAAGGGTTTTAACAAAGAATGACATCATTTCAATTGTGAAATACCTAATTGAATTAATTAATTCAAAGACAGATGTTGATGATATTGATCACTTGAGCAACAGAAGGGTTAGAACTGTTGGGGAACAATTGTATTCGCAATTTGGTGTTGGTCTTGCAAGAATGGCAAGAACAATTAGAGAAAGAATGAATGTTAGAGATAATGAAGTATTTACTCCTATTGACTTAATTAATGCAAAAACACTATCAAGTGTTATAAATTCATTCTTTGGAACTAACCAACTTTCTCAGTTTATGGATCAAACAAATCCATTGGCTGAAGTTACTCATAAACGAAGATTATCAGCTTTAGGACCCGGAGGTTTAACTAGAGAAAGAGCAGGTTTTGAAGTTAGGGATGTTCACTATACACACTATGGTAGATTATGTACTATTGAAACTCCTGAAGGTCCAAATATTGGATTAATATCATCTTTATGTGTTTATGCTAAAGTTAACAGATTAGGTTTTATTGAGACTCCTTATAGAGAAGTTAAAAAGGGTAAAGTAGATTTAAAATCTAACCCGATATATCTTAGTGCTGAGGAAGAAGATAACAAATATATTGCTCAGGCAAATGCCGATATTTCTAAGGATGGAGTTTTCCAGAACGATAGAGTTATTTCTAGATTTATGGGTGATTTCCCAGTTGGACCTAAAGAAGAAATTAATCTAATTGATGTAGGTGCAAATCAAATTGCCTCTATTGCTGCTTCATGTATTCCATTCTTGGAACACGATGATGCTAACAGAGCATTGATGGGGTCAAACATGCAGCGTCAAGCAGTACCGTTATTGAACCCTACTTCTCCTATTGTAGGTACAGGTATTGAAGAACTTGTAGCAAGAGATTCTCGAGTTTTGATTCACGCTGAAAAAGATGGGATTGTTGATTATGTTGATGCTAAAGAAGTTCATATTAAGTACAATCTTTCTGAAAAAGATGTTTTAGTAAGTTTTGATACTGATGTGAAAGTTTACAACTTGATTAAATTTCAAAAAACAAATCAAGGTTCAGCTGTAAATTTAAGACCAATTGTTAAGAAGGGAGATATAATAAAGAAGGGACAGGTATTAGTTGAAGGTTATGGAACTGATAATGGTGAATTAGCACTAGGACAAAATCTTAAAGTTGCATTCATGCCATGGAAAGGGTATAATTTTGAGGATGCAATTGTTATCTCTGAAAAAGTTGTAAAAGAGGATATTTACACAAGTGTTCATGTAGATGAATATAGTTTAGATGTAAGAGATACTAAAAGAGGTCTTGAAGAGTTAACGGCTGATATTCCTAACGTAAGTGAAGAAGCAACCAAAGATTTAGATGAGAATGGTATAATTAGAGTTGGCGCTGAAGTTAAAGAAGGAGATATTTTAATTGGTAAAATTACTCCTAAAGGAGAAAGTGATCCAACTCCGGAAGAAAAATTACTTAGAGCTATATTTGGTGATAAAGCTGGTGATGTGAAAGATGCATCATTAAAGGTTTCGCCTTCAGTTACTGGAGTTGTAATTGATAAAAAACTCTTCTCTAAAGCAATTAAAGACAGAAAGTCTAAAGCTGCAGATAAACCTATTATTGAGCAGTTAGATGCTGAAATGGATAAGAAATTAGCTGAATTAAAAGTTGTTCTTATCTCAAAATTAATGGAGATTATTGGCGCTGAAAAATCAGAAGGTGTAATTAATGTATTCAAAGAACAAGTCATCAAGAAAGGTGTCAAATTCACAGAAAAAACATTAAAATCTATTGATTTTATACATATTAATTCTAAAAATTGGACAAGTAATGATGAAGTGAACGATCTAGTTGATACAACTCTTCATAATTATAATTTGAAAGCAACAGATTTAATAGGAAAATATAAAAGGAAAAAATTCCAAATCACAGTTGGTGACGAACTGCCAAATGGAATAATTCAGATGGCAAAAGTTTATTTAGCTAAGAAGAGAAAGCTTAAAGTAGGCGATAAAATGGCTGGTAGACACGGTAACAAAGGTATCGTTGCTAAAATAGTTAGAGAAGAAGATATGCCGTTTTTAGAAGACGGAACACCTGTTGATATAGTTCTTAATCCACTTGGTGTACCATCTAGGATGAACCTTGGTCAAATTTATGAAACAGTTCTAGCATGGGCTGGTCAGAAATTAGGATTAAAGTTTTCAACTCCAATATTTGATGGAGCTTCATTAGATGATATTAATAAATATACGGATGAAGCTGGAGTGCCAAGAAATGGTAAGACGTATCTTTTCGATGGTGGAACAGGTGATAGATTTGATCAACCAGCAACAGTTGGTATAATATATATGTTGAAATTAAGTCACATGGTTGACGATAAGATGCATGCAAGATCAATAGGACCTTATTCATTGATTACTCAACAACCGTTAGGTGGTAAAGCACAATTCGGGGGTCAAAGATTTGGTGAGATGGAGGTATGGGCGTTAGAAGCATTTGGTGTTTCTAATGTATTGCAGGAAATTCTTACCGTTAAATCTGATGATGTTCAAGGTAGAGCAAAAGCTTATGAATGTATAGTTAAAGGAAAAAACTTACCAGAACCTGGTATTCCTGAGTCATTTAACGTGCTGCTCAATGAACTTCAAGGACTTGGATTGAATATAGATTTAGATTAATACTTAACACAGTAAAATAAATAAAATGGCTTTTAGAAAAGACAATAAATTCAACAGTGATTTCAGTAAAATCACTATTAGCTTAGCTTCACCAGAATCTATATTAGAAAGATCACATGGGGAAGTTTTGAAGCCTGAAACCATTAATTACAGAACATATAAACCTGAAAGAGACGGTTTATTTTGTGAAAGAATTTTTGGTCCAGTTAAAGACTACGAATGTCACTGTGGTAAATACAAGAGAATTCGATATAAAGGGATAGTATGTGATAGATGCGGTGTAGAAGTTACTGAAAAGAAAGTGCGTAGAGAAAGAATGGGACATATCGCTTTAGTAGTTCCTGTTGCTCATATTTGGTATTTCAGATCTCTTCCTAATAAAATTGGTTATTTACTTGGGTTACCTACTAAAAAATTAGATCAAATTATTTATTACGAGAGATATGCTGTAATTCAACCAGGTATTGCGAACAATGCGGAAGGAGAACCAATACAAAAAATGGATTTCATTACTGAAGAAGAGTATTTAGATATTCTTGATGCACTTCCAAAAGAAAACCAATACTTAGAGGATAGTGATCCAAATAAATTCATTGCTAAAATGGGAGCGGAAGCTCTTCATGAATTATTAGCCAATGAAGATTTAGATGCAAGATCTTATCAGTTAAGACATCAAGCAAGCAATGAGACATCTCAACAAAGAAAAAATGAAGCACTGAAAAGACTTCAAGTAATAGAATCTTTTAGAGATGCAAATAGCAGAATTGAAAATAGACCTGAATGGATGATAGTGAAAGTAGTTCCTGTTATTCCACCAGACTTAAGACCACTAGTTCCATTGGATGGTGGTAGATTTGCTACATCTGATTTGAATGATCTCTATAGAAGAGTTATTATTAGAAATAACCGATTAAAAAGATTAATTGAAATCAAGGCACCTGAAGTAATCTTAAGGAATGAGAAAAGAATGTTGCAGGAATCGGTAGATTCTTTATTTGACAATTCAAGAAAATCTAGTGCTGTTAAAACAGATAAAAATAGACCACTTAAATCACTTTCAGATAGTTTAAAAGGGAAACAAGGTAGGTTTAGACAAAATCTTTTAGGTAAAAGAGTTGATTACTCTGCAAGATCTGTAATTGTAGTTGGTCCAACATTAAAATTACATGAATGTGGATTGCCAAAAAATATGGCAGCAGAATTATTCAAGCCTTTTATCATTAGAAAAATGATTGAAAGAGGGATTGTTAAAACGGTTAAGTCAGCAAAGAAAATAGTTGATAAAAAAGAACCGGTTGTTTGGGACATTTTAGAAAATGTTTTAAAAGGACATCCTGTTTTACTTAATAGAGCACCGACCCTTCACAGGTTAGGTATTCAAGCTTTTCAACCTAAGTTAATTGAAGGTAAAGCAATTCAGTTACACCCTCTAGTTTGTACGGCATTTAACGCGGATTTTGATGGGGATCAAATGGCAGTACATGTTCCTTTGGGTAATGCAGCTATTATAGAGGCTCAATTATTAATGTTAGCTTCTCATAATATCTTAAATCCAGCAAATGGGGCACCAATTACTGTTCCATCTCAGGATATGGTACTAGGATTATATTACATAACTAAAATTAGAAAAAGTACCAAGGAGCATGTTGTAAATGGAGAAGGTATGACTTTCTATTCACCTGAAGAAGTTAAAATCGCATACAATGAAAAGCGATTAGATCTTCATGCTTCTCTTAAAGTTAAAATTGATACTGTAGTAGATGGCGAAAACGTTACTAAGTTAATTGAAACTACTACTGGAAGAGTTATTTTTAATGAATTAGTGCCTGCAGAAGCGGGATATATTAATGAACTATTAACTAAAAAATCGTTAAGAGATATTATTACTAGAATCATTAAAATATCTGGTGTTCCGAAAACAGCTAAATTTTTAGATGACATTAAGGAATTGGGTTACTATATGGCATTTAAAGGTGGATTGTCTTTCAATTTATCTGATGTTGTTGTCCCTAAAGAAAAAGATATTCTTATCGACAAGGCTAGAGCTGAGGTGGAAGAAGTATTAATGAATTATAATATGGGTCTTATCACTAATAATGAAAGATATAACCAGATCATTGATATTTGGACACACACAAATTCTAGGTTGACGCATACATTGATGGATAAACTTCAATCAGATCAACAAGGTTTTAATTCTATTTATATGATGATGGACTCTGGAGCTAGAGGTTCTAAAGAGCAAATTCGTCAGTTATCTGGAATGAGAGGGTTAATGGCTAAGCCTCAGAAATCTGGTGCTTCAGGAGGTCAAGATATTATTGAAAACCCAATTTTATCGAACTTTAAAGAAGGACTTTCAATTTTAGAATATTTTATTTCTACTCACGGTGCTAGAAAAGGATTAGCAGATACCGCACTTAAAACAGCAGATGCTGGTTACCTAACAAGAAGATTAGTAGATGTTGCTCAAGATGTAGTTATTAACGAATATGATTGTGGAACATTAAGAGGATTAACAGTTTCAGCTTTAAAGAAAAGTGATGAGATAGTTGAGAGTCTATACGATAGAATTTTAGGAAGAGTTGCTTTATTTGATATTGAAGATCCTAAAACTGGAGAAATTGTTGTTGCTGAAGGTCAAGAGATTAACGAAGATTTAGCTAATGCAATTGACGCAGCTGGCATTGATGAGGTTGAAATAAGATCTGTTCTTACTTGTGAATTAACAAGAGGTGTATGTACTAAATGTTACGGAAGAAATTTAGCAACTGGTAAAATTGTTCAAAAAGGGGAGGCTGTTGGTGTAATTGCAGCGCAGTCAATTGGAGAACCTGGAACACAGTTAACCTTAAGGACTTTCCACGTTGGTGGTACAGCATCAAATATTGCCGATCAATCTCAGTTAGTAGCCAAAAATGATGGTGTAATTGAGATCGAAGGCTTAAGAACTGTTGAAAGAAAAGATGACAATGGTGACATAGAAAATGTTGTTATTGGAAGAGCTGGTGAAGCAAAAATCACTGATAAATCAAGAAATGTTATCATGACTGCTAATATTCCTTATGGTTCTAAAATATTTGTTGCCGATAAGGATAAGTTAAAGAAAGGCGATATTATTTGTAAATGGGATCCATATAATGCGGTTATAATTTCTGAATTTAAAGGATCTATTCAGTTTAATAATTTAGTCGAAGGAGTTACTTATCGAGAAGAAGTTGATGAACAAACAGGATTTACGGAGATAGTAATAAAGGAAAATAGAGATAAGAAGATGATTCCAACTATTTCTATTGTTGATAAAGATGGATCTGAATTTAAATCTTACAACCTTCCAGTTGATGCTCATATTATTGTGAAAGATGGAGATAAAATAAAGTCTGGTGATGTAATGGTTAAGATTCCTAGGAAATCTGGAAAATCTGGAGATATTACTGGTGGACTTCCAAGAGTTACTGAAATGTTTGAAGCAAGAAATCCTTCAAACCCTGCAGTAGTTTCTGAAATTGATGGTGTTGCATCTTATGGTAAAATCAAAAGAGGGAATAGAGAAGTTATTATTGAGGCTAGAACGGGTGAAATCAAAAAATATTTAGTTCCACTTTCAAGACATATTTTAGTTCAAGAAAATGACTTTGTAAAAGCAGGTCAAACTTTATCTGATGGTGCTATTACACCTAAAGATATTCTTTCAATTAAAGGACCTACAGCAGTACAAGAATATATAGTTAATGAGATTCAAGAGGTTTACCGACTTCAAGGAGTGAAAATTAACGATAAGCACTTTGAAGTTATTGTAAGACAGATGATGAGAAAGGTTCAAATTAACGATCCCGGAGATACTAAGTTCTTGGAGAATAACGCTGTAAACAAGTGGGAATTCATTTTGGAGAACGATAAAATCTTTGGTAAGAGAGTTGTTTCTGATCCGGGAGATTCTACTATTTTAAAAGCAGGTCAAATTGTTTCTGTTAGAAAGTTGAGAGATGAAAATTCTGCACTTAAAAGAAATAATGCGAAATTAATTGAGTCAAGAGATGCTTTAACCGCAACGGCAGAGCCTATTTTACAAGGTATTACAAAGGCATCATTGCATACGGATAGCTTTATTTCAGCAGCTTCTTTCCAGGAAACTACTAAGGTTTTAAATCAGGCTGCTGTTAGTGGTAAAGTTGATCATATGTTAGGTTTGAAAGAAAATGTAATTGTTGGTCATCGTATTCCTGCAGGAACAGGAATGAGAAACTTCCAAGACTTGATTGTTGGTTCTGCTGATGATTTAGCAAGAATCACTTCTGAAAAAACTGAAGAAGTAGTTGAAGAACAAATTGAAAAATAATGGCTGAAGAAAAAAAACAACAAGGTTTAAACATAGAACTTTCTGAGGAAATTGCCGAAGGAATTTATTCGAACCTAGCCATTATTACGCACTCTTCATCGGAGTTTATAATGGACTATATAAGAATAATGCCTGGCGTTCCTAAAGGAAAGGTGAAGTCGAGGATTATTATGACACCAGAACATGCTAAAAAGCTACATAGAGCACTTGCTGATAATTTATCAAAATATGAAAGTGTACATGGTGAGATTAATGAGACAGATCAAGTAAGTTCAATTCCTTTAAACTTTGGTGGTCCAGCTACGCAAGCATAATTTTTTTTATTTCTAAAATAAGAACAAGGTCATTTCAATTAAGGAATGACCTTTTTTTTTAATTTCACTTAATATGAGATTAATATGCGCCATAATATTTGTGTTTTCAATTTTTGAAGCAAGTGCTCAAAGTGACTCAACAGATATAAAGACTTGGCGTCAACTATCCTCTATACCAGACTCTAATAATTACAACCTTTTTTTTGGTGGACCAACTAGCGTTTATAGGTCTATATTTTTTGAAGCATATAAAATAAATCAAATTGCAAAGAATTCAATGTTTGTAGACGAGCAAGAAGATATTCCCTATTTATGGAATAATTCACCAATTGTAGATGCACAATATATTATTGGAGACCAATTAGAGCAAAATTTAGCACTATACCATAATCAAGCCATTTCGCAAAATGCTAATTATGCAGTTTCATTTTTAAAAAGGAGTCACGAAGGATATTTGTTAAATCAAGCTACTAACTCTAATTTTTTTCAATCGCTGTATCATTATAATTCTGTTGCTGGAAAATATAGTTTATTAATTGGGTTAAAACACCACAGGATATACAACCAACAAAATGGTGGATTAACTAATGACTCGTCATTTTTTGATACGGACAATAATTTTTCTAATAGAAAACTTCTCAATGTTAATATGAATCATGCCTTTAGCAACGATAAATTATGGAAAGCTTATGTGAAACAGGAGTTTAAACTTAATTCAACTCATGATTCTCTTTTGAATATTACTAAATCAAAAAAAATATTATACAATCTTAATTACACTAGAAAATACAGGAATTACTACGATAGTTTAGCAGCAGATAATTTTTTGTATAATCATTTTGATAGTATCGTCACTAACGATTCCTTAATTAAGGATAACATCTCAAATAGTTTTTATTTTGAAAAAGTTGAATTTTCTGATTCAATCAGTAAGAAATTTATTTTGGGATTAAATTCAGATTTCATTTTTCACAAAAACATGGCTATTGACACACTGTTTAATAATCAGTCGTTATTTTTTCAGTATAAAAAACACACCCTTCAAAATGATTTTTCATTTTCCTCAAATTACTTTTTCATGGGTTATAGAAAAAACAACTACGATATGTCCTTGCAATGGAATCAAGAGGTTTCTTCCAATTTATTCTTTAATTGTGACCTATCCTATAATAATTTTAGACCAGTATATGAATTTCAAAACTTTCAAAGTAATCACCAAATTTGGACCAAATCCTATAACAACATAACTGTCCAATCTGCAGAAGCTTCTTTAAAGCATAAAAAACTTTCTTATCATTTTAATTATACATCAATCTCCCAACCAATTTACTTTAACAGCTTTAGCAATCCTGTCCAATACGATGGGAATGCTCAAGTTATTCAATCAACATTAAGGCATAGATTATTGAAAAATAACCTCAGATTACTTACTGAAGTAATTTATCAATATCAAGGAGGAGCTCAAATTTTCCAATTACCCGATCTAATAGGGCAATTGAAATTAAATTATTTATTAAATATTAAAAAAGCCAATCTTAAAATTGATTTTGGGATAAACGGAAAATATTTTTCCTCATTTGATTTGATGGATTATTCTCCTTCTACTAATCAATTTTCTCTTTCTAATAATGCTAACCAACCGCAATATTTCATTTTAGATTTTTCGGCTAAATCGCAAATAAAAAATGTCACCGTTTACGCTATGTATACGCACTTAAATGCTGGCTTATTGGGTTATAATTATTTTGCAGCTTCGCACTATCCAATTCCAGAAAGATATTTGAAGTTTGGATTGAAATGGTTGTTCTTAAATTGAAAAATTACCAAGTTTTTACTACTTTAAAGAAAAAAAAGTATGAAGAAGATTGATAATTTTTCAGAATATCAACAAGAATATCAAAAAAGTATAGATTCTCCAGAAGATTTCTGGGCAGAGAAAGCTCAATCATTTAGTTGGAAATCTCCATGGGATAAGGTTTTAGATTGGGAGTTTAATACACCAAAAGTAGAATGGTTTGTTGGAGGTAAATTAAATATTACTGAAAATTGTTTAGATAGACATTTAGCAACAAAAGGAGATAAGACAGCAATTATTTGGGAGCCCAACGATCCAAGTGAAAGTGAAATAAAAATTACTTATTCTGAATTGCATGAGAAAGTATGTGCTTTTTCAAATGTTCTAAAAAATAATGGCGCTAAAAAGGGAGATAGGATTTGTTTATACATGCCAATGGTCCCTGAATTAGCTATAGCTACTTTAGCTTGTGCAAGAATAGGAGCAATTCATTCTGTTGTGTTTGCAGGTTTTTCTGCAAAAGCTTTAGCGGATAGAATTAATGATGCGGATTGTAATATTCTAGTAACTAGTGATGGATTATTTAGAGGCAAAAAGCAATTATGTCTGAAGGAGATTGTGGATGATGCATTATCTAATTGTACTACAATTGAAAGCTGTATTGTTTTAAAAAGAACAGGACAGGATGTTTCTATGCAAAACGGCAGAGATGTTTGGTGGCATGATGAAATAAGTAAAGTTGATAATGCTTGTGAAGCAGAAATAATGGATGCCGAAGACCCTCTTTTTGTTTTGTATACTTCTGGATCTACTGGTAAACCTAAAGGAGTTCAGCACCATTGTGCTGGCTACATGGTTTATGCTGAATATAGCTTTAGAAATGTTTTTCAATATAACGATGGAGATGTGTATTGGTGTACAGCTGATATTGGTTGGATAACGGGACATTCTTACATTGTATATGGTCCCTTATTAGCTGGTGCAACTACAATTATGTTTGAAGGAGTTCCTACCTATCCTGATGCTGGTAGATTTTGGCAAGTATGTGAAAAATTTAAGGTGAATATATTCTATACAGCTCCAACAGCTATAAGAGCCCTTCAGGCTTTCGGGACGGAACTCATTGAACAATACGATCTAAGTTCTCTTAAAACCCTAGGAAGTGTTGGTGAACCAATAAATCAAGAAGCATGGGATTGGTATTACAAAAATATTGGCAAGGAAAAATGTTGGATTGTAGATACTTGGTGGCAAACGGAAACAGGAGGTATATTAATTTCTCCATTAGCACATATAACCCCTATGAAACCAACTTTTGCTACGCTTCCTTTACCGGGTATACAACCCTGTTTGGTAGATGCGGATGGTAATGAAATTGAAGGGAACGATGTTCAAGGAAATTTATGCGTTAAGTTTCCATGGCCAAGTATGATTCGAACAACTTATGGAGATCACGAAAGATGTAAACAAGTGTATTTCTCTACCTATCCGGAAAAATACTTTACTGGAGATGGATGTAGGAGAGATAAGGATGGTTTTTATAGAATTACAGGAAGAGTAGATGATGTAATAAACGTTTCTGGACATAGAATGGGAACTGCAGAAGTAGAGAATGGAATTAACGAACACGAATTAGTCGTTGAAAGTGCTGTTGTCGGATACCCACACGAAATTAAAGGGCAAGGAATTTATGCTTATGTAATTATCGATTCAGCTGCTGATCCAAGTGATTTACTTAAAAAAGAGATTTTAGCTATTGTTACAAAAGAAATTGGTCCGATTGCTAAGCCAGATAAAATTCAATTTGTTCCAGGTCTTCCTAAAACGAGATCAGGGAAAATCATGAGAAGAATCTTAAGGAAAGTTGCAGAAGGAGATACATCAAATTTAGGAGATACTTCCACACTTTTAGATCCATCAGTCGTAGAAGAAATCATCAAAGGGGCGCAATAAAAAAAGCCCATATTAATATGGGCTTTTAGAATTCATATGTGATTGATTATTACATCATTCCTGGCATTCCGCCTGGCATTCCACCGCCCATAGGAGGCATTGGAATTTCATCTTCTTGTTCATCTGCAATAACACATTCTGTAGTTAGCATCATGGAAGCAATTGAAGCAGCATTTTCTAAAGCAATTCTTGAAACTTTAGTAGGATCAATTACTCCAGATTTAAATAATGATTCATATTTATCTGTTCTTGCATTATATCCGAAGTCTTCTTTTCCTTCTTTTACTTTTTGAACAATAACAGCACCTTCGCCACCAGCATTTTCAATAATGGTTCTTAAAGGATCTTCGATAGCTCTTTTAACTATTTTAATTCCTGTATTTTCATCTTCATTTTGGCCACTATTTTCATCAAGTGCAGCAGCAGCTCTAATGTATGCAACACCACCACCTGGAATTATTCCTTCTTCAACAGCAGCTCTTGTAGCAGCTAGTGCATCATCAACTCTGTCTTTCTTTTCTTTCATTTCAACTTCGGTTACTGCTCCTACGTATAAAACGGCAACACCACCAGCTAATTTTGCTAATCTTTCTTGAAGTTTTTCCTTGTCGTAATCAGAAGTTGTAGTCTCAATTTGAGCTTTAATTTGATTAGTTCTTGCTAAAATATCTTCTTTAGTTCCAGCACCATTTACAATAGTAGTGTTGTCTTTATCAATTTCTATTTTCTCACAAGTTCCAAGCATGTCTAAAGTAGCATTTTCCATTTTGAATCCTCTTTCTTCAGAAATTACAGTTCCACCAGTTAAGATAGCTATATCTTCTAACATTGCTTTCCTTCTGTCACCAAATCCTGGGGCTTTTACAGCAGCAATTTTTAAAGATCCTCTAATCTTATTTACTACTAATGTAGCTAGTGCTTCACCATCTACATCTTCAGCAATAATTAATAATGGTTTTCCAGATTGAGCAACAGGTTCAAGAATAGGTAAAAGATCTTTCATGTTAGAGATCTTTTTGTCGTGAATTAGAATATAAGGAGTTTCTAACTCAGTAACCATTTTCTCTGCATTAGTCACAAAATAAGGAGATAGATATCCTCTATCAAACTGCATTCCTTCAACAGTTTTAACTTCAGTTTCAGTTCCTTTAGCTTCTTCTACGGTAATAACACCATCTTTTCCAACAACGCTCATTGCTTCAGCAATTAACGATCCTATTGACTCATCGTTATTAGCTGATATTGTAGCAACTTGTTTGATTTTATCATTATCTGATCCAACTTCTTTTGAAAGTTTTTTAAGTTCTCCAACAACAGTTGCAACTGCTTTGTCAATACCTCTTTTAATATCCATTGGATTAGCTCCTGCAGCTACGTTTTTTAGCCCAGCATTAATAATGCCTTGTGCTAAAACTGTTGCAGTAGTAGTACCATCTCCCGCAATATCATTGGTTTTAGAGGCAACCTCTTTTACCATTTGAGCGCCCATGTTTTCTACTGCGTCTTTTAGTTCGATTTCTTTAGCAACAGTAACCCCATCTTTAGTTATTTGAGGTGCACCAAATTTTTTATCTATAACAACATTTCTTCCTTTTGGACCTAATGTTGCTTTAACTGCGTCTGCAAGTGAGTCAACGCCTTTTTTTAACCTATCTCTTGCATCAACATCAAAAACTATTTCTTTAGCCATTTTTCTTTTTTTTTATTTAACAATTGCAAAAATGTCACTTTCTCTCATTATGAGATAATCGCTTCCACCTATTTTGATTTCTGTACCACTATATTGACCATACAATACAGTATCTCCTTCTTTAACGGTTAATGGTTCATCTTTTTTACCATTTCCAGCAGCAATAATTTTGCCTTGTTTAGGTTTTTCTTGTGCTGTATCAGGAATAATAATTCCTCCTGAGGTCGTTTCTTCTGCAGCTGCAGGCTCAACTATTACCCTGTCAGCGAGTGGTTTTACATTTATTGACATTGTTTGTTTATTTTTAAATTTAACTTCTTGCTTATTACATATTTTATGCCATTGCTACCAATGACATAATTCAAAGACATTATGACTTATTAGATGGAAATGTCAGTGACATACTGACATTGAATTAATTCCCTAAATTATTTATTGGAGATGTTGGGTTATTAACTGGTTCGTTAACAGAAGTTGTTGTAGAATTCATGTCTATGTCAGTTTCTACTTTTTCTTTATTGCCACCATAGTTAAGTACAGCAATAAGGCTTAATATGCCTATTAACCCAGCTAGAGTCCATGTGGCTTTCTCAATGGTTTCTGTAGATTGCGCAACACCACCAAGTTGATTAACATTTCCATAAGATGTATCTAATCCTCCACCTTTTGAATTTTGTAAAAGAACAATAATAATTAGTAAAATTGCTGCTATTGAAGTAATGATCATTAAGAATGTAGCCATTTATAATTTTGTTTTTTGATTAATATAATTAATACGGCTTGCAAAGAAAAGTTTTTTTTCTGGAATAGACAACATCAATTGCTCATAGATTTTAATTGCTTTAGGGTAGTTGCCTTGTTTGATGTATATTTCAGCAAGAGTTTCAGTATACATTTCTTCTTCGTCTACCAAACTTTTTTTAGCAGCTTCAGAAGGAGAAAAAAATTGTTTTTTATCCTTGCTTGTTTTTCGGTCTTCTAAACTTTTTAATATTTCATCAACAGTTCTTTCTTTTTTAGTAGCATTTTTAGGGGGTGATTTATATAGCCAAAATTCAAATGGCATCAATGTTTTCTCATTAATTTCTTCTTTTTCATCACCTGCGTTCTTTTCAATCTCAGGACTTAAGGATGCTGGTTCTTCAGGATTGCTTATTTCATGAATCAGTTCGTTGCTTATTAAATTGCTATAAATATTTTGTTCTAGTAAATTTTCATTTTTTTGCTCGGCCGCTTCAATGTCTTCTTTTTCTTTTGTATTTATTTCTTTCGTTTCAATTTCTGGCTTTACAATTGGGGACGATTCTATTTTGGGAGAGTTTTGTATTATGTTGAATAAATAAGCACGGTTATTTACTCTTAATGCAGCACTTCTCAGTATGTTGTCAAAACCAGTTCTATTTTGTGACCTTAGTATTTTAGCAATTATCACATAGCATATTCCAGCATATTGATGTTTGTTACAAAGTTGAAATAAATAGCTTAATTCATCGTCCGTTGCTTTTTCCGGAGAAGATATTAAGTTGGATATGTTTTTAATTGTATTGGTTACCATTCTCCACCAAATATTTTATCAAAAATATCTTGAGTAATTTGATAATTCAAATTCTCAACTAATTCTTCTTCTATACTATTGAAATCAGTTTCTGCATTGTAATCTATAAAAGCACTGAATGGTGAATTATTCAGCCCTACAGAATCGGGTAATTTAAAATACGTACTCACAGAAACGGTCATTTTTAATCTGTTTTGAGCCGCAGACTCACTACCAGCTTGGATATTAATTGGAGATACGTAATAATCTTTAATAACGCCATTGATTTGCACATCACCGTTATTTGCAACAAGGTTCAATTTAGTTTGAGACTGCATAATATCTCTTAAACTTTCCGTGAAGGATGCTCCTAAAAACCCACCACCAATTGTGCTGTTATTTTCGAAATAATCTACTTGCACTGAATTAGCAGGAATTTCTTTAGTATTTGCACCACCAGATTTAAAACTAAACTGGGGCAAAGCACATCCATTTAGTAAAAGGAGCAAGATGCTATATCTGAAAATCTTCTTCAATTATTTTAAAATTTCATATTCTTTAATTTTCCTATAAAGAGTTCTTTCAGAAATCCCTAACTCATTAGCAGCGTTTTTTCGCCTGCCGTTGTGTTTTTTTAATGCTTTTTGAATAAGCTCTTTCTCTCTTTTCTCTAAAGATAAAGATTCCTCAATTTCAATACTTTCTTGAAATGTTTCATTGTAGTTTGTGTTAGGCTCATGAAAGGAGCTTGTTTCTATGGTGAAGTCTTTTATTTTTTCATTTGGAGATTCATTGACATTTTCAATGTCTTCAGAACTATTCAGTCTAGTAATGATAGCTGTTTTTTCATTATTAGATAAATTGTTATTGTTTAATAGTTCAACTATTACCCTTTTCATTTCTGTGACATCATTTTTCATTTCAAAAAGAACTTTGTACAAAATTTCTCTTTCTGAGAAATTTTCGTTCTTTTTTGTCTCACCTATAACCATGGGGAGATTATTGCCTAAACCAATATTGGGTAAATATTTTTTTAAAGTTTCTGCATTTACTTCTCTTGTGCTTTCAATTACTGAAATTTGTTCAGCAACATTTTTTAGTTGACGAATATTTCCTGGCCAATTAAAATTGTTCAATTGAACCGTAGCTTCAGGATTAAGCCTTATTCCTGGCATTCTATATTTTTCGGCAAAATCTGCGGAAAATTTCCTAAATAACAGGTGAATATCTTCTTTTCGTTCTCGTAATGGGGGGAGGAAAATAGGGACTGTACTTAATCTGTAAAAAAGATCTTCTCTAAATTTACCCTTTTCAATAGCTTTTTGAATGTTTTCATTCGTTGCAGCTATAATCCTAATATTTGTTTTTTTAACTTTTGAAGATCCTACTCTAATGTATTCACCAGTTTCTAACACTCTCAGTAACCTAACTTGAGTAGGAAGTGGTAATTCAGCTACTTCATCCAGAAATATAGTTCCTCCATCTGCTACTTCAAAATAGCCTTTACGACTATCTGTGGCTCCAGTAAATGCACCTTTTTCATGGCCAAAAAGTTCAGAATCAATAGTTCCTTCTGGAATCGCACCACAATTTACAGCAATATATTCATGATGTTTTCTAGTGCTGTAATTGTGAATTATTTTAGGCATGTTTTCTTTCCCCGTTCCACTTTCTCCAGTTATTAATACTGTAATATCAGTAGGAGCAACTTGGACAGCAACATCTAAAGCTCTGTTTAGTGCGTCTGAATTGCCAATAATTCCAAATCTATTTTTTACCGTTTGTAAATTCATTTTAAACTATTTTTCCTTTAAGTGTTGCTGCTGTGAAATCTTCAATAAGGACGTTTACATAACTTCCTTTCTCTGCATTTTCTTTTGGGAATACAACTTTACAATTCTCACTATTTCTCCCACTAAAATCTAGAGGTGATTTTTTTGATGGTCCTTCAACCAGTACTTCCATTATTTTCCCAACACAGGATTTATTGCTTTCAATGGAATGTTCTCTTTGGAGGTCAATTACTTTTTGAAGACGAGATTTTTTAATTTTTTCTGGAACATTGTCTTCATATTTCCTCTCAGCTAGTGTTTTTGGTCTTTCTGAATAAAAAAACATGTAGGAGAAATTGAATTTTACTTTTTCCATGAGTTCTAGTGTTTCATTAAAGTCTTCTTCAGATTCATCACAAAATCCGGTGATGACGTCTGTTGAAATAGCACAATTTGGAATTATTTCTCGTATAGATTTTATGCGTTCGAGGTACCATTCTTTAGTATATCCTCGGTTCATTTTC
>Ga0066849_10000309_pt1 | contig 19233 bp, 18 predicted proteins | sample ETNtaG_9_FD_65492 | JGI IMG/M metagenome (GOLD analysis project Ga0066849, IMG submission 65492) | Marine microbial and viral communities from oxygen minimum zone, Eastern Pacific Ocean - ETNP201406SV69 | ecosystem: Environmental > Aquatic > Marine > Oceanic | place: Pacific Ocean: Eastern... | reverse complement strand
CATATAATTCCATTTAAATGATCTATTTCGTGTTGAACACATACTGCTTCAAGTGTTCGTAATTCTATATCTTCTTTATTTTGTTGTTCCTTTTCCCAACTACCTTTACCATCACTTGGATTTTTTGCCCCACTAAAATATAAATTACTTTCTATTTGTTCAGTTTTAATAATAATATTTTTATATCGTTTAGTGTTAACACCTTTTTTTGGATATGATAAACAACCCTCATAATAATCTATCTCATCCCATTGTTCTACAACTTTAGGATTTATAAGTATAATTGGCTTACGAACATTAACAACAGCAACAGCGGCGTCAATACCCACTTGGTTAGCGGCCAGACCAATTCCATCTTGTCGTTTGTTAAGCGTTTCGAATAATATTGTCGCAATTTCGAGTCCTTCATCAATTGTAACCTCTTTTAGTTTTTTGTTTATAACTGGATTATTTTCTTTTAAGCAATTAATTACTTGTTTCATATTTTTTCCATAATTCATTATATTGTTTTATTTGTTTTGATGATGGTAGCCATTGAGAATCATTAATCATAAGTCCTTCGTGGTCATCTACCAGTTCCCAATCAGAATATCTATATGTGTATTCACCAGTTTTACTTTTTACTTCTCTTTGTAAACCCATCTTTTCATAACCATTTTCTTGACACCACCATTCAATTCTCTCTCTTAACATTCCTAATTTATTTTGAATCTTCATTCTTCTTTGATAAATGTCTATAGTATCTTTATATATTCTTAAAGAATATTTTCTCTCTTCTCCTGTTGCAACAGTTGCCTCATAATGTCCTCTTAATACTTTAATTGAGTTAATCTTCAAATTATCATTTAACTCATAATCTATTTCAGATTTTAATTTTCTATTATTATAGATATCTTTTATCATCATACTTATAATATTAATTGAGTCAGGATTAGAAGTCCAACTTTTTGGTATACCTTTAGATGTAATCTTCACGAGTTATCTGAACTATTTTTTATTCTTATTTTATATTCAACTAACGAATGACATTTCGTACACCAAATTGGTCTTATGGATTCGTGTGTAGAATAAGTTATTAAATGTTCTTCTAAGTAATCTGTAACTGATACGTAATCTTCTGTTTTATATCTATATAATAAATCTCGTGTCTTTCCATCTTCCCCACATTCTGTACAAGCACCTTTTTTACCTTCTTTAGTTTTACTTTTTAAAGTATAAGAACCATCTTGTTTATTATGTTTTAAATTATTTACTTTAGCCATTTACAATATCCATTACTTCTTTTAATTCTTTAATTCTATAACTTGGGTTTGATTCTTGATTGTATATTTGATTCATCATTATATAACCCTCTTTCATTCCACGACCTCTAACCCAATTATCAAAGTTTTCTGGTGAATCATCTACTAAATAATCCACAGGTATCTTCCATTTAAATCTACCTCTTGTAAAGTATACTGTATCAAAATTCAATCCATACTTACCTAACCAAGATAAAGTATAATGTCTAACGTGTGGTATCTGAGAAGTAACACAAACAAGACTATGATTATTATTATCCGCCCATTCAAATAAATCATACATTTGTTCTATAGCACCATCTATAGGAATACTATCTCCCATAATCTCTTTCGCGTATTCATCACGATAAATTCTTTTTATATCTTCTCTGGTACAATTAAAATCATTTTGGAAACTCCAATCTGATATTTCCACAAAATCATCTTTAAGATAGTGAGGATAATTTTCACGAACCACTTTAGTAAGTCCTTGACAAAAATCTCTTAACACTCCGTCTACATCTATTCCTATTACCATAAAGCTTATATTTCTCCAATTTAGTATACCAGAATATACGAATAAAAACCAGTATAAGTCAAGTCTTTTTTCAGCTATCTCTTCCCATTATTTTTTTAAGGTCGTCACCACGATAGAAATCAGTTTGTGATTCTTTTGAGTTTTCATAATTATCCAATATTTTTCCTCTAGCACATTCATATATCCAATCGGAACGTAAGTATTTTTTTGATAAAAACCCTATTTGATTATAGTCAAATAGCCTATTATACTTGTAGTTATTTAAATTAGGAAATTCATTTCCCCAACTGCTCAATCCTTTACCACCTCTGTAACCATACTCACCTTTTTCTTCATTTACTAACTCTGCTGAAACATATGCATCATATCTTGGTTCAAACCCACCTATCTCCTTAACAGTTTTGTATTGCATAGCTAAGAAACTTGGTCTAACACTTATAAGGTTTTTGATTGGTTTATCAAAAATATGTCTATTCTCTTCTTTGACATAATCAACTGCTCTCATACCATCAAACTCTTCCTTAATACCAACATCAATGACCTTATTATAGTCATAGTTTTGAACAAGATAGTTAGCACCATTACCCATAATCTTGTATCCATCTAAAGTAAGAATATCAATAACTAATTTAATAAATTCAAAATCCTTTATGACTAAATCATCGTGCATAAAGAAACACACATCTTCATCATCTATATCAAGATAGTTTATAGCTTGTTCGTATGCACCATACTCTTCTCCACCATTAGGAAATACCTTATAATCAAAGTTTTCTTTTATAAAATCTGTAGGTTCTTTGTGACAAGACCAAAAAACGTGAATATCATCTGGATTGTATTCTTGTAATGTATTAAAACCATTTAATACTGTTTCTTGATTCATGTGCCAACCACATATTATAAATCTAACCATATTATTTATTCACAAGTTGTATTAAAATTATAGTTGTTGCAAGAACTAAACAAAGACCTGTTTTCCAATTAGGTATCTCACCTAATATACCCCAAGTCATTACTGCAAATATCAAGTTACCAAGACCAAATCCTATTAATCTGATATTCCATACATAACCAAAGTGTTCATATGAAAGTCGTGTTGAATAGTAAAACAGATAACTTATAGGTAATCCTGCTAATATTATCCACCATTGAGATTTCATAAAATCCCACTTAAATTGTCCATTCATATGGAAAAATGCTATTATGTGTCCCATTATACTAAGACAGATAGCTCCTAATAACTTACTCATAGTTTACTTTCTACTTCAATCTCCTCTACAGGTGGAACATATTGTTCAGGGTCTGTAGGATATGGTTTTGATTCATACTTTAAATTTTTCATATACTTCTTATTTTCTTTTTTATTTCCTATAAAATAAATGTAACGATGCTTTTCTGGTTCTTTTCTTCTCCAAAACGTATGTCCTATACCTGCTTTCAGCTTCTCCACATTATGACTTCCCCAAGTAGCTGATACAGTTCTACTATGTATCCACTCATAAGGTTTAACTAAAGATACTGAATGGTTTGGCATTAGATTCAATCCTGCTCCTTGATACATCCAATTGGTAGCTTTGTAAATACCACCTAAATGTAATCTGTCTGGGTCTGCATAACTGATTAATACCTTAACATCCTTATCGTATTTTTTCAACCACTTGAATGATTGTGAGATAGAGTAAGATTCAATATTCTTACCATACCCATCATGGATGAATAATCTTGTTAACTCCAGAATATTCTTTGTTTGCAAGATTTCTTCATCCTTGAAAATAGACTTCATAACCGATCTTCCTACAGGGTAGCCATAAGTCATACAACCAATAAGTTTTTCTTGATTCATATCCTTAAAAAAAGGATGTGCTTCTTCTGACTTATAGAATATACCTATGGCGTACCTACAAGAAGAAAATTTATGCGAATAGTGATTGTCTACAATCATCCTCTTCGCAGTTTTCTTATCTATTTCCTGTAGATAAACTTTTGATTTATCTACATATTCTTCCATTAGTCTACAGTAGTTTTAGCTACTAATACGTAACTTGAATCGAAATTATCTACCTTGAAACTAACCTTAGCCAACCCTTGACTTGAAACATAAAGAGTTGCTGATTCACAATCTTTATTTGCAGTTAGAACTTCTTTGAAAGTATCTGCATCAAAAAAGATAGCATCGTCAAGAGAAGATATTTTCTTAGCTTCTACAGGAATAGTTACCTTGTTTGATTGTGTGCTTGAACTATAACCAATAACAACCTTTGCTTCTACACCGTCTGATAAGACTGCGAAAGTAGAAACATCACTCAAAGCACCTTTACCTGATATGAAAGAACTGATAAAATGTTTATCTATCTTTAGTTCTAATTCAAAATCAGGAACATTTGTCAAATCTGGTTTTTTAGAAACCACATCAAGACGGGCTAAGCCATAGTTAACTTTGGTGTTGTTACTCTTTTGTTTGATTACCAATTGTGATACGACATCACCAACTTCATTAGCTTCAACAACCAACTCACCATCTACTACATTCAATAACTTGATTAAGTCTTGTATCTCATACAATCCCATCTCATAATCACCGAAACCATTCTTAGCCAGAACGATATCACCAACACAACTTTTTGCTGAATTGATGAATGAACAACTAAGTGTATCTTTTGTTGAAACGACAGGTGCAGATTGTGTCTGACCACCTAAATAGAATCTGTTGACAAATCCCATCAGCGTTTGTTTATCCATTTTGTAACTCCTTTATATACATATATATAAGTATCATGTTATTTCTCCAAATTAAAGTAATTTTCCATTAAATACATCATTAAGATGTTCTGCATATTTCTCATAACCTTCAGAATAAGGATGGCTAGTATCATTAAGTTCTAAACCATTTTCTGTACACCATTCCATACAACCTTTAAATCCATCGTGGAAATAAAAATTATCCCAATCTATACATTTTTCTAAATAACTAACTTTTTCATACTTTTGATAAAATTCAGATAGTATATCTCTGTGGGTTAAGAACAAATATTTTATGTTTTTTTGTTTTAAAAAATTTTGAACATTCAACATATTAAGTATTGTATGATAATATGCATTTTGATTACTGTACATATATTTTAGATAATTTTCTCTAAATCCCTCACGACCAGTTTTTGACATTCCACTATGAAGCCATTCATCATTTTCAATCATATCATATCTATGCAATCCCGACCACATTACCATAACAACAAAATCTTCATCATTATATTCATCAACTAATTCATAAACTTGATTAGCCATATAAAATGAACCAACACCATTTGCACCCTTATTCACAACTATCCTATCAGTTAGTTTACCTAAGTAATGAGGCCAATTACCATATTGATGATTCACATCAACTCCATATATGATTCGAGAATCTTCACAATCATGACCTATGGTGTAACTACAACCAACCGCTAAAATATACTTATGCATTAGAAAAATTTATTGAAACCAAAATCATCATTTGGTTCTTCCCATTTTAATGCTTCATATAACATCTTGATTTTTTTAGCTAATGCTTGTTTATAAATCTTATCTGTATTAATGTATTTTTTTATATAATCTAATACTTGTTTAGGGTCTTCATGCCCTTTGTAACAAATTGTTTCAAACTTGAGTGGATTATCTTTTAAATAAGTCCACTTAATCTTTTCACCATTACCAACTGATGGGTATTTCTTATTCAATTTATTAATCAACAAAAAGTTATTGTAATTGATTGCTGATTTGATATGAACTGGAGTTCCCTTTTTAGCTATGAGAATACCCTCACCCATTGATATAAATTTCTTAACATTCTTAGCTGAAGTTGGCATTGATATTGTATCATAGTTTTTTAACTTCATGGATTTTTTAAAGTTAAGAATAAACTCATTAATCTTTAACATTGGAACACCTGCTAATATATCTTCTAATACCTTAGTTAAACACTCTTTAAATGCTGCAGGGAAACTTGAACGAACTATATCTAAACCTTTGACGTGAAGTTTATTTACCTTAACACCATTATCATTGATAATCTTCATACCATATCGTTTCTTAGTAACAAATAAACCACTCTTAGCAATTAATTCCTGCTTAATCTCAAACCTATGTTCGTCTATATTACAAAACTTCTTAGCAAATAAATCATATGAGTTATTTAGATATTGTTGAACCTCTGATGCAATCTCTAATATTTTGTTAGTCATCAAAGTTTCATCTTTGATATCTATATGTGGATATTTCTTTTGAATGATAGGAATAGCAGAATAGAAAACTGAATCTGTATCAATATAGATACAATAATCTTCTTTATCTTCTACCACCGAATTGTAATAATGATTAGACATTCTCTTAGTATATTTAATCAACTCAACACCTGTAGTAGTAGTTGCTTCTGCATTATCCAAATCATAAAAACGAAATATAGGTAATCCCAATACACCATACAATGAGTTTAGAACAACCTTTTGAATGTATTGTCGTCTATCAAAGTATGCATATTTTTCTTTATCACCTTGTTCAGCAAACTTCTTAGCTAACTTTCTAAACTGAACTCTATCATCGAACCACTTTTCTAATAGTGTTGGTATAAGACCTTTTCTATCTTGTGTGTACAATACACCATTAGAAGATATAGATACATTGTGAGTTTCTAAAAAGTTCTTAAACTCACTTGTGGTTAGTTTAGCACTCTCCTTACCATTCTTATCTTTAATACTGTATGTTCTATCAACACCTTTGAGGAATGGTTCTACATCCCAACTATCTAATTTACCCAACTTAGTTTCAGGAGATATATTTAAACTCATAATAATAGACGGATACATACTTGTAATATCTAAGTCATACACCCATTCGTGTTTACCTTTTTGTGGGTCTTGGACATATGCACCTGCAAATTTATCAGTTCCATCCATCAGTTGTCTGTTAGCTCTTATTTTATTTGGTGCTACGATACCAATCTTCTTCAGATACACAAGAATAGCACCCTCAAGAAATCTTGATGAGTAATAAACATCTTCATAAGGAACGTGTCCTAAGTGACATATAGCTCTAGCAATACCAATAAAATCTAACTTCTCATCAAGTTTCTGTAAGATTACAACGTCATTTATATTATATTCTACGAACTTATTTCTATCACCATCATATAAATCATTAAGTGTACCCTCATAAGCCACCTTATTTATACCAACTTCTAACTCACCGATATCATCTAATCGATATGAAGACCTCTCACCAAATGTAAGTTTTCTATATAACTCAAGATAATCAAGTGAAGCCACACCTGCAATCTTATATGTTCCTTTATATTTTTGATAGTCTACTATACCGATTGGTGATAGACACTTAGCAGCTTCTTTACCTAATAATCTTTGAGTACGATTATAAAGATAAGGAACGTCAAATCTATCACTATTCCAACCACTAATGATTGTTGGTGATATCTCAAGATATTTTGTAAAAAATGCTGTTAGTAAGTCTCTTTCATCTTTAAACTTAATAACAGTTGTATTACCGAACTGATTTGTATTTACTTTATTTTCTACATCAAGAACATAACAATAATACTGTCGTGTTAAATCATCATAAAATGCGATAGATGTAATTGTATTTTCGGCTTTATTTACATCAGGAAAACCCTGTGTAACTTCAACCTCAATATCAAAGAACATAACACGATGACCCTCAGATACTTCATCCGAATCTGTATAGTTATCAACCAAGTATCTAATCTCTGGAGCAACATCAGATTCAAAAGGTGTGTCGGTTTCATCTATTCTACTGATAGGTAATTTACGTAACTTATCACCATATAATGATGTATGAGTTCCTTTACCATCTTTTACATAGGCGTATTGACTGAAAGGTACAACTGAGTACCCTTTTTTGTCATCCCAAATATGGATTCTTCGTCTCTTAAACTGATAAAAGATGTTTTGATATATAGCTATACCTCTTTAATTTGATGTGTGAATATACGAATAAAATAGTATGTAAGTCAAGCTTTATTTTATTTCTTCGCCTGGTATTTCACAAGTGTCGTTGTTACAGAATTTATCTATTTCTGCTTCTTCGTTTTTGATTACACCGAATGAAAGTTTACCAAGTTTTTTAACTTCTTTGTTGTATGTCTTTTCGTCAATTGCTTCATATGGCATCTGTTGATAAGCACCATAATCATGTCTTGGTAATAAAGAAATACCTTTCAAGTGATATTGAAAGTAGTTTAAAGCAGGTGCAATTTCATTAGCTTCTGTTTCAGGATTGAACGTTACAGTACAACTCACTTGGTTGTCAGCCCAATGTCTTTGCATAAATGCTGCTAGACTGAATTGTTCCCATATAGAAAGTTCTGATGCAGTTCTGATACCCTCACCAACATCTACTGGAACTTCAACAACCATTGTTGTATCTTCCGAACCAAATGCAGGTTCTAACTTATATCCTGCTTTTTGTAATGGTTCTAATAACTCTGAATGATTTGAAAGTCTTACTCTCCTGATGTAAAAACGACTTTCAGGATAATGTAAACCAGGAGTAGCACCCGCTAATAGTGAAACCGTACCACTTGGTTTTACTGAAGTAGTTTTGATGGAACGTGGTATTGCAAACCAATCTGAATACATCTTATCCCACTCTTCAATTGTATCGTATCCACCCTCTAACCAATCTCTAAATTCATTTAGTCCACGATTAGTTATGAATTGTGCGACACCACTTACACTACATCCGATTCTTCTGTTTCTTAACATCACTCTGTTTGTATCACTCCAATGAGTTCTACCAAGTGTCACCGATTTGGCATACAGATAAGCATATTTAAGTGTCCTCTGATAATCCTCTAACGAATCATGATTACTTGGAAATGTCTCTACTAAACAACATAACTCATATGATTCAAGTGATTGTTCAAGACAAGGATTACCACCAGCTACTCTATGGTCTTTATTGTCACCACCATTCTTCATTCTTGAGTAATGTCTCATATTATCCAACCAAGCAAAACCTGGTTCACCATTATCTACAATACGTTTTGCTGCTTCTGTATAATCCATACCAAGTTCTGCAAAGATAGAGTTGTTAGATGTCCACCCATACATTTCTCTATGTGGATTTACCTTATAATTTTTTAAGTCTAAATATTCTTCCGAATCGGGGTCACCAAAAACGATCTCAGCAGTTCTACGAACATTTCCCGCTACAACACATTTACCTATAAGATTCATTATGTCTACGATCGTAGTTACTGTAATTGGTTCACCACTATTACGTTCTAATACTTCTCTGATACTATCGTGAACTTCTTTTAGTGGTTCAGGACCACTTGAAACACCACCAAAACCTTTGATTGGTTCTCCTGCTTGTCTTATCTTAGTGTAATCAAACTTGATAGCTGATGTTCCATGAAAGAAACTTTCTAATAATAGTCTAAGTGATTCTACCCAACCCTCTCTTGTATCAGGTATCTCAAATATTTCTTTGTTTCTACTCTTATTTATACCCTTTACTACGATTTCACCAGCACCTTTAGTGTCAAAACCGACACCTACACCTAACATAGATGCATCCATTAGGAAACAGAATGGTTTTGAGTAGTCTTCTTTGATTGTTGATGTTGATACGAATGCACAATTGTTAAGAGCTGCATATAACCCTTTTTCTTCGGTTATTGCTGTTCCCATAGCCCATAAACCACGACCAGGTGGTAGGAACTTCATATTAAATATTCTGTCGTACATTTCTTGTGCTGATTTTTGAGCTTGCCATGCATTCCAACCCAACTGATAGTTATCAATGTGATTTTTTTGCATCGAGTAAGTTCCTTCTACAACTCTTTGAACTGTTTCCCACCACCTCTCGTTTTTACCATCGTCTTTAATACGAGAATATGTTCTCATGTAAACTAATTCTCCTAACCCATTAAAACCGAAAGGTGCTTTCTTTCTCTTATACTTACTGACGAAATTTTCCGATAACTTAAACTTTTCCATTTTCTTCTGGCTCCTCCTATTTCCTGTAAACTTTATACAATGATAACTATAATATATATCAGATTAAAAACAAACTATTTAATTTTTTTACTATTTTTAAATAATTTTTTCTTATTAGTTTTATTCAAAGCCATCTACATCACTCTGTTTCATGTCGTTGTACTTACTTGCCAACAATTGTCTCTTAAATTCTTCACTATTATCCATTTTACCTTGTTGTTCTTTACCTGGCTGAGTTGTTGACTCATAAATCTCTATCTGACCAAGATTAGTATTCATACTCATTGGATAAGTTACACCATCAATACCAAATCTATTCTTAATGATATGACATCTTGCAGTATGACTTAACTTATCTTCTGCTTTTCTACTGATACTCAATACGAAGTCAGCTATCATAATCTTACTGTATGCTTCTGCAATCTTTGTTGCTTCTATCACTTCTTCTTCTAATGCTGAACGATTTGCTTGTGATGCAGTCCATATTGGAACTTTAAACTCACCAGCTAATCCTCTTAACTCTTCATATACAGCACCCAACTGATGTCTTACCTCTCTCATACCACTATTATCTCTCAAGATATCAGCGTAATCAACAATAACCATATCAGGTTTTATATTTTTTAGTTCTAATTGTTTTAGATGTGCTGAAAGTGTATTAACAGTTGCTGCTCTTGTTGGGTAGTATTTAATAATCATCTTACCCTCAATAGAGTCAATGACTTTCTTCACTTCATCTTTTTGAAACTTAATGTTTTGTGTAGTTATACCACTAAAAACAGTATCATATCTTAACCCAACATAGGTTTCATTCAATTCTAATGTGTAATGAACTACAGTAAATCCTCTTTTCAAAGCACCTGCAGCTATACTCTGAAGTAACCAAGTCTTACCAACACCTGCTGGCGCAACTACAACACCTAATTCACCCTCACCTAAACCACCATCCATGATATCATTTGTAATATCCCACGGCGTTTTTATCGTAACTCTTGTAGACTTAGTTAATCTCTCTTCAATACCCACGTTATAATCGTGTCCAATATCTACAGCTGTTCCAGCTTTCATAGCACTATCTATAACTGTTTTTATACCATCATAATTTTGATTTTCTAATAGAGTTACAGATTCCATAATAGCAGATTTGATAACTTGATTCTTACAAAACTCTAATGTTTTTTCTTGAACAAACTGTAAGTCTGTTGCTTCTCTATGTCTCCAAGCATCTTTTAGTGCTTCTACAACTGATATCTTCAGCACATCATTCTCAACATCATCTATTGCTATCTTGATAGCCTCTAATGTAGGTGTGGTTTTATACTTTATAAAATAGTTATGTATTTCTTGAACCAACCACTTATTTGAATCAGATTCAAAATACTCTGGCTCAAGAACTTCCATGATTGTTTGTAAAAACATCGTATCAGTTAAGCAAGATGCTATAACTTTGGATTGGAATGAAGTTCCAAATTCTACTAAAGAAGTGTTACTCTCCATATATCTCTTTCGTGAGTCTTGTTTTTGATAAATTTAATTTCTTCTGTCTATACTTGTCTTTCATCTTCTTCAAAATGGTCTCTTTATTTCTGTAGTAATAATCCATTTGCCATTTTCTTTGAGCTTCTTTCTTTTCCTTTGCTGTAAAATATTTCTTTTTTCTACCCATTGGTTTTTTCCGCATACTTATCCATAGTGGTAAATGTCTGAGCTAACCAACTACTTACATTTGGTAGATTTTGAAATAATCTATCTTCCATAAACATGGCTTCAAATTTAAATTTTACTAAACGTCTGATAGGACCTCTGATAACATCGATTAATTTTGTTTTAGTTGAAGCACTTATGTTCACATCTTCTAACTGCATCAACTTATAGTTACGTTCAAGTAACTCCTTATTCTGTAATATTTTCACAAAGAAGTTTCCATCATCATCTTTGTGTTTGTGTGCATATTTGTATATCTCTTGTAGACTATAATTATTATTCTCAACTCCCAAAGTTGGTATATTTTTTACCAATGTTTTAGTGGCTATTCCTTTTACACCATTTATATTGTCAGACTTATCACCCTCAAATATTTTAGCCATAATAAAATTCTCTGCAGTTACACAATACTCTTCTAAAACTGCTTCTTTGTTATATAATTTCTTTTTTGTGGGAGACCAAACTTTGATATCGTCTGATACTAATTGTAGGAAATCTTTGTCGGTTGACATGATAATCTTTTCACCATCGGGTATTACACTCTTTGCGATATAAGCTATAGCATCATCTGCTTCGATACCATCTACGGATATATTAGTTACTGGTAATAATTCAAGATACTCTGCAACTCTTCTGAGTTGTAGATACATATTCCGTCTCTCATCCTCTACGTTTTCTAAACCTGCTACTCTATTAACTCTGTAAGACGTTCTACGTTTGTTTTTGTAATCGGAATATAATTTACGGCGGCGGTTGCTCCCACCCTTGCCATCAAATACTATGATAACACGAGTGGGATTAAACATATTAATGGCAAATCCTATGCTTTTAAGGAAACCAACAATGCCACCAACATGAACGCCGTTGTCGTTTAGAGTTGGCATTACGCTGAATACTCTGATAAAAGTATTCAAGCCGTCAACTATTAGTACTTTTTTGTTTGTGTTCTGAAAGTTAACAGAACCACCTTTTTTCTTTATCTCATTCAGGATGGAAAGGTATCTGGCGTTTGACATCACTCACCAACCACCTCTTCCGTCTCAACTACATCATCTATTCCCAAATCCTTCATATCATATTTCAATATAACTTTTTCGCATATCTGTTCGTAAACGAATGATTTGAAATCAGGGTCTGATAGTTTCTCTCCGAATTCTTTTGATTGAAACTTGTGTTCTGCTCCTAAGTGGTCTGTAAGTGTATACCATGCACCAGCTTGTTTTACAATCTTATGGTCTTTCATTACTTTTAACCAACTACCTACATCATCAATACCACTTTCAAAGTATAAAGGGAACTCACAACTTCTCAAAGGTGGACCTAAACGATTCTTGATAACTTGTGCAAGTATCGTCATACCAATAACGTGATTCTTTTTATCTTTGATTTGACCTTTGTTTTTTAATCTAACTCTTGTAGATGCGTGAAATGGTAGTGCTTTTCCACCACTTGTTGTCCAGGGGTCTCCGAACATCACACCTAATTTTTGTCTTAACTGATTTGTAAACACAAGAGCCACTCTCTGTCTACCAATCATTTGAGTAATTTTTCTCATAGCTTTAGATATAATGATTGCTTTACTTGTAGCCCAACCATCCTTATCAAAGTCTGCTTCCATCTCTACGTTTGTAGATGCAGCTGCTAGTGAATCTACAAGGATAGTTACTAACCTATTTTTGTCTGATTCACGAACTTTGGATACAATCTCTTCTACTGCTGCAAATATATCTTCTACAGTTTCTAAATGCAAATACAACATACTATTGATATCAACACCAATAACCTTTAGAAAATCTTGACTTACTGCAGTTTCAGTATCTATGTAAACTGCCACACCACCCTTTTTCTGAGTCTCAGCTAAAAGATGTGCACCAACCAAAGATTTACCACTTGATTCTAATCCATTAAGTTCTGATATCCTACCTACTGCAATACCACCATTTGGTCTATTTGATATTGCCAAGTCTAACAATGTAGAACCTGTGGAAATAAATTCTTTTATATCTGTGGGTGTTGTATCTGAACCATCAAGAAAATAAGCGACTTTAGTATCTTTGAAAGTTTTATTTAAACTAGCGGCAAGTTGCCCTGCCAATTCGTCTCTTGTTGACATATAATGTCTCCTAAATTTATATAACTTAGGGGAGTGAAAGTCGGAACTCGCACTCCCCAACTTATTCGTGTTCTATTAGTTATTAAACAGATCGTCAAATGCTGCTGAAACATCCTCAGTTGATTTTACATCTTCTTTAACTTCGGATTTAGTTACAGGTTGCTCTTGTGATTCTTCATCACCCTCTTCTGGATTCAACCAATTATTTAGAACTTCAGTTAGTTCTTCATAGGTTTGTTCCTGATAGATTTCGGTGATGTCCTTTTGATTATCTATAAGATTCTCAAGAAGAGTTGCATCTTCCGTAATCGGGGTTTGATTTGGTTTAACCCTGATTGTTGTTTTTGGAAACGAAGCTCCAACTTCTTCTGCTGTCTTGAACTCTACAGTAATATCACGACCATTCATTGAATCGGTAATATCACCATAATCAGGATCAGCAATAATGGAAAGCAGTTCTTGATAAACTGTTTTACCAAAACCCCAAAACTTAACACCTTGATTCTCTTCACCACGTATTACTACTGGAGCAAACGTTCTCATTTTGGATTCAATTTTACGAGCTAATTGATAGTCTTCCTTGTTACCCGAAGCTTTGAGTTTTTGAGAAAACTCTTCGATTGGGTCTGGACGACCGAATGACATTGGTGAAAGATAAGATTTTCTACCTAAATCATAATGGAAAAATAACTCGATAAAAGGATTGTCCTTATTAAATTTATAAGGTACGATTCTTACTTGAGTTGTGCCGGGTGACGGCTTCCATAGATTTGAGGTACGATTGTTTGTGATTTGAAGTTGACCTAGACGCTTCTTCAGTGCGTTAATATCCATTAGATATCTCCTATTTGTTATTCATTAAGTTTAATTGTTTAATTGTTACTGTTACTGTTTTTTGTGTAACCATTTTCATACATAAATAAGTATTATATAAATTCCCCAAAATACATTTTATTTTTTTATTTTTTATGGTTTATCTGTTGACCAAGTTGGATAATCTGTAGTATCTCCAGAATCAGCGGTCAAAGTTCCATGATTACCATTTCCTGATGAATCATAAGCTGTAGTTCCACTACCCTCATTAAATCTCCAATATCCTACAATACCACTTTCGCCTGATAAATCCGTTTCACTTTTACCACGATATACATTTGCAACCCAATCAGAATCTTTAGCTGTATTAAAAATAGCTACATCTTGAAGACCACAAGCCCATCCGTTTTCATATTGGTTGCCTGATGTTCTGCGCCCCCCAAAAATCATACCACCAGTATCACCACCTGTGAAGCTCCAATTGAAATTATCTGTCTGACGAAGTACTCCGTTTACATATACTTTACGAGCCGTACCAGAAGATGTATCTGAGCGGTCATCATACGTTACTACTATATGATACCAAGTACCATCTGTTTTTAGATTCCAGTAACTACCGTCCTCAACTAACAATGATTCTTCTACTGGGGTGTCCATGTTAACCCATGCTTTTACTCCTGTATTTGAACCAATGCCGAAGAATGATTGACGTTTTCTATTAATACCAAATGTAAATCGTTGGTTATTGGCATGCTTTCTACCGAATGCAAACATAGTATTTCCTACTTCATCTGGTCTAACCCAATAAGAAACAGTAAATCCTAAATTAAGGTTATAAGTATCGGGGTTAAAATCAGTTGTTACATGATTATTTAGACTACCAGCACCAGCATTCCCACTAAATGTTAATGAGTAATTTTTTTCTGTAACTGCTCCACCACCTCGTGATATTTTTCTATCTTCAAAATTTCTTCTTATATATTCAGTAGTAGCATTATAAACATCTTTAGCTACACTTTCATTTATTTCATACAGATATCTATTCTCTGGTATGGTTAACCAACCTTTCCAAGTTAATTTTTGATTAGCTTGTTTTTTTCTTCCAACGGTTGTTAACATAGATATTATCTTTGTATCTACAACTTTTATTTCACCAAGAATTGTTTTAATGTTACCTTTATATTTTGATGAGAAAGTAACTTTATTTTCTAACCAGCCAGATTCCTTTAATTCTTCTAAAATAGTAGATTTTTGTTTTTGTAATATAGAAATTTGATTTTTTAATTCAAGTATTTCTTCCTCTAAATTTTCAATAATCCCATCTCTATCGTGAATATGATTTTCCAATTCTTCGACAGGAGCAAATAAGTTATCAGTATAATCAATACCTTCAGAATACTCTGGATGTAATTTGTCAAATTCTTCTATATGTTTTTTTAAACTCATTTTATTTTTCGTCTATGTCAGATTTCCAAGTTTTTGTGTGTATTATCGAATATACCCTCGTTGGTATTTCGTAAAGTCCCTCTTCATTTGTCAATAACATACGGTTTCTGTAGTTCTCCCAGGGTATTGGGAATGAGTTATCTAATACACCATTGTTTAATGTCTTGACTAATTCATTAAGTGCGTTTATTGTGTATAAAGAGTTTGATTGTTTCTTTCTGTGTATGGAAATAGTATCTACTGAACTCTCAATATAATCATCGGTTGCTTCTACGTTGTATGTACATATCAATTGATGATAATCATTCTCATTCTGAAATACATATATCTTGTCGAACACTATATCGTTACAAGCTATAATCAAATCTATTGTTTCGTATAATCTATTCCTTTTACAAAATGTCGCTAACAATTGTGTCTTCATTATTTTTTCCCCTTAAAGCAATTTTGCATATCTGTACTATAACTCATAGTGTTTTGTGTTTTTCCAGCTGCACCATTTTTTGAACGATAAGTTTTGTATCCTACTTCTGTTCTGTTATTGTCTTTATCAATGACGTATGTGTATACATTTTTACCAGTTACATTTCCTTTTTTATCATATTGTAACTCATCTACCTCTACTATTGTCATCTCTTCTTCAAATTCTTTTGAATTTTTTACACCTAAACATTCTTTTAAAACTTCACCATCAACTATATTTCCACCCATATTGACATCCATCGCTGCTCCCATAATACTATTAGGATTTCCCTTTTCATATTTCTTAGGTGGATAATCCATCATATTAAAATGAAACGACCTTGATACTTCTTTTGCTTCCATTAATGTTCCAAGTCCTGATTTCATTTCGTTTAGTTTTTCAACTCTTTCTCTTTGCATAGAAACTACTTCTTCTCTTTGGTCAGATAAAGTTTTCTTAACATCTAAACCACCTACATCAGGATGTTGCTTTTGATACTCTAAACCTACTTTATTTATTGATTTTGTTATTTCGGCTGTAAGTTTACCACCATCGGCGGCATATCTCAAAAGCATTTGATATTGTTCTTCTACAGTTAAATCGTCATCAAGAGTCTTTCCCTCAGGCAAATATTTTTCAAATTTGCTATTTGCTGGCGGTTCTCCATTATCTCCATACAAAGCTTTACTTATGTTATTCTGAACACCTTGTGGATTATCTTTTAAAACTTTTGATAAATCTTCTTCAGGTTGAGTCAATAAATTATCAGCTACAGGTACTGCAGCTTTGTTGTAATTTTCTTCTATATCATTTATTTTTTCACTATATTCATCAATAAGTTTTTTAGCTTCTTCTTTTTCTTTATCTGTTAAGTTTGGATCGTTATCTATATTTTGTTTAAAATTTTCACCCTCTTGCATCAATGTTGAATTGTCTTGAATATCATTAGTAGTGGTTTTATCAGAATGAAATTGTAATAACAGATTACCTTTATCATCGGTAACAAAAGTAGCAGTATCGGATGGATTCATTCCTTTACCACCTGCTCGTATAAAAGCTATAGCATCTTCTTTGTCTACTTCTTGTCCATTAGGTAAAATAACTGTTTTAGCTTCTTCTACCATTTTAACTTGAGCATCTATAGATTCTTGTGCTCCATAAAAAGTTTCAACCTTTTTTGGTTCACCAAATTTTTTGATTTTCTGTAATTTTTTAATTCTTTCTTTTGTTCTCTCAAGTTTCTTTTTTGCTGACCTAGCAGAAACTAAACACTTAGAGAAAAGATTTTCATTTTCAATATCTTCAGGTATATCCTTTTTATTTACACCAAAGGTTGATTTTTGTTCTTTTCCAAGCTTAGTTTTTTTAGTTCTCTCATACATCTCTCTAGCTAAATCTTCTTCTGTCATATCAGGATTATCCATTAACATCTTAACTCCCTCTCCTGACATTATTTCATTGAAAGCTGAACCAGCTCCTCCTGGTGCAGGTTTTTTACCTGTTGCTTTTTTATAACCACTATATCCATGTTCTAACATATCACTTTTTACTTGATTATCACCTTTACTTAAATCTCCAGAAACAAAACTCTTTTTCTTCTTTTTAGGTTTATCATCTTCAGGTTCATCCATGCCTCTATCTGTATAATCAGTATTAACATTTTTATTATGGTCTTTACCTCTATCCGCTACAGCGTCTTTACCTACTACAGTTGCTTTAGGTTCTTCTTTTTCTTCTCCACCCTTTTCTTTATCATCACCCTTTTCTTTATCATCACCCTTTTCATCATCTACAGCAACAAGTTTATCACCATCTACTTTATGAGTAACCTTATTTACATTTTCAGGACCATAACCTTTACCTTTCCATTTCAATCCCATATCTTTAGCTTGTTTTGCTATTTTAGGATTTGTAGGTTTTTTTGGTGCTTCAAACAAAAGAGTTTTGATAGCGTAATCAACATCTTCTGTTAACATACCTTGTTCTATTAGATAGTTTTGTAGGGCATATACGTGTTTTTCATTAGTGAAGTCGGGTACTGCATAGTACTTATCTGCGAAATCGTTAAATAATTTATTCCAATCCATTATTAACCCTTGTGAATTTTACCTTTTCGTTCTTTGAACCATTTTCTAAACTGAGCTGGTGCACCAATAGTTATTGGTTTGTTACCACTTGCTGTTGATAATAATTTTTCTATTTCAAGTTTGGCTAGTGGACTATTATCCAATACTCTTTGCATTACAAACATATCAATTATCTTTGTATCATAGACAACAATTTCATTCCACCAAGCACTTTTTTTGTTAACATCGGAATCAATCAAACTCTTTTTGAATATTTTTTTATTTTTGATTAGAGTTTTGTTTGCCACATTAATAAAATCTTTTATATATTTTGCTACTAAAGGCCCTTGTTCTTCTTTAACTTTTGCTTTATACTCATCATACTTAATATCACCCTCTATCCATTTATCTTTATAGTCTCTTTCTATCTTACCCATTTTTCCATCAATACTATCAAAATCAACTTTTGAAGCCTTTAAAGCATTTGTCCATATCATCTTATCCTTATCAAACACGTGAAAAGAACTTACCCATCTACGACCTTGTTTATCAGGTGTTGTATCAAAATCCATACTTCTTTGTGCTAATAAATGTCCCTCTACATAACAAATGATACCACCCATACCTGTTTGAACACCACGACCTTTAGCTAATGCTTCAGATTCATGAGTTTGTGTAAATGTTGAGATTGATTTTTTTCTTCCAAGAACATTTTTGAGTTGTCGTATTCCATCTGGTCCTGTAATGTGAAATGATTTTACAGGTATCTTTTTACCAAGTGCTTTCTCCACAACCGAT
>Ga0066849_10000300_pt1 | contig 19514 bp, 14 predicted proteins | sample ETNtaG_9_FD_65492 | JGI IMG/M metagenome (GOLD analysis project Ga0066849, IMG submission 65492) | Marine microbial and viral communities from oxygen minimum zone, Eastern Pacific Ocean - ETNP201406SV69 | ecosystem: Environmental > Aquatic > Marine > Oceanic | place: Pacific Ocean: Eastern... | reverse complement strand
AGAGAAATTAGTTGATTTAAATTCTCTTTTATTTTTATTAATTCTTCTTTACCACCCGCAACACTCTTCCACTTTTTAGATAATGTGTCTAGCTTATTTATATCAGTATTGAGATTGCTATCTAATAGCTTTGCAGCCTCTAACTTAAATGGTTCGTTTGGTATAGATTCATCACTTACCCACTTTTGCATGTGATTATGAGTAGAGGATAATTCATCTTTTAAATGATTGATAGCAAAAGAAGAGGGTTGATCAACAGTAAGAAATTTATTATTTGTAGACTTAGCATTATTTACCTGAATATAAGTAATAAGAAATACAACTAACAAGAGTATAACAACAATGCTAAAACCAGCTCCTATTTTCTTACCTACTGTAAATCTCAATGCTATTATTTATTTGAAGGGGGTTGGTTTTTTAAATCTCTGAGAACATCCATGTATTTAACATGTTTTTCCATGTCATTTAAACTATAGTATACTGCAGCAATGCCTTGAACAATTTGCTCATCTGTTGGTTTAAACCCGTGTATCTTTTTTAAATATGGTAATGCCGCTGAAAAATAACCAATTGCTTTTTCTTGCATAATAATAACCTTCTCTAAGTCAGCATCAACTTCTAGGTCATTTAATATTACGTCAACTCCCAAATTATGGTAGAGAATACCTAAATCATAAAGAGTCTCGTAATGATTAGAATCAATATCTAGGGCTCTATTGTAACAAATTATGGATGAATCTACATAGAATCGATAATATCGCTTGTTATTTTCATACTTATACTTATATATATTTCCCATAACATAATTATAACTCAAGTCCTTCTCGGAAAAATCATAATCTGGCTGGATTTTTTTCTTTAAGTCTTTATATTGATTATAAAAAACTATAGCATTTTCGTAATTCACAGTGTCTTCATTCTGTAAAATCAATGCAGCATCGTTATAATAAGTGTTTGCGAGAATATTAAGTGCTTGATCATTATGAACTGTGAATTTATTTGTTTTATCCCATTTTTTAGACTCCATGAATGAGTTAATTGAAGTTTCTCTTGCTTTTGATATAGGAGATTTCCCATCAATATATTTATAAACATCTAAATAGGTAAACCCGCTTAAATGCCAATAGTATGCTTCGTTCTTTTGATCGGGACATTTTAACAAAACTGTATCTAGATATAGCTTTGCATCATTATAAGATTTTGACTTATACTTCTGGATCAGCAACATGAATTCCGGACAATAATTAGCCTGTGAATACATCAACGTAATTGGCAACGTTAATGTAATAAACAACAATATTTTGATCCCGTATTTCATATTATGGAATGAGCCAATTTAGTTAATGTTTGTCCAATTTTTAAATCGTTTTTTTCTGATTTTGTTTTATTTACTTGGAACTTCAGTCTACTTTGAATATATATAAAGTTAATCATAGATCCTGTAGTTACCAAATTTTCACCTTCTGAAACTAACAGAGTTTGTTTAGAAATCTTTTTTCTCACACTGCCAATATCCTTCATTTTTTCTTCGCATACAAAAAGTAAATGACAATCTTTAATTTGATCTAATTCATTAAAGAATTTAATCTTTATTTTTTGACTGCCTATTAATTTATCTGTATATGAGTTGTTTAATTGGGAGTATAAATCGTTATCTCCATATACACCAATAAAGAAATCTCCAGTAGAATAATCTTGGGGCCAATACACATTTTTAGCAAACGAATAGATATAAATACCTTTTAACTTAACTTTAGCTGTTTTAGAAGCATCTGTCTGAGCAGTAGAAATTCCCGCACTCAAAACAAGAATTAAGCTAAACAAAAATGCTATTTTAAAATTAGTTTTCAAATATTTATTCTATCACAAAAATAGGAAAGAAATGCAAAAAGCATGCCTAAATTTATCCGTATTTCATTTTTAATTTATAGCGTTTTTCCCTACTTTTCATCGCTTTTTTCTTAACATATTCTTTATTGTATTTTTCTTTTATAGCTCTCTTTCTTTGTTTATAACTAAAACTATCTGGGTCCACTCCGGAGGGCTTGTATTTTGATTTTCCGCTTGCTGTAAAGGGATCACTCCCAAGTCCAACTAACCCTTTTGGGCTATTAATGTCTCTAAAGGGATCTTTATCTTTTCTGAAAAGCCCTGATTTAAAAGGAGTAAAAAGTCCTTTTTTATTTCTTTTTTTAATTTTATTCCGCTTGGTTTTTTCCGTGAATGGATCTCTGTACTGAGCAAGAACATAATTCTTAAACCCGAAATTTAATAAAAGAAAGGAAACGCTTAACAGAAAAAATTTTCTTGTCATGCTAGCCCCTGTTGATCAGCTGGTGAATTTCCGCTTGTTTTTAAGTCTCGATCAAACAAGTATAATCCTCCCTTATCGTCTCCAATCATATTTAGTTTATCCAAAATTGTTCTTGCTAGTGCCTCTTCCTCGAGTTGTTCAGCAACGTACCACTGCATGAAATTATGAGTTGTGAAATCTTTTTCGTCTAGACATAGACCAACAATATTATTAATGCTTTCAGTCACATTTAATTCATGCTCTAACAGAGATTCAAAAACATGTGTCAAGGACTGAAATGTAGTTGGTGGCTTTATTAAGGCTGGAATTACAGCAGTCCCTCCTCTTTCATTTAGAAAATGAACTAATTTAAGCATGTGTATTCTCTCCTCATCGCTGTGCTGATACAAAAAAAATGACGTTCCACTCAAACCCTGAGCTTCAGCCCAGGAAGCCATGGATAAATAAAATTGAGAAGATGATGCTTCTAATTCTATTTGTTTATTTAAAGCTTGTTCAATTACAGATTTTAACATGTTTTTTTTTTCAAATGTAATTGTTTTCTGTAAGTTTAAAAACTTTAAAAAGAGATTAGTACTCCATAAATATTAAATAATTTAGGTTTTTGATTAAAAAAATTTTAGAAATAAACCAACTAACAGTCAAAACAAGGGGGCAAGGGGTTCCCATTGTTAAAAATATTTCTATGCATATAGGTGAAGGTGAAGTTGTTGGTCTAGTTGGTGAATCTGGAGCTGGGAAAACACTTACATCTCTGAGCATTTTAAACCTTTTACACGAAAAATCCGCCCTTGAAAATAGCGGATCAATACTTCTTAATATTGAAGATGAGGAGTTTTCAATGCTATCGATTGATAAAAAAACCTTACGGAACATTCGAAAAACTAAAATAGGGCTTGTTTTTCAAGAGCCCATGACGGCTTTAAACCCACTAATGACTTGTGGAAAACAGGTTATGGAAATATTAATTGAAAAAAATAAAATCCCCCCTTTAAAACAAGTCTTATTTTCTTTTATTAATTTTTCTGAAAGAGTACTAAATCTTTTCTTTAAAAAAGATATTTCTTTACTGAAAAGCGGACCCTATCATACTGCGAAAAAAGAGGTAATAAATTGGTTTTCAAAATTAAAAATTGAACTGCCTGAATTAACTTTTAACAAATATCCACATGAACTTTCAGGAGGTCAAAAACAACGTATAATTATTGCAATGGCTTTAATTAAAGACCCTCTACTATTATTAGCAGATGAACCGACTACTGCACTGGATAAATTCACGCAAGACTCCATAATTAAAGATTTAAAAATTCTTCAAAAAGAAAAAAAACTAGCCGTTCTTTTCGTTTCACACGACCTCAACCTGATTAAATCAATAGCAGATAGAATTTACATCATGAAAAACGGAGAAATCATTGAAGATGGCGACAAAAACGACATTTTTCATAATCCCAAACACCTCTATACAAGAGATTTATTGGCAAGTTGTCCCCCAATCGATAGAAAATTAAAGGAACTTCCTTCTAGAAAGCACTTTTTAGGATTTGACGAAGAAGGTTATTTAGGAGATGTAAATATTTCTTTGGAAAAATTAATAGAAACTCTAACCATCAAGTCTTCAATTGCAATTGAAAAAAGTAATTCACTTTTGAATAGCCCCCCTTTAATGACTATTGAAAACCTAGACAAAATCTTCATTTCAAAAAGAGATAAAACAAAAAAAATAGCTATTAAAAATCTTTCCTTTAATATATATAAAGGAGAAACTCTAGGGATAATTGGAGAATCCGGGTCTGGAAAATCAACTTTAGGTAAAATTTTAGTTGGGTTATCCAATACAGATAGAGGGAGTGTATGTTTTAATGGTGAAAATATTCATTTACAACCCAAAAAAGAATTGTTGAAATTCAGGAAAAATGTTCAAATTGTTTTTCAAGACCCATATAGTTCTTTAAACCCAAGTCAGTCCGTTTTTGATACATTAAAGGAACCTTTGCTAGTGCACGAAATTTCTAAAAAGGACCATCTAGTAAAAGATATAGATATATTACTAAGACAAGTTGGTCTAGTACCAGATACCAAAGACAAATATCCCAGTGAACTTTCGGGGGGGCAAAGACAACGTGTATGCATTGCGCGAGCTCTTGCCGTTAATCCAGAGTTAATTGTTTTTGACGAGTCTGTTTCTTCTCTAGATGTTTCGGTAAAAGCAGATATACTCAATTTATTAAATAAATTAAAAGAAGAGAATCAATTAACCTTTGTTTTTATTTCACACGACCTATCAGTAATAAGATTTATTAGCGATAGGGTTTTAATTATGAAAAATGGAGAAATGATCGAACTTGGAATTTCTGAAGAAATATTCACTAAACCCAAAGAAATTTATTCGAAAGAACTTTTAGACCTTGATTATTGACCATTTATTTATATTTTAGGTACAGATATAGCCTATATGTTATTGATAAAATACTCAAAAAAAAACACCCTTGTTTTCTTTTTACTCATCGCATTTTCATTTCAAATAAATGCGCAAACCGTTATAAATGGTCATATTTCTGATAAAGAAACAGGTGAAGAACTTATAGGTGCTTCTGTTAAAATTATTGCCTCTAAATATGGCTGCGTAACAGATTTTAACGGTGATTTCCAAATCAATACCAATCTAAAACTCCCTTTTGATATTGAGGTTACATACATAGGCTATGAACTTGAATTCATTCAAGTTAAAAACACAAAACCCTTAAAAATACAATTAAACAGCATGGATCTTCAGCTAGAAGCAGTTGAAGTAGTTGGGGGAATAAGTGAAAAGCTAAAAGAATCTCCTTTAAGCATTGAAGCCATGAACATTAACGACATAAAAGAAACTTCTGCTACTAATTTTTACGAGGGCTTAAGTCACATGAAAGGAGTTGATTTAACATCAGCAAGTTTGGGGTTTAGAGTTATAAACACTAGGGGATTTAATAGCACTTCTCCCGTTAGAACATTACAAATAATTGACGGAGTTGACAATGCTTCACCAGGACTAAATTTTGCTTTGGGTAATTTTCTTGGAGCTTCTGAACTTGACCTAATGAAAGTGGAAATAATATCTGGTGCAAGTTCTGCTTTTTATGGTCCTAACGCTTTCAATGGTGTGATAAGTATGCAGACCAAAGATCCCTTTTTATTTCCAGGGTTTTCTGCTAGTGTTAAGCTGGGTGAAAGACTATTAAATGAATACGCCATCAGATATGCAAAAGTGGTTAAGAATAAAAATGGGAAAGATCGATTTGCTTATAAACTGAATTTCTTTTACATGAATGCTGACGATTGGATTGCGGATAACAATGCTAGTGTAGCAGATTTAGAGACAAATGAAAGTAGTCCGGGCGGGTACGATGCAATCAATAGATATGGAGATGAAAATCTTAATCCTACTTTAAATCAAATGATTTATGGCCTAGATGGAGAAGTTGACACTGCTTCAATATTGGATTATCCAGGTCTTAAACGTTGGCACAGAAAAGGTTATTGGGAAAAAGACTTGGTGGATTACGACACTAAAAACTTAAAAACAAGTTTAGGCTTGTATTATCTATTCGATAACGACATCATGCTTTCCACTTCGAGTAACTTTTCCTCTGGGACTACTGTTTATCAGGGGGATAATAGATTTAGCCTGAAAGACATCTTATTTTTTCAAAACAAAATAGAATTAAAAAAAGATAATGATTTTTTCATACGGCTTTATGCCACTCATGAAGATGCTGGCAATAGTTACGATGCTGTATTAACGGCATTTCAATTACAAAACGCAACAGCTCCAAATGAAAACTTAAATGGAGAATCATTTCATGAATTATATAAAACTTATTGGAAAAGCTACATAGCTCCTAAAGTGAGAGATTTGGATCCAAATATAAATTGGTCGCCTTACTTTGACCCTGTAACACAAACTGCTTACCCCCCAGATATTCCAGGAATATTTAATGTAATTGAAAATATCCCTTTGGATTCTCTTTTGGCTTGGCATGAAGAAACTACTAACCACGCCAACGGCAATCATCCAAATATGGGAGTATCCCCTTTTTATGAAGTGGGTACTGCAAGATTTGATTCTTTATTAAACCAAATTACTTCCACAGCTTCTGTTTTAGATGGTGGTTCTAAAATAGTAGATAAGTCTGCTTTGTACCATGGTCATGGAGAAAAAATATGGGATTCTGAATTTGCTAAAATAACATTAGGAAGTAATTTCAGAATATACACCCCTAAGTCTAACGGCTCTCTATTTAGCGATACTAATGGAACTACAATAACCAATAAAGAGATTGGTGGATATTTAGGGATAGAAAAAAGTTTTTTACGAGATCAGCTAATTTTTAAAGGCTCCATGAGGTTGGATTACAATCAAAATTTCACTTTAATCCCAACCCAAGCCATTTCTGGAATCTACAATATCAATGAAAATCATACGATAAGATCAACATTTACTTCTGCTATAAGAAATCCAACATTACTAAATCAATACATGTATTATAATGTTGGTAGAGCTAAATTAGTGGGAAATATAGATGGATATGAAAACCTATATACTCTAGAATCAATATGGTCATATGCTACTTCTGGCAGAAATAGCGACTCCTTGGTTAGCTTTAACTTAGATGCCATAAAACCTGAGGAAGTTAAATGCATAGAATTTGGATATAGGGGTGCTTTCAATAATAAAATTTATCTCGATGCCAATTATTACTATAATTGGTACACCAATTTTATTGGGTTTGTTACAGGAGCTGAATTTTTCTATGATTTACAGAATTGGGAAATTTTGGATGTTTATAGGGTTGCTACAAATTCAAATAAAACAATAACTACTCAAGGATTGTCCATAGGTTTAAATTATTACCTGAATCATCAATTCACGTTAAATGGGAACTTTTCTTGGAATAAATTAAATAAACAAGTGGACGATCCTGTTGTCCCTGCTTACAATACCCCAGAGCACAAATTTAATATTGGAATAACTGGAAAAGAAATTGACATTGGACTAAAAAACATTGGGTTTAATTTAAATTACAAATGGGTAGAAGGGTTTATTTACGAAGGTTCTCCACAATTTACAGGGAGAGTACCAACCTATGGTCTATTGGATTTTCAAGTAACAAAAAACTTGCAAAAACAAAATTTAGCAATAAAAATAGGAGCTTCAAATATATTAAACAATAAAGTCCTTCAAGTATATGGAGGTCCTTATATTGGAAGAATGGCTTACCTCTCCTTACTATTTGATTTTAAAAACTAAAAATTTGTTTTTAAGTGATTCGGATGAATTTTTATTAAATTTATGTAAATTAGACAACATTAATTCACCAAAACCAAGCTTATGAAAAAAATTACTTTTAGTCTTTTATTTATTTTATCTTTTTTGTGCACCACTTATACTTTTGCACAAACAAGGTATATAGATCCTGTTTTTGCCTCTATTGATACTACAAATAATGTAACATATGGAGTCAATTTTTCAGTAATGATAAACGACACACTTCCTATTCCAACTGGCATGACAATTCCAGTAGGAGTTGATTCTGCAACCGGAACACCCATTTACTTTACAATGCCTCCTTTAGAATTTGATGTATTTGAGCCTTCTGGGGATACAGTTGCTGAAAGACCATTAATTATATACCTACATACAGGAACTTTTGCGCCAATAATAAGAAATGGCAACCCAACTGGGTCTAGAACCTATGACTATGCTACTCAAGCTTTTTGTGCTCAATATGCTCATAGAGGTTATGTTGTAGCAAACACAGATTACCGTTTAGGATGGAACCCTTACTTACCTACAGAGCCAGAAAGAGCTGCTAGTTTAATGAAGGCTGCTTACAGGGGAATCCAAGATGTTAAAGCCGCTATAAGGTATTTTAGAATGGATTATGAAAATGGCAATACTTATGGAATTGACACATCAAGGATTATCATTTGTGGGCAAGGAACTGGAGGATGGATTGCAACCTGTTTAAATTCTATAGATAAACTAGCAGAGATACAATTACCTAAATTTCTAGATGCTGTAACTGCAATGCCTTTAATTGATACTGCTGTATACGGTGATTGGGATGGTTTTGGCGGAAATGCTGCATTAAACATGAACAATCACGCAGGATACTCAAGCGACCACGATATGATATTAAACATGGGTGGAGCTATTGGAGACATAAGCTGGCTGGAAGCTGGAGACAAACCAATTGCTGCAGTTCATGGTAACCTTGATGCTATTGCTAGATTCACAACCGGTGATCTATCTGTTTCAGGGGTGAACATAGTTAGTAGCATAAGTGGTTCTCATGACGTTGTTGCAAAGGCTAATATGTTAGGAAACAACGATGCTATTCCAGCACTTTATGATCCATACACACTTGCTGCAAAAGCTGCTTCAAACAAACTAATAGGCACCCTAGATTTCAGCGGGGTTACCATATCAGAGTCTGTTGATAATCTATTTCCTTTTGTGACAGGAAATCCAGGAGAAGGTGCTCCATGGGATTATTTTGACTCAACAATGTCTGTAATGCTTGCCGTTGGTCAAGGTCTTCCTGCAAGTGTAGGATCTGATGCCTATGCTGCTGGTCTGCAATCAAACCCTGATATGAGCATGAATAAAGCAAATGCATATATTGATTCAACTGTTAATTTCTTCTGTCCAAGAATTGTTAATACTTTAATGTTGCCAGGGAATACTGTTGGTGTAAATGATAAAGATGTTTCGTTTAGTGTTTATCCTAATCCAACATCGGATTTTATTTCATTCAATTGTTCAGCCAACATTCAAGAAATATCAATTTATGATAATAATGGAAAGTTGATTAATCAATACAATCCTAATGTATTTACCTACACTATTGATTTACGTGATTTACCAAAAGGTGTGTACTTTGCAGATGTTAAAGACAGTTACAAAAATCATACAGAAAAAATTATTCTTAAATAATTTTATTTCTACAACCAATATTAAAAGCCCCGATTGGGGCTTTTTTTCTTTTACCAAATTGATATTAATATTTCTTAACAGACATGTTCTCGCTAATTAATATATATTTGGCGGCAAATAAACCGTGATATGGAACTAGTTATTCAAATAACCCAATTTATTTTAAGCTTATCTTTCCTTATAATTCTTCATGAATTAGGACATATGATACCTGCTAAGTTTTTTAAAACTAAAGTGGAGAAATTTTATCTATTTTTTGATGCGGGTTTTTCTTTATTTAAATTTAAAAAAGGAGAAACAGAATACGGAATAGGATGGATTCCATTAGGAGGATATGTGAAAATTGCTGGTATGGTAGATGAAAGCATGGATAAGGAACAAATGAAAGAGCCTGCTAAGCCGTGGGAATTCCGTTCAAAGCCAGCTTGGCAAAGGTTAATTATCATGTTAGGAGGTGTTACAGTAAATCTAATTTTAGGATTTGTTATATACATGGGAATTCTAATGCATTGGGGGGCTAACCATGTGGATACAAATAAACTAACAGAAGGGATGGCTGTTCATCCCTATATGGCAAAATATGAAATTGAATCTGGTGATGTTATTGAATCAGTGGATGGTGAAAATGTAAGCAGCTTTGAAGAACTCAATAAAAAAGTATTATTAAGAAATGGTCGAGCCCTATCTGTTTTAAAACAAAATGGAACAAGAAAGGAAATTTTACTGCCAAAAGAAATTGACATGGAGCTTTTTCATGAAGGGGTGATGCCATTTGTTGAATCTAGAACTCGGCTTGAAAGCATAAAAGAAGTAAACGAAGAAAGTCCAGCTCAAAAAGCAGGATTGATGAAGGGGGATAAGATTCTAGCAATTAATAATCAGGAAATTAATTTTTTCGATGATTTCCAAACCCCTCTTTATGAAAACAGAAGTGGGAAAGTTAACTTAATCATAAGTAGAAACAACGATACAATAAAAATTGATTCTGTTAATGTGAAAGAAAATGGAATTATTGGCTTTGTTGGAGAAATGTCATTGGCTAATAAAGATGCTTATTACCATCAAGATTACAATTTTGGAGAAGGGGTATATTCTGGGTTTAATTATGGGTTAAATACCTTAGGTGATTACGTTAGACAATTTAAATTTATTTTTACGAAAAAAGGAGCTGGAAGTATTGGTGGTTTTGGATCAATAGGAAGCTTGTTTGCAACTGAATGGAATTGGCATCAATTCTGGGCAATGACCGCGTTTTTATCTATTATTTTAGCTTTTATGAATGTACTTCCCATTCCTGCTTTAGATGGAGGTCACGTGCTTTTCCTTATTTCTGAAATGATTTCTGGTAAAACACCAAGCGACAAATTCTTGACCAGAGCACAAGTAGTAGGAATGGCTATTTTATTCACGTTGCTCATTTATGCAAACGGCATGGATATATGGCGATGGATTAACGGTTAATCAACACTTTTAAACATATTGCTGCGTATAATCTTTGTGGTACCTATCTAGAGATATAAGCTCAAGCCTCTATTTTTACCATATATTTTTCACTATGATTAAAAACACGCTTTTAATACTCCTCGTTTTATTTAATTCTGTAATTATACTTTGCCAATCTACACTTGACAGTGAAGAATTTGAAGTTTACAAACAAGATAAAAACAACAAAATATTAATCATTCCTTTTGAAAATAAAATGTACGCTTCCAGTATTGATGCTGAAGTAGCCGCAAAAAATCAACTGAACTATTACAATGTAAAAGACGAGTTTAAAAAAGGGATAGCCGAACAGATTTTACTCTCTATAAGCAACAAAATTCCTGCTGTATCTCTTATACATCATCAAGATACAAGTGCAGACATTATAAATCATATATACAATAGCATCGGTTTTAAATACGATTTAGTGAAAACCAAAGACACCATTCAAGAAAGCACTAAGAAATCAGACTTAATAAAAGATCGGCTAAATAAGTTTGTTCACCAAACGAATAATGAAAGACAACACGAGCACTCCGATTATGAGAGAGGAAGGATTATCAACGGTGAAATTCAAACTACTAATCACTACCAAGAACGTTTTATGAATGTCATAATTCATAACCCAAATTTATTGGACGAATTAAGCTACACTTACAAAACGAATTACTACATTTTTATCAATGAATTCCACATCTCAAAAGCATTTTCAAAACCAGGGGACCCCTATGATAAGAATCGTGAAATAAGCGTGCATTATACTGTTTTTAATCAACGGGGAAAAGAAATTGATGCTGGTGTTTCTAAAGTTGAAATGCCAGAGCTTACTTATGAATTAAGAAAAATAGAAAAAACATACTTATCACAAATTGCGGAAGAATTAAGTTCTTTTATCCCAGACCCACAGCTTGAAAAAAGTACAATTGAAAAAGAAAATGAGGATAGTAAAAAAGCAAAAGGGCAACGAAAGATTATTCATGGTTTGGTAGTAGAATAAGTCAATTCCCTGTTACTACAAACTTTTTTATTTCTTTTGATTCCCCAACAGAAATCATCAAATTATAAACTCCTTTTCTAATGCCAATCAAGTTTAGAGGGACTCTCTCTGCTTGAGCTGTAAAGGCTTGGTCAAAAATAATTTGTCCCAATTGGTTGAAAATCATCACTTCTCCTTTTGCATCTCTAGGAACTCGAAGGGTAAACTGCCCTTGGTTGGGATTTGGGTATAAAATAGATTCCTCTAAAAGAGATAAACCCTTACAGCTGTCTAACACAATGCTCACTTCTTTTCTTTCACTTTCACAATAGCTTTCGCAAACTTTCCAATTAAAGAAATAATAATATTGCTGAAATGTTGAATTAATTGGGTTAATTAACGATTTATTTATGCTTAAAAAACCTGGAATTTCATAAGGGAAATTTACTCCTGAATTAGCCCTGTATAAATTAACGTCAGAGCTTGATGCTAGCCCAATTTTATAATTGTTGCCTGGTGAAAGTGTTGCGTTAGCGAAAGTGATACAATTCCATCTTGAGAAAAAGAAAAAACTTTTGCGTAAATAAGATTATCATTACTGTCTAAAATTATCACCTCTCTATCTTGAATTCCAACTGCCTTAACCTCAACAGATTGTACGATTAAATCTTGGTAAACGTCAAAAACAAGATAAGAATAAGTATTAGAGTTTGTTCCGCTATTAGAAAAAGTAGTCATCCCTGAATTCCAGCAACTTGTGTCTGTAAAATTGGACACAAATAAAGAAGTATCTTTAGTTAGTTGTCCTAACGAAATATCTGGTCCGGTATAAATACTTTCCAAATCATTTTCATTTTTATACCAATTTAAGTTTTCATAATCATCTACTTCTAGTTGCGCTTGTTCCCCATGACATATATATAAATTACCTATATCTGGTGCAGGGTTTAATTGAATAGTAAAAGCATTTGTTAATTCTTTTGTGTCTACTCCAAAAGCATTGCCCACCGTTAAACTTGTAGTATAATCTCCAGATTGATTAAATACAGCTAATACATTTTCGGATGTATCATCTATTATTCCGTCATTGTTTAAATCCCATTCCCAATAATCGGGGAAATTAATACTAGCCGAAGAAAAATAAACTTTACCATTGCAACTATCTTGAACTAAAATATTGAAATCAGACGTTGGTGGAGATAAGCAATTAAGTGCCTTATAAGCGTTTATTCTCCCAGAGCCTAACAATCCCGAATAAGTCGGATTAATAACATCAATTTCATCTGCTGATTTTTTCAAACAACTAATTAATTGTTCATTGGTAGCTGATGGGGCATAAGATTTCATTAACCCTAAAAGTCCTGCAACCATGGGAGAAGACATGGAAGTTCCTGTCTTAGTGTCGTATCCATTATAAGGAATAGTGCTTAATATAGAGGAGCCAGGCGCAGAAACGTCAATTCTTGTCCCGTAATTTGATGAAGATGCTTTTGTGTCCGAAGAGTTGGTATTTGCAACACATATTACACCATTATAACATGCCGGATATTTAGGATGTGTAGATAAATTAACATTGCTATTTCCGGCTGCAGCAACTATAATACATTCACTATAAATTCCAAACTGGATAATATTGTTATTTGTTTGCGAATAAGATCCACTAGTCCAAGAGCAATTAATTACATCTGCCCCAGAAACAATAGAATAATATACCCCATCCCAAGTTTGATTAACAGAACCACTATTATCGGCAGTTTTTACTGCCATTAAAGAGATCCCATGACCTATAGCAGAAATACCTAAATTATTATTGGTATGAGCTCCTGCTATCCCCGCACAATGTGTACCATGAGCCCATGCACTTGTATTGCTATGTGGACTCGGATCGTTATCATCAGTAAATGTATCCCATCCATGAATATCATCTATATAGCCATTGTTATCGTCATCTATTCCATTATTAGGTATTTCTCCAGGATTATTCCAAATAACACCTTGTAAATCTGGATGATTTATCGTTATAGCATCGTCTACTATGGAAACTACAATGTTACCATCTCCAACCCCTAAATCCCAGGCTAAATCTGCTTGAATCTTAGGCAAATGCCAACAACTACTATAACTCGGATCATTTGGAAGATATACCTCATGATCTTTGTACACTGGCTCTGCATACTCAACTTCCTCTTGATTATTAAGTTCTCTTATTACAGCTTTTAATTCATTTTTTTCTAATCGTAACTTTAATCGAAAAGTAGTGTATAGAGACATTGCTTTTTTAGACTTTCCAAAAGGTTGTTCAATATTTAGAATGTTTATGGAATCAAAAAAAGAAGAAAAAGGGAAAACAGAAACTGGCACATCATTTGGTTCCTCATCAATGATTTGCCAATCATTTTTTGAGAGAACATCGTAATTTATTAACTTAAAATAAAGCTGATTTTCAAATATACTATCTGCATGTTGTCCAGTAACTAGGGACACATAAAGACAAATTAATAAGCTGAAACCCAGTTTTTCTAAAAAACTCATTTCCTAAAAATAGAAAAACAAAAGCTTATAAAATAAATTGAATAAAGTTTATTTAGCTTTAGGATTGTACCCTTTGTATAAAAATTGATTATTCGTTTGGACTCTGAAAGTAATTTCAATTGCTCCCATTGTGTTGGTAGCTGGAAGTAATTTCGACATAGTCATATCATAACTAATGCCTATAGCGTAATCTTTTATTTCAAATAGAATACCTGGACATATAGCATCGCCATATCGCCAAACTCCCCCAAGAGCAATTGCAGATTCTTTATGGAAACCCGTAATCTTAGAAGCTTCTTTTATTCTAATTCTATAGTAAGCTCCTAATACAATTTCCGTATTTGGTCCCTGCCTTTGAGCTAATAACGAAGCAACAATCCCTGTTCGCGAATGAGGAATTCCAATAAATCCTTTACCAAAAAGACAATACCTTTGTTGTAATGTGTCTGCTAAAAAATCTGTGTAATTTTTTGAAGCAATGATATTATACCCCGATAGCCCAACTTGAACATGTGTTTGATCATAAAGAGCCATATACCCTTCTTCTTTTCCGTAGGTTAACACAATGCCTGAAGCAATGTTAAAATAGCCAAACGCATTTTGACTAAAATTTTCTCCTGAGGATATATTTGGGTCATGGTATTCTCCGTTAAACTGACTTCCCCATCTAATGTTAGATGGATCAAATGAAACTTGATTATAAGAATTTAAAAAACCTAAAGAAAGAGAATAATGATCGCTTAATTTCACCACACTAGATAGACCTAAATTATACGAACTTTTTTCTAAAAACCCATCTCCAGAATTGTCGTTATTGGCGGCAAAACACACCCCTAAATTACCTTTTTTCCAATTTTCAGCACCTATTTTAAAATCAGTAAAGAAACTATATGTTCTGAAAGCGTTGTTAATGTTTGACCATTGATCTCTTGTAGAAAATTGCACTCGGGAATTACCATGATAATTACCTATCATTCCCGGATTATAAATATAATCGTGCTCGTTAATTTGAGTAGTGTGAATGTCTTGAGACCAAAAAGTGACAGACCCACAAAAAATAAATAATATGACTAGAATTCTACCTTTCATTATTTAACTAAAGAGATTGTACCTTTTTCTCTAAATTCTATTCCATTTATATATTTCCCGGTAAGGTAGTATACAAACGTTCCCACATTTAACGATTGACTTCTGTAAGTTCCATCCCATGAACAAGCTTGCGAACAACAACATTCTGAATTGAATACTACTTCTCCCCATCTATTGAAAATATTGAAATTCATTTCCTCTATTCCTCCTCCCATAACACCAATAAAATCGTTTTGACCGTCCCCGTTTGGAGAAAATCCTGATGGCACATAATAAGTGTATTCGTAAAGCATCGTCACATTTACACTTACAATTGAATCACAGCCGGCAATCCCCTGCAGGTAAACTAAGCCTGAAAAATCCGATTCAACTAAAACAACTCCAGAAATATCCAAAGACTGTCCAACATATAATACTGTATCTAAATAGGACGTATCGGGGTTCAATTCTGTTATAGTGATATTCACTACACTATCGCAGCCACTTGGTAGTGTGAAAATTTCCTGTCCAGTTGGGTTTGCACCATTATATATATGACTATTAATTACTACAGAATCCCCGTAACAAAGTGTCGCAGAAAAATCGTTAGTTATAACATTTTGAATATTTAACGCGATCGTTACAGTACTGTCACATCCATAAGCACTAGTAAAAGTATGAGTCCCAGTTGTATTGGAAGTGTCATAAGTTGTCCCATCGTATTGATAAGATCCATTTGCGCAAATAGTTGGGGTTATTGTATTAACTATAGGGTTGAGTTCCGTTAAATTGATAGTTACTATGCTATCACATCCTCCCAGTAAAGTAAAAGTTTCTTGGCCTGTTGGATTTGCAACATTGTAAGTTGTCCCGTTAACAACAATAGATACTCCATTACATACCGTAGTATCTAAAGTTGATGTCAAAGTGTTTTGAACGTTTACATTTATAGATACCGTACTATCGCACCCAAAGGCACTAGTGAAAACATGTGTTCCTGTTGTATTGTTAGCATCGTAGGTTACCCCATCGTATAAATAAGTAGAATTAGAACATATTGTTGGGGTTATAGAGTGAGTGATAACGGCTAACTCTGTTAATGTAACTGTAACTATACTATCGCAACCTGCCATGGTTGTGAAGGTTTCCTGTCCTGTAGTGTTGCTCCCGTTATAAATTGTCCCATTGACACTTATTGAACCTCCATTGCAAACGGTCGTGTCTAAATTGGCATAAACTGTATTACAAGTTGGGATACCATAAAAATCTACACATCCAAAATCATAATCGCAATTTGCGCCAATCACAGTAGTTAAAATCAAGGTGTAATTTGTATTTGGGCTAAGTCCATTCCATTCTGGATTAAATCCACTCCCAACTCCATTTGCATTTGTAACATTTGGGGATATATCGGGACCATTACAAGAATTAGAAGCGTCTCTCAAAACTGCTGATCTAGACAATGAACTACATGTAAATTGACTAAAGCTAATTTGTTGCACTACACCTACATTACCAAATAAATCTGTTGTAACAGTATGATAAGTTACATGCGTAATATTATTTAAATCAGCACATGGGTCATCGCAAGATAGATAAGTCCTATCTGCAAATTCATTTACCCCTCCAATAGAACAAGTAGGATTTGAACAATCTCCACACGTTGGGGGTAAATAATTAATTTTTATTAAATCTCCCAAATCATAGCATCCGTCTCCATTGCTATCTAAAGCATCTGCCCCATCACTTGTGTAAGGCAAGATCCATAAAGTACTATATCCCCCTGGAATTGTACCTGAAACTCCTCCAGCATCTTGGTCGTTTGTTGTGAGCCCATAATCTGACCCTAAATAACACGTATGGTTATTAAAATCCGATATTTGAGCAGCAGAAAATGGCAATGTTGGTTGACAATTGAAAATTGCCCACCCATAAGTTAAAGTGCCTCCATTTAAATCTTCATTGGCAGCAGTAAGAGTAATCGTTTGGCAATTTGTTAAATCGTATTCATTGGTCCCAACTGCCACACCTCCAGTAACGGTAATATTTCCTACGTCCGCTGAACAAGATGGAGCTGGATGATAAAAAGATTCACAATGATCTATTAAAGAACAGCCAGACGGAATTGTGAAAGTTATTTCTACTATGTATGTTGCATTTGCTGTTAAACCTGTCCACTCGGGGTTGTAAAAAGTCGACCCATTTGCTGTAGTAGTTGTGGGAGAAATGGCAGATGCTGCTGAACAGCTACTTCCCGAAGGATACAACTTTGCTACTTTAGTAATCCCGCAAGGACTTGTTGGGCCTCCTTCTTGCAAAGAAATCACCATACCAACTGTTCCCGAGGAAGAAGCTGTTAAAGAATGATAAGTTATATAAGTACTGGCAGTAATGGGACTAGAGCTTAAATCATTCATTTGCGAACAGTGATTCGAAAAAACGGAGGCATCGTTGTAATTTGTATAAGGTCCAGCTATAAGACAATTTGGTGTAGAGCAAGTGCCACAACTAACTAAGCAAGATATTCCAGTATTATGAGTAACTGTACAAGCAGCTGCTCCCAGAGCTGTTGCAGAACCAGTACTTCTGAAATCTCCATCTAACATGATTGATTCTACACATCCTTGTAATGTAACTACAACTGTCTTCGTATAATCTGTTGCTCCAAATCCAAACCAATCGTCATCCGTTTCATAGGTTAAAACATCCGTTCTATTACCGTACCTGTCGTCAAAATAATTAGAAGTATTGGCTGCACCTAATCCTGATCCAATAGCTGTCCCTGTATAGCCAACTAAATCGTTATAACCAGCCCTAGTTAAATTTGCCGTATATGAAGGGCTAGATAAGACTATTGGCTGTGTAGCTGTTGTATTTGAAAAAACCAAGCCAAACCCATAACTATACCCATCAAGGGTTCCTACGTCAACTGTAAGGTCGATAGTAAATGTGGTCGTATTATTGCCGTTATTGACATAATTAACACCATTAATTGCACAGTTATGACAAGCAAAAGAATTAATGCTTGAAACAATTAAAAACAAAAATAAGATTCTTCTCATTTAGTAAAAGATAAAATTTTATTCTATAATTTTTGCGCAATTTAAAACAATTACCCGAAATACAAAATTTTACTTTTCAAGTACGTTTACTATAGGATTTCCTGTACAAGCATTGGGGAAAGCGACATTCATTAAAATGGAAATTGTTGGAGCAATATCTATTATATCTACTCTTTCATAGACCTCTTTAGATTTTAAATTAGGACCGTAAAAAATTAACGGAACATGGGTGTCGTAATTATAATGAGTCCCGTGGCCAGTACCTTTAATATAAGACCCCTCGACATATCCTGGATTTAAGGTTAGAAAAATTTCTCCTGATCGCTTTAAGTGGATTCCGTTAATTAAAGCCTTTATTTTATCTGTAGGGTAACTATTGTTTAATAGTTCCCAATTGTATACCTCATCAATTGAGGGCTCAGTCAATAAAATATCTTTTGACTTCTTAAAAACTTCATCAAAAGAAATACCTAATGAATCCATTGTCGGGACATTTAAATAGAATTGCATATTTGCGTATCTCCAAACTAACTCTTTCACTCCAAAAGCTAATTCTAATTTATTGTTTAATCGATTTAAAACTTCCGTTGGCTTAAAGTTCCCTCCTTTTAGTCGATTTTCTTTCACAATTCCAGGGGAACTTGCTGCACCATGGTCCGAGGTTAGCATTAAAATATAGTTTTTCTCTCCAACTTTTTCATCTAAAAAATTTAAAAAATTAGCCAACGTAGTATCCAAATGCAAGAAAGTACTTTTTACTTCTTCAGAATTGGGACCATAATTATGCCCAACATAGTCCGTTGAAGAAAAACTAACCACTAAAAAATCTGTATGCTGATCGGTACCTAGTTTTTCTTGGGTAATTATTTTTTTTGCAAAATCTGCAATTAGTTGATTCCCCATTGGAGTACTCTTTATAGCTGAAGGCCCCTTTATCTTTAACATATTTGCTAGATCAATAGCAAAAGTATTTCCTGCCCATTTTCCAGACATGTATTTCTCAACTGGGAATTTTGAATGAAAATCCTGCACCCATTCTGGTATTTTCTCCTGATAAAAGGAACTTGTTATCCATTGGGATTTATTATTTAGCCAATAGGCTCC
>Ga0066849_10000294_pt1 | contig 19687 bp, 16 predicted proteins | sample ETNtaG_9_FD_65492 | JGI IMG/M metagenome (GOLD analysis project Ga0066849, IMG submission 65492) | Marine microbial and viral communities from oxygen minimum zone, Eastern Pacific Ocean - ETNP201406SV69 | ecosystem: Environmental > Aquatic > Marine > Oceanic | place: Pacific Ocean: Eastern... | reverse complement strand
AATCAGCACAAATATTGCCAACTGGATCTTCGTCGAAGCCGTCTGACCCTGTACCTTGAATGATCTGCATTGCGGACTCCTCGTCCCAGTTGCTAACGGGGACCGTGCCGTTCCACCAAACACCATTATCCAGTACACTCGATGTGGAGACTACATCCCAACCTTGCGGGATTCCAAATAAATATTCATTGAGATTTGAGAAGGCGTCGGAATCGGGATCGCCATTGGAGCCATTGTCCCCAGAAGCAGAGAGTGGGTCCAATCCATATTGCCATTCCCAGCCATCCGGGAGTCCATCGTTATCGGAATCCCAATCTTGTGGTTGGGTGTTGATAATGAATTCGATTCCATAGGGAAGTCCATCCCCGTCCTGATCCGTTGATGCAAGTGCTTCCCAGATCCCAAACTGCATCACAGAGTAACTTGAAGCAACTAAGAAGAAAGTGAATAGAAATGCAGAACGAGTATTATTGGTGTTTACCTTTGATTCTCGAAAACTGGGGAGAGTCATACCTACCAATCCTATTCGATGGCGCTAAGAGTGGCTCTTAAGAGGAATGGAGCGTCGTTCGGACATTGATCGGTCAAATTAACTCAATGTCATCATCATCATATCTATTTGAGCCAGTAGTTGTCTCTGGCGTAGTAACTGGTGCAGGGATTTGGGGCGATTCCTCTTCTAAGCTGACATTTTGCTCATTAAGAGACTCGATCATCTCCATTTGGCGGGACCAGCTACGGCGGTTCGCCCATCCCTGCAATCCAGCGACGAACATCAGAGCCGTAATTGCCAGAATTACAAGAGAAACCGGCCTAGGATGAGTTATTTCATTGGTTATAATTTCCAAGATTCCGCCAATCTCAACCTGTGCATCAAGGGTGAACCTTGCAGTTGCTGACTCTGGGAATGATTCATCGGTATCCAAGGGCGTCGCAGTTACCGAAACCGGAACTAATTGGCCGTTGTTTGCAGAGCCTGGGACGTCGATAATGACAGAGAATACTTCCTCGCCGAATGCTTCGATTTCAATCAATGGGGAGCCTGAAAGTCCTCCGATTTCGACGAACCAACCACTTTCATCCGTATCAGCGGCGAGTAGGACAGTTACAGGGCTATTGCCGTTATTTTTTACCTTCATCTGGATAGTGACTTCACTGGAAGGAAGTAGATTTGTATTTTGGGAGACTTGGAATATCTCCAGCTGTGGGTCATCCGCCTCTATTTCGAAGATAATGGGTAAATCGAAGTACCGGGGATCATCGTCGTCTGTTTCCTCCATTATCCTGAGATAAACTGTATGGTTTCCCACTTCAACTTGGTTCGTGAGAGTGACACTTACGAACACTTCAGTGAAATCCCCTGGCCCAAGGGAAACCCTTGGAACAAGGTCTCCATCTTCTTTGTCCGTAATCCTGAACTGCCACTGGCCATAGATCGGATTACGATCGGTATTTATCGACAAAGAAGAGGGGTTTTGCAATACCCACCAATTCGATGCCCCACTCCCAGACATGCTGTTGGTAATTCGTGCCCTGAAAAGTAGAGATGGATCATCAATGTCTTCTGAACAAAGAGAAACTTGCATGTGCCCTAATGGCGTTCCATCGCAATCATGGGAAACCTCTGCCTGGATTCCAAAGGTCCTTTGAATCGTGAAAGAGACGACTGTCCTTGACGAAAGGTTGTTTCCACTGCTGATCTCTATTTTGATCTCAGCAATATCCGGGTCTTCCCTCACAAGGCTTGGTTTGACGCCGAGGATGAGTTCGTGGGTAGCGTGTCTCTCGAGGGTAGCTGTATGGAAAGTACCATCTAGCTCATTTTCATTGATTCTATTGCCGGTCGTATTATCATGTAATTGGAAAAGTGCCTTCGACCTCTGAGTGATGTCGATCCTGAACCAATCCGCATCGAACCCTGTATTGAAAACCTCAATAATGAATGGATTGAAGTTCTCATGCTCGACAAATCTAGGGATTGATGAGTCGATTGCATCGCCTCTTGACGAATTGGCTATTGGGGTCAAATGGTCGTCAGACCAAATTGAAACCACGGGCGGCTGATACACATCGATTTTCTCCACATCTAGGGTTAACTCCGAAGGTGTGCCGACTTGACTGACTATCCCCGACCCTGGGTCGCCCTTTGCAACTGCAATGATGCGAATTTTGTCGGGAGTCCCGGTGAGGTCTTTTGGGGCTGTGAGAATGAGTGAGGGATTGATTACCCGGCCTCCAGTTTCCAGCTCATATTCATTTGCCGCCGAGTCGAACTCAATCAACCAAGAGCTTCCTAATTCGGTTTCTACAGATAGTTCTACGGTCATTGATTTGGTGGATGAGCCCTTGTGCAAAAGCTGGAGGGGGATCTCAGTAATTTGTCCGGGAGCGAAGTACTCTACACCTCGGTCGTATCTATGTGAGAGCGTCACCCCCCATTCATTCATAGTTAGTAGTTCGTGCTCTAGGTCCACGGTATTGCCTTGAACATCTGAAATACGCAAAATTATGGTGTACTCTCCGGACATAAGGCCCCTCTCATAAGTACGGAGATATTTGCCGTAAATCCCCCCTTCTGTATCGCTGATTCCATTGATGTCTGCTGAGATTGCCTCATCGATGCGATAATTGGTTTCCGGATCCCTCATTAGAAGTTCAACACGCTTGATATCCGACCTACCAAATGCACTCTTTGCCTCTATTGTGAATTGCATGGTCCTGCCATCATCATCATCGTTAGGGTACCAGTCCTCCTCATATCCTTCGGCCAAGACCCCTCCTTCCCTCTGGACTAAAATTACGCTATCTGCCAATGCATTCGAATCTAATTCGACCGTTGAAAATCGATCATCGCCCGAGATTTTGTTCCAAGCCACTTCTGCTGCACAGCTACTGAATGGGTTGCTGGAGTCGCAGCCGGACATGCTGGCCCTTATCTTGATAATTAGCCTATCATCGGTCCCGACTCTGAATGACTGTGATGTCCCTATCCCGACCTGTAATACCTCATAGTCGAAATCACAAGTGCTTCCGAAGGTACTGGAGCAAGCCTGCCGACTCCAACTCGAGCTTCCTATCGTGCCATCGGATGTCAAAATACTAACTGTCCAGTCTACGTTAGAGTTTGAAGGCCCAGTTGCCTTCAAAAAGACGTTTACAGGCAAATAGTATGTTTCATTGGAATGAAACTTTCTACCGAAAATGTCCATTGGCGAAACGAGTTCCCGTGTTGAGAATACAACATCTGAGTCAAGTGCACTTTCTGTCTCTTGGCCACCATCCTCTGGAATAATTGTTGAAAGTCGGCCATCAAAAGAGTCATTCGATTCAGCGAAATATAGGGTGTAAGTATTATCATCGGGAGAGTTGGTAAAACCGACAAATGGTTCATCTTTTAGCTCGTTGGTAGTGTTCTCGAAGAAAACTAAGGGGAGCAACATAATTGCCACCAACAAGAAGGACAGCGATGAGCGTTGGCCTGAACCATTGGTTGACGGGATATTTCTCACAATTGTCCGCTGCATTTGGGTGGTTAAAGAGTTCGGTATGTTAGAGTAGCAAATGCGTCAGTTATTGGGGTCTTTTCTAGCGCTCGATTGAAAGAGGGAAGCCATGCTCGACTACTGCAGGGGTACCCGAGTTGGTCAAAGGGGCCGGACTTAAGCTCCGGTGCTTAGCGCTTCGTGGGTTCAAATCCCACCCCCTGCACCAGTATCCTCATTTTATCCTGGTCAATGAGCAACCAAGTCCGCCCTTGATGTCAGGAATCTCCAGCTTTGTGATCTTCACAGAGGCTGCTCTGACCTCCTCGGGAAGTAAAACCCTGTCAATTATTTCATGGGCTAAATTCTCTAAGATATTGAAGCGACGAGAGGAAATTGAGGAGTTTAGCGAAGATAAAAGATACTCATAATTCAGAACACTTTCGATAGTATCAGAATTATGATTTGTTTTTCCCGATTGTGCTGCATAGATATCGAATCTTACTGTTTGTGTATTGCCAATTTCATAGTCATGAATGCCAACGTCTATCTCTCGGACCTCATTCTCCAGAAAAACGACAGTGGCCCCACCTAGCGATTCAGAGATGATGGCAGAAATTGCTTCATTAAATTCCTGCACACTATTCCTCCGTTTCAAAGAAGACGTCGCGAGCCCTATTCAGGAATCTCTCTCCCGAATCTACGTAGATTACTTGGCCAGTAATTGAGTGCGCACGCATGAGAAATGAAACCGAGTCTGCTATTTGCTCGGGACTGGGCCCGAACCCAAGAGGGGTTTCAGATTGGGCCCTCTCAAAGCCGATTCTAGACTGGTCATTACTTGGCAATGTGTGACCTGGAGAAACGGCATTTACTCTAATTATTGGAGCCAGTCCCCTGGATAATGCCTCCGTTATTCCTGCAAGGGCGAATTTTGAGGCAGTATAGGAGATGTGGTCCGGATTTGGCGATGCTAGTTTCTGATCGAGAATATTCACAACAGACCCAGTTTCCCCGTCATGGACCGATTCAAACAGAGACCTGGTTAGAATCAACGGCGCGCGAGCATTTACGTCCATGTGCGATTTCCAAGATAGTGCATCAAAGTTTGATATATCATCATAAACGAACTGGGAGGCATTGTTAACGAGGCCAGTAATGGGGCCGATCCTCGCTACAGCATCGCCGAAGAGATTTGAGGTTGACTCAAAGTTCGAGAGGTCGCATTGTAATCGTGCAGCAATGCCGCCGAGAGAGCCTATCTCCTCCACAAGTGATTGCGCCTCTAGTTCGGAATTGTTGTATTGCACTGCAATTGGTTTGCCATCCCTAGCCAATTGTAGACATATTGCACGTCCGATTCTCTTTGCACCGCCAGTTACCAACACCCCGTTGCCCATATGGAGCGGAAGTGTGACGCACATTTTACCGATTGCTAGGGGGATTATGAGAAATTGGTCAATAATAACGGTTAATGTTGAGCCTCTATCCGGTGATACAGATGAACGGGCGTTTGCCGACCATAGACTCTGGGTTGAATCAAGTTGGGACGTGTGGTAAAGGCCCGGAAATAGGGGCTGATGGGAGAAGGAGGGCCCTGAGAAAGAAGTTGCCAAACTGGTTCAAGACATCCCTGCCAACTGGCATTTCCCAGACTCGTTACTCCAGAACAAGAGAGACTGTCAGAGAGCATGGTTTGAACACCGTTTGCGAAGAGGCGCGTTGTCCCAATCTGCATGATTGTTGGGGAAGAGGCACGGCCACTTTCATGATCGCTGGCGATGTGTGCACTAGAGGGTGCAGGTTCTGTGCCGTGGGTACTGCTAAAATCCCACCCCCCCTTAACCCAAATGAGCCAGAAGAGCTCGCTGAATCAATACAAAAAATGGGGCTTGAATATGCAGTGATCACTGTGGTCAATCGCGACGATTTGCCAGATGGTGGAGCGTCTCATTACAAGAGTTGCATCATGGAGATAAACAAGAGGAACCCCGGGGTTGGTATAGAGCTGCTATGCTCGGATTTAGACGGAAACCTAGATTCGCTGGATGAGTTATTGGTGGAGTTGCCGCTTAGAGTCTTTGCACACAATGTTGAGTGCGTGCCAAGACTGGATAGTTTGGTTAGGGACCGGAGAGCATCCTTCAATCAATCATTGATGATCCTTAAAGAAGCCAAGAGACTTCGACCTGACCTTCTAACAAAGACTAGCATCATGGTCGGATTGGGGGAAACAAACGATGAAGTTAGAGCTGCTATGAAAATGTTAAGGGAAGTCAAAGTGGATATGGTTACCCTTGGGCAATATCTTCAACCTAGCTACAAGCACATCCCTGTGGATCGCTTTCCAGAGCCTGAGATGTTTGCTGATTGGGACCAAAACGCTAGAGAGATGGGATTCAAAGCGGTTGCTAGCGGACCTCTCGTTAGATCCAGTTACAGAGCTGGACTCCTGTGGGAGGAAGCAATGGGGGGGGAGCCAGTGGTAACCCTTGAGTCTACTAGTTCTGCGAAGAGCCATCTAATTCAAGAAAATCAAAAACAGAAAGCAATGGCTGCATCGCAAGAGGGGGCTTCTGGGAAATGAGCAAGGAAGGAAATGATCGAATTAGTGTACCAGATGCACCTTTTAGACCTGGGGAGGATGCGAAGTTTGAAGCATGGCTGTGGAAACCTGGCGATCTTGAAATGCCAGATCCTGCCACTTGCAGCTCAGAAGAGACGGAAGGCCTAGCCAAGGGCCTAGTTAGAGTACTGGGTGACGATGGAAAGGCTTCCGGAGAGTGGGATCCGAAACTAGATCCAGAAGAGCTGCGGACTGGTTTGGAACATATGGCAAGACTGCGGATCTTCGACGAGAGGATGATGAAAATGCAAAGAACTGGACTTTTGTCTTTCTATATGAGGTCATTCGGCGAGGAAGCTGTGGCAATAGCACAGACTATGGCATTGGAAAGTCAGGATTGGATTTTTCCTACTTACAGGCAGCCTGGGGCACAATTCGTGCGTGGACGAGATATGATCAGCATGATTTGTCACTGCATTGGCAATGAAGAGGACAACATCAAGGGCAGGCAGATGCCGGTTCATTACTCATTTAGAGAAGGTCGTTTCATTTCGATTTCTAGTCCAGTCGGAACTCAGTTTAGCCAAGCAGTTGGAGTTGCCCTTGCGTCTAAATATAAGGGACAGGATGAGGTTACAATAACGTGGATTGGTGATGGTGCCAGTGCAGAGGGAGATTACCACTATGCCCTTACATTCGCTAGCATTTACAACGCCCCCGTTATACTGAATGTCGTAAACAACCAGTGGGCGATCTCCACGCATGCAAATTTTGCAACTGGAGTGGGGGAATTTGCATCTCGCGGCCTTCCCTACGGATTGGCATCTATCAGAGTGGATGGAAATGACTTCCTAGCTCTTTATTCTGTGACAAAATGGGCACGCGATAGGGCTGCTTCTGGCTTAGGGGCGACCCACATAGAAGTTCTGACTTATCGTGCTGGTGCTCACAGCAGTAGTGATGATCCCAGTAGGTACCGACCTTCTGATGAGCGCAACATGTGGCCAGGAGGAGACCCCATAGATAGACTGAAGCATCACTTGATTGAACTAGGGGAATGGAGCGAAGATAGACAGGATGAGCTCGAAAATAGGATAGATGATGAAGTCACAAGTGCATACAAGGAAGCTATCAAATTCGGTGATTTGGCCAATGGCCCATATCCATCCTCTGACACTATCTTCACTGAGGTTTACGAGGAAATGCCCTGGCACCTCAAGGAGCAGCATGATGAGTTAATGGGGGATTAATCATGGGAAATATGAATATGATCCAAGCACTGAATAGTGCACTAGATACGATGCTGGATAGGGATCCGAATGTTGTAATTTTCGGTGAGGATGTTGGATATTTTGGAGGTGTTTTCAGAACGACTGATGGTCTACAAAAAAGACATGGTGAGCACAGGGTCTTCGATTCCCCTCTTTCAGAAGGAGGCATAGCAGCGACTGCTTTTGGCATGGGTTTGAACGGATTGAGGCCAGTGGTAGAGATTCAATTCGCTGACTACATTTTCCCAGCCTATGATCAGATAGTGAACGAAATGGCCAAAATAAGGCATAGATCGGGAGGGGAATATTGGTCCCCTATAACTTTGAGGACTCCTGCTGGCGGAGGGATCAGAGGTGGCCACCATCACTCGCAATCGCCTGAGTCTCAATTCACCCACACACCGGGGCTAAAGGTCGTTTACTGCTCGACTCCTTACAATTCAAAGGGATTGTTGATTAGCTCAATAGAGTGTAATGATCCAGTAGTATTTTTTGAGCCAAAAAGGTGCTACAGAGGGCCTTTCTATGGCGACCCTCACAATGTCCCGACTTGGGCGGATCATCCGGAAGCGGAGGTACCTGAATCCCATTACAAAATCCCTCTGGGCCAAGCGAGAATTGCTATTGAGGGAAATGATTGCACCGTCATCGCTTGGGGATCTATGGTCCATGTTTGCGAGGAAGGAATCAGGCAAAGTGGGATTTCATGTGAATTGATCGATCTTCAGACCCTACTCCCATGGGATAGAGAGAGTGTCGTGGCGTCCATACAAAAAACTGGTAGATGCGTTATCGTACATGAAGCTCCAAAGACCAGTGGCTTTGGTGCGGAGTTATCGGCTTCAATACAAGAAAGATGCTTCTACTCCCTAGAAAGCCCGATAGAAAGAGTGACGGGTTGGGACACACCATTCCCACACACCACCGAATGGGATTACATGCCGGGACCCTCTCGGATAGCTAAGGCAATTAGAAGAACACAGGAGGAATAAGTATGGGAATTCATGAATTCAAGCTCCCCGACATTGGGGAAGGAGTGGTAGAGGGGGAGATTGTCGAATGGCATGTTTCAGTTGGAGACTCAGTATCTGAAGATGACAGGATAGTAGACATAATGACCGATAAGGCCACAGTTTCTATCCCATCTCCTGTTAGTGGGACTGTATCAACATTAAGCGGATCTGTCGGCGATATGATTGCAGTCGGCTCAACACTGGTTGGTTTCGAAACAGGGACAGCTGTTGATGGTGGGACTGATGAAGAAAAGGAAGATAATGTGGAGCAAGAGAGCGTGAAAGAACCCCCTGCAGAGGAGTTTCCTCCCGCGGTTGTGCCTTCAGAAAAAGTTGCAGAAGTAACAATTCATGAACCAGTGGAAAAAATCCACGAGGTAGTTCCATCGGCGCCAAATGTCTCATTTTCTGAAAATGAACGGGTTCTGGCCAGTCCAGCAGTTAGGAGAAGAGCAAGGGAGGCTGGTTTGGATCTGAAGATGGTTAATGGTTCGGGGCCTGCAGGGAGAATTCGCCATGCAGACCTCGATGCTTTCATTGCAGCTGGAGGGGCAGTAGCTGGAGCAGCTCCGACCTCCTATTCGAACAAGAGGACCGAAGTCAAAGAGGTCAAAGTTGTAGGATTGAGAAGAAAAATTGCTGAACAGATGACTTTGAGCAAGAGCAGAATACCTCACTTCTCATATTTTGAAGAAGTAGATGTTACTGAATTAGAGGGACTTAGGCAAGTATTGAATTCCTCCAAGGACGAAACGCAACCAAAGCTCACATATCTTCCCTTCATCATGCTCGCTCTATCCAAAATCATGCCGGAGCACCCCGAGTGCAATGGCCACTATGATGATGATAACGGCATAGTTAGGAGATTTTCAGGAGTGAGCCTAGGCATAGCGACACAAACGGAACGGGGGCTCTATGTTCCCGTGGTGAAGCATGTGGAGGCAATGGACATTTGGCAGGCGGCTACGGAGATGCAGAGAGTTGCTGGAGCGGCAAGGGGAGGTACTGCAAGTCTGGATGACTTGACAGGATCGACATTCACAATCACTAGTCTGGGCAGGGAGGGGGGATTGGGGGCGACTCCGATCATCAACCACCCAGAAGTCGCCATTCTCGGAGTCCATAAGGCGAGAGAGATGCCAGTTGTCAGAGAAGGAGAAATAGTCGTAAGGAGGATAATGAACCTCTCAAGTGCATTCGATCATCGAGTAGTGGACGGTGCAGATGGTGCATCTTTGATACAGCATCTAAGGAGATTGTTAGAAACTCCAGCTCTAATCTTCATGTGAGGTAATTATGGCCAATACGAAAAAATGCCAAGTCCTCGTAGTAGGCGCCGGACCTGGTGGTTATGTTGCAGGAATAAGGGCCGCGCAGCTTGGTTTGGAAACGATTGTTGTTGAGTCTGACAAAGCCGGTGGGACCTGTTTGATCCGTGGCTGCATTCCTAGTAAAGCAATTATTCACGCAGCTGATAGATTTGATGCGCTGAAAATTCACTCATCGGAAAATGGGCATATGGGGTTGTCAATTAGTGGAGAGGCGAAATTAGACATGCCAGCACTGGTTTCTTGGAAGGATTCGATCGTGGAGAGGCTGAATAAAGGTGTGGAGGGTTTGCTGAAAGGGTCTGGTGCAGAGTTAATAATTGGGTGGGCAAATTTTGAGAGTCCCAAGATATGTAACGTGAATACCGCCGATGGAAATTTGAAAATAGAGGCGGAAAACGTCATCATTGCAACTGGATCTAGCCCTGTTGAGCTTCCATTCATGAAATTTGATGAGGAATTTGTATTATCATCGACCGGTGCGTTGGATCTGGCAAAGCTCCCGAAAAGTACTGCAATCGTCGGAGGTGGCTATATTGGACTTGAGCTGGGTTGTGCTTTATCGAAACTAGGGTCAGAGGTAACTGTTATTGAAGGATTAGACAGCATATTATCAATTATTGACAAAGAAGTTAGAAGACCCCTTGAAATCTGGTTGAAAAAACATGGTGTGAAAATTCATACCAAGGCACTGGCAAGAGGGGCTGAAATCAAAGGAAAGGGTGCTTCTAGGAAAGTAGAGCTTTCATTTGAGAAGGAAGGAGAGTTGGAATCAATCAAGGTTGACAAAGTATTAGTCACAGTTGGAAGAAAGGCGAACACTAGTGGATGGGGGCTTGAGAACATGGGACTGAGGATGGATCCATCTAGTAGGTTCATCAGAATTGATCGGCAGTGCAGGACTTCTGTTCCTGGAATCTACGCAATAGGGGACGTTGCCGGAGAACCAATGCTGGCGCACAAGGCAAGTGCTCAGGGCGAAATGGTAGCTGAGATAATCTCAGGTAGAAAAAGAGAGTTCGACAACATAGCAATTCCCGCGATTGTTTTCACGGAACCAGAAATAGTCTCAGTTGGTTTGACCCCAGAAGAGGCATCTGAGAGGGGAGAGAAGGTAATTGTGGGCAAATTCCCATTGGCTGCCAATGGTAGGGCCCTTAGTATCGAAGCGGAGAAAACTGGTGGTTTCATCAGAGTTACAGCTAGGGAGTCTGATCACGTAATCCTAGGAATTCAAGCGGTTGGTTCACACATTGCAGAATTGCATGGCGAGTTTGTTTTGGCACTAGAGATGGGCGCCTTGCTAGAAGACATTGAAGGTACAATTCATGCCCATCCAACTATGGCCGAATCTTTCCACGAAGGCGTACTCAAAACGCTCGGTCATGCGATTCACATTAGTTGAGGGATGAGATGGATCGAGTTAGGATCCTGAAAGCTGGAATAGTTGAGTATGAGCAAATGCACCAATCCATGGGAGAATTGCAAAAACTAAGGATTCGAGATGAAATTCCTGACACCATTATTTTTGTTGAGCATCCCGAGATTGTAACAATAGGTCCAAAGGCAATCAGAGAAGGAACTGAAGTTGTTGGCTACCCCAGTACAAGAACGGACCGAGGTGGGGGGATAACTTGGCATGGGCCGGGACAATTGGTTACTTACCCGATTTTGAAATGGAAAAAAGGAGAGCAGAACATTAGAGGCATTATTGGAAGGCTGGAAGACTGGGCAATCGCTGCATTGGGGGACTGTGGGGTTGATGCTTACAAGGACCCTAAAATGCAAGGAGCATGGGTCGATGGTCAGAAAATATGCTCGATTGGTTTGTCATTCCTACACTGGGTAAGCAGGCATGGCATGTCGATCAATGTGTGTACGCCAAAAGGAAGAGTGGAGGGTCTTGAAGGGTGTGGGATGGAAGCAGGCATGCACACTAGCCTCCAGAATCTTGGGTATTCCCAAGATTCCAATGGTTTACCAATTGATTGTAAGATGGTAGAATCGGCGATGCTTGAGAGATGCGCTGAGATTTTGGGTCGGCGACCAGGTGAATCTATGGAATGGGCTCCGGAGATTTTAGTATGAAAACCACAAGGAGGAGCAAATTGGCTCATCACTGGAATCTAGACCCAGAAGTAACTTTCCTAAACCATGGCTCGTTTGGTGCCACACCTGGAATAATCCTCGAGGAGCAAACAAAGATCAGAGAGCAAATGGAAAGAGACCCAGTTAGATTCTTCGAAAGTGATTTTCCGAAACTATGGGACTCAACGAGAAAATCGGTTTCGGACTTCCTGAATGCAGATATGGATGGGATGACACTTGTGAACAATACGACGTCAGGGGTCAATACCGTTCTGCGTAGCCTGCATCTAAATGAGGATGATGAGATATTGGTGCCGAACCATTCGTACCAAGCGTGTTGGAATGCAGTGGATTTTGTGACAAAAAGGTCAGGTGCAAAAACGGTAGTTGTTGAAATTCCCTTCCGCGTGAAAGACTCGCAAGAAATTGTCGATTTGATCATGGATTCAGTTACTGAAAATACGGTTTTGGCGCTAATTGACACAGTAACTAGCCCAACTGGAATAAGGATGCCTTTTGAGATATTGACGAAGAAACTTCAAGGAATGGGTGTCGATGTATTATTGGATGCGGCCCATGGCCCTGGAATTGTTCCATTGGACCTAGGGGTGCTAGATTCTGCTTATTGCACTGGTAATTTCCACAAGTGGGTTTGCTCGCCGAAGGGTTCGGCATTTTTACACATCAGGGAAGATAAAAAGAGGCTGATCAGGCCATTAAGTATCAGTCATGGAGCCTCGTTCGAAGGTTCGGAGCAGGAAAAGTTCGAGTTTGAGTTTGGTTGGCCAGGCACCCAAGACCCAACTTCATGGTTATCTATTCCAGCGACCATTGAGTTCATGGAAGGGCTAGTGGATGGTGGATGGGCCGAAATAATGCAAAGGAACCATGATCTGGCTGTAGAAGGCAGGAGTTTGATTTGTGATGCAATAGGAACATCTGCACCGGTTCCAGAAACGATGGTCTCGGCTATCGCTTCTGTTGAGATTCCGAGTGAGCAAGAGGTCGGGCCAATTAGTCTAGAAGGCGACCCTTTCCATCACCTGCTAATGGACAAATATGGGATACAGGTTCCAGTTTTCCCTTGGAGGCACCATGGCACCAGATACATCAGGATTTCAGCCCAACTTTACAACCACATAGATGAGTACAATTTCCTTGCAGAGGCGCTTTCTGAAATTCTGGAAAATGGGGAAACCCTTCAAGGCCAGTAGTCTGGACGAGTAAGTATGCCGGAGGCGGTTGTATGCATCACTGGGGCTTCTGGGGCGCAATATGGGGTCAGGCTAATCAGGATTCTCACGGATCATGGATGGGACATCAGGCTGATAGTGACTGGTGCTGGTGCAATCAATCTCGATCTGGAGTGTGGAATCACCCCCGAGGATCTGGCTTCTTGGGAGGGTGTGATCCTTGAACGAAATGAGAATCTGGCTGGTAAGTCAGCATCGGGATCATCTTCTATTGATGCATACATAGTATGTCCCGCAAGTGGAACCACGATTGGAAAGATTGCTTCTGGAATCAGTGACAACCTAGTTACAAGAAGCGCGCTAGTGGCGATGAAAGAAGGTCGAAAGCTGATACTAGTGCCAAGGGAGTCGCCATATTCTACCCCTCACTTGAAGGCAATGGCAGATCTTGCATCATGGGGGGTAGTCATCCTTCCTGCTAGCCCTGGTTTCTACCACTCGCCCGAGACTATAGAGGAGTTGATTGATTTCATAGTTGCTAGAATCCTAGATCAATTGGGAATAGTGCACGAGATTGGGAAAAGATGGTCGGGTGAAGAAGTAAGGTCTGATTAACGGCGCGCCACTTACTCCAACCAAGCATGGGTTCAATAAAGGTCAGAACTGCCTCATTGCTGATAGTGTGGTAGATTGGGAGAAAAAGACGGTTGTCGCCATTGCTGTATCGGTAATTGTTCTGATTGGAATTTCTGGTAGTGCTGCAATATATGGTCCAGATATAGCAAGATGGATAAAGGGGGAGCCGGATTACGATCTAATAGACTTTGACGCTAATCAAACAAGAGCATATGCCCAGGGTCTTGTTAATCTTGGACATCCAGAATGGGGGGGAAGGCTATCTGGAACCGAACAGGAAGAGAATACCGCCCAGTCAATTAAACTCAATTTCTCAAATAGTGGAATTCCAGCGACCATAGAAGAATTTGAGATTCCACTATTCTACATGGGGAGTGATTTCGAGTTAATGATTTGCACGCCCGGAGATATAGGGAGTATTTTCGGTGGGCCGTCTCCATGCTCTCTTGCTGATGTGAATAGGAACGAGATTGAGTTCACCCATAGGGAGGATTTTGTCATCCAAGGATACAGCGGAGATGTTGACATTCTGGCTAGTAGTGATGTGAATGTTGTTGATCTTGGAATGGGCAATGAATCTGCCGACTGGGGGTCTGCTGCAAATGGAATAGGGTTAGTCTGGCTTTTGGACAGTAACGAAGGCAGTCCCGGGACCGAGAGCAATACTGTTCTATTTCTCAGAGCCCAGGAAAATGGCCTTAGGGGCCTTATAACTGTCAATGCTAGACAAAATTGTGACGAGTTAGTGGCTGGTGATTGTGTGCCTTACTTCAAATCATTAGATATCACCCAATTCAGTGAAAAGCCATACAATATTGGATTCATGATGGTTTCCAGAAGTGTTGGGGAGGCACTGCTGAGTCAGGTGGTTAATGGCGAGGGTATGCTTCAATTTGTAGTACAAGTAGACAATCAGGTCAACACGTACATCCATGTGCCTTGTGGGATTCTCGAAGGAGAGACTGACTCTCTGATAATCATCGGTGCCCATCATGATACTGCATACAACGGCCAGGGAGCTGTAGACAACACTGCTGGAACTGCTACTGTACAGGAGATTGCAAGGCAGTTTGGCTTATTGGGCGAGGAACTAGGCCCCCCCAAGCAAACGATTTACTTCTGCACTTGGGGTGGGGAAGAAGAGGGGTTGTGGGGGTCGACAGAATGGGTAAAGAAGCATCGGGAAACCCTTAGAGAAAACCTAAGATTGTACATAAATCTGGATATGAACCACGTTGATGCCCAGAGGAACAATGGGTTGACACTTCAGGGAAACAGTCCGGCTGACATCAAGAGAATTGAAGGGATTGTTGAGTCATTCGGGGATTCTTACCCGGATTTGGCCTCAAAGTATGAGATTAACGTTAGGACTCTGGAGTCGGAAGAAATGCCGAACAACTCCGACCATGCACCATTTGTATTCAACTTAGGTGAGGGGGATTTGGACAACGGATATTATGGTAAAGCACTAGTTTGCTATGGCTCTGGCTCATCCGAATATCACACTTATTTGGACAATATGGACAGGTTCAATGAGGAAAGCCTGGTAGTTTCGGGAGTTATTTTCGGCTCGCTCGTACGCCACCTTGCATGGGGCTAATTTGAACAGAATGAGGCAATTTCGTCGTAATCTGGTTCAATGCCAGGATTATCGGCTACCCATGCATAACTAACGGTTCCGTCTTCTTCGACAATGAAGACGGCTCTGTGAGAGGCAGTATATCCTGGAGCGCCAAAGTCTTCGATAGCCAGATCATAAGCAAAGATTGCAGACCTATTTACATCACACAAAAGTGGAAACCCGATTTCATTGACTTTTGCGAATTCAGCATTTGCAAATACGTTGTCTGCCGATATTCCAAAAATAGCAGCATTAGCTTCTTTCAAAGATTGCAATGAATCGGTTAAAGTGCACATCTCTTTGGTGCACACCCCAGTAAATGCGGCAGGATAGAATGCTATTACAGCCCTCTTGCCTACTTCACTCAGGGTGACCATAGATCTATCGTGTGACATCAATGTAAAGTCTGGCGCTTTATCCCCTACTGAGACCATGTTGCCGCTAGGGCATAATGGATTTCAATATACTCATTGAGTAATCACATCCTATGCGGGCACCCTATGCCCAACAAGTCTAATCCCAACTCTAGTTCTCTGGCAGTAAGATCGCAAAGTGCTAAACGGCTGGTTTTTACTAGTCCTTCGGCATTCAAAACTTGGCAGTTTTCGTAAAATGATGCAAATGAGGAGGCCAATGAATGCAAGTGGTTGCAAAGCTTATGGGGACTAAATATCGATATTGCCTCATCTACTGCTGAGGAAAATCCCAATAGCCTGCGTGCCAACAATTGTTCCTCTGGTAGCGAACATTCAATGTTTGCAGATTGAAGAGAGTCACGATTTCCGTCCCATTTTCTGAAAATACTGCAAATTCTTGCGTGGGCATACTGTAAGTATGGAGCGGTATTGCCATCAAATGATAACATCCTCTCCCAATCAAAGATGTAGTCCTTTGTCCTCTCTGTAGAGAGATCTGCATATTTTACCGCTCCGATACCCACAATCTCTGCTACCTCCTTCCGCTCATCTCCAACTAAATCGGGATTTTTCTCCTCGATGGCTGCCTCTGCACGGGATACTGACTCGTTTAGTAAATCAAAAAGCTTCACCACTTCGCCCTCTCGACTTTTGAGGACCTTGCCATCCGAGTCAAGTACTGACCCGAAATTGACATGTACTGCTTGATGCGAGTCATTCATCAATCCAGCTTTCCGAGCGACTTGGAAGACCATCTCAAAGTGCTGTTTCTGAGGAGTTCCTACGACATATAGGAAAGAGTCGGATCGAAGTCTCTCTACCCTGTCAATAATGCATGCTAAATCGGAGGTGCTGTAATTGTAACCCCCATCGGCCTTTCGAATTATCAGTGGAAGCGGTTCACCTTCCCTGTTTACCCAGTCGCCGAGGAATGTGACATCGGCCCCCTCGCTTTTTTCAAGCACCCCTGCATCTTCAAGTCTTTCCAGAACAACTGGCAATAGTTGTTGGTACTTCGATTCCCCCCGTATGTCATCATCAGTTAGCAGAACCCCTAGCATCGAGTAAACTTCATTGAAGTATCTCATGGATTCGTCGACCAAAATACCCCAAAGTCTGAGGGTTTCTGGATCACCACCCTGTAGCAGGACAACTCTCCTCCTTGACCTCTCTGAGAAATCGATATCTGAAACAAACTTGGACCTGGCTTGCTTGTAAAATGAGTCGAGATCGCCGACTCCCAGCTCGGTTGCAGCTTTGTCCTCGCCGAGATCAAGTAAATGCTCAATTAACATCCCAAAGGGAGTCCCCCAGTCACCGACGTGGTTTTCTCTATGGACCAAATGTCCCTTGAACTCCAACATCCTGACGATGGAGTCCCCTATAACTGTTGAACGAAGATGCCCGACGTGCATTTCCTTTGCGACGTTCGGAGCTGAATAGTCCACAACGAAAGATCGTCTTTCTTCGCTTGAAATTCCCAATCTTTGGCTTCTTGCTAATGATGATACTTGACTTGAGAGCCACTTTTCATTCGCCGTGATATTAACGAATCCGTTGATCGTACTGACGTGAGCCATGTTGATGAGCCCTTCGGATATCTCGCTGGATAATGCCTCTGCAATCTCAATAGGCGACTTCTTGAGGATCTTAGCCAGGGGATGGCACGGAATAGCTAGGTCCCCATGAGCTTCGACGGTTGCTGGACCGATGAGCCGTGACCAATCTGATTGAGATACGCCCAGATTGCCCATGGCCTTGGAAATTCCGGGGGTTACTGCATCAATAAGCCCCCTCATATCATCACCTCAAGAAATTGAATACCTCAGCAAGGCTGCTATCCCTCCGAAGGAGTTGTTTAGAGTTGCGCCTTCCTCTGTATCAAGTGACACCAGTCTGACTTCTGATGACGTGTGCCCAGCTAGGAGAGTCAGTTCATCGATCAAATCCATCGAACCATCATTATCCTCTAGTACACTGGATGATCCACATTCAGGACAGTTTGGGGCTGCAGATGTTTTGTCTTGCGATGATTTCCACTCCGTGCTGCATTCTTTACATTTCCAAGCAACTCTCCTCCTGTTGATTGCTTCAGAAAGTAGGAGGGTAGAGACCGCCCCTTGATCAAGAGCTGAACGTACCATTTTTTCGCCATATGTGGCTTTGGGATTAGTTTGCATCACCTCTCTGAGGAATCCATCAACCAGGGTTCTTTCTACGTCTAATTCGATCTGATCCATCATTGAGCCCGCTCTCTGAACTAGCTCCCTCAGACCGCTTTCATTTGAGTATCCTACATCGAAAAAGGGCTCTGCAATCAATTTCTTTACCTCATGATGAAAGTAGTCATTTTTTACGACGAAGTCTTTTGTTGCACCGGGCCCGCCAACAATTATTCCCTTCAGGTCCTTGACCATGGGCAACCAATAGCTACAGGCCCTCTCTGCAGCCTTCTTGAAAAACTTATGAGCGGCCTCTTCGATTAATCTCTCGAATCGCTGAGCTGACTGGCCCCCCCTTCCGTGCTTTGATGGCACTAGCGAAGTGATGTGCTCCTGACAGTGCAGTCTCTTTCCCGAGGCGAGCCCATAAGCTGCTTCGGAACGATCGATTACGAAGAGGCCGTATGATGTACGATCGATCAGCATTTCTTCCAGTTGACTGGTTTCAAATTTTGAGTCGCAGCGATATCGAAAAGATGGGAAGGGCTCGGGGGGATCGTCAACTACAGTGGTGATGAGTCTGGTCTTGTTGTTTCCAGTGATCACATGCCCGACAAAAAGTGCTAGACCGCGTTCCCCCGGTGTTTTGTACCTATTTATTGTAGAAATGGCGGACTCTATTGCATCAGTAACATGTTTTTTTGTCGACTTGGACTTGATGTTAGCCGCCTGACCTGCCTCTTGACCCAAATGCTGCCTGACGTCACTGATCATCCTGTCTGGAGGGATTACTACTGATACGAGCTCGGTTCCCATGCCCTTCATTTCGGATAGTTCGGATAGCGTCTTCTTCAATCTTAGGCGTCTCTGTTGCTGGACCAAATCGTCGGACATGCCTTGCCTCCGTGAAATGCCACCATGGGCTGCATTTCAACCCTTCAGCCCTTGTTGAGCATATGTCTTGAAAGGAGGGGGGCACACCTTGGGCCATGGCGACGGTGGTCTTGGCGTTGGGAGGGAGCCTTCTGAGACCAGAATTAGGCGATAGGCACCAATGGCTGGAAGAGTTTGTTTCACTTGTCAAAAAAAGGTTGAGTTCTGGCGAAAAGATGGGGATCGTTGTTGGAGGTGGGGCCCCGGCGAGAGAAGGAATAGAGTTGGCTAGATCGTTGATTGAAGATGAGTCCCACCTGGATAGGATTGGCATTGCAGCGACTAGGCTTAATGCAACAATAATCAAGGAAACTATTGAGGACAGCGGAGTTGAAGTTCATGGAAGGCTGCCGGAAAGTGTGGATGAAGCGATAGCTTCACTGAATGGCAGTGATATTGTTATTATGGGGGGGACGGTGGCCGGTCAGACTACAGATACGGTGGCAATAAAGCTGGCAATTGGAGTTGGCGCGTCAAGATGCATAATTGCAACAAATGTCGAGAAGGTTTACTCAGAAGATCCAAGGGAAAATCCTGATGCTGAGTCATTTGAATTCCTAACATTACGTGAACTACAGGAAATTGTTGGCCCTGCCGAGCATGTATCGGCCGGTGGATCAAAGGTTGTCGACCCAGTTGGTGTGGGCGAAGCAGTTGATCACGGATTGTCACTCCTAGTGCTAGATGGGAGGGACAATTGGAGGATAGCTGCCGCCCTCGATGGTGGAGAATTTGGTGGCACACTAATTGAGGGATAAAATGAGCAGGAAGGAAACGATATTACGGGCGGCCAAGAGGACTGCAAATGAAGCAAAGTCTGCTGCGAAAAGAAGGAGTAGGGGGGTCATTAGGTCCGAATCCGAACCGCACAGGCATTGCGTAGTTTGCTGGGCACCAATTCCCCTTGATAGTGATCCAGCCGTATGCGAGAAGAGAGAATGCGAGGAAACACAGAAAAAGAGGGAGAAGTCTAGGAAA
>Ga0066849_10000290_pt1 | contig 19798 bp, 28 predicted proteins | sample ETNtaG_9_FD_65492 | JGI IMG/M metagenome (GOLD analysis project Ga0066849, IMG submission 65492) | Marine microbial and viral communities from oxygen minimum zone, Eastern Pacific Ocean - ETNP201406SV69 | ecosystem: Environmental > Aquatic > Marine > Oceanic | place: Pacific Ocean: Eastern... | reverse complement strand
GTAAAGATACAATATATACATACTTGAGTGACGAAAAAGATCAATTTACTACTTTTTATAGTTTAGATTACGTACATAAGCAAAGTGGTGAAACTATAAAACAGGCATATACATTATATAATGTAGGTAACTGTTTAAAAGACACTATAATCCTGGCGCGTAACATTGGGTTCGATGTATATAATTGTATAAACGCGGGTATAGATGAAGAAGAACTTCGTGAAAATAAATTCATGGAAGGTACGGGACATAATCACTATTACCTTTGGAATTGGAAAATTAACGAAGAAATAAAACCAAAAGATATAGGTTTTGTATTGATATGACGACCAGCACCGAGAAAGATCATTTCTCGGTTATAATTTAAGAAAATGTGGTAACATAACTAAACCACCAAGTAATATAATTGCATCTATAAAAAGAACCTTATTTTTGATTTCGGGGCACCAATTCTTATATTTGACAATCTGTTCCGAATCTTGAGGTTTTATCCAGTGGTAAAACATGGCAAGATACGTTGGTCCAAGATTTCTTTTACAATCATACCAATGATCGTAATACGCTAAAGCCACGTACGGTAAATATAATAACGATAATAAAACCCATTTGTTTTTATGTGGAAGATACCAATATCCACCGGCTAACGCTAACGTGAACCATATACACTTCCAGTTTGCTACGGGTTGGGTATCATCACACTTCTTATCTTCCATTTTATATATACTGATATTTTTTTCACCTTAGTCGATATGTTACATGTATAAATTTAATAAAATGATTCAAAACGGAAAAGGAGGTGAAAAAACAAACAAGTGGGGGAAGGTATTTGAACGAGAAACATCTGATTTTGAAGATGGAGAGATTATTTCAATAAATGGATTCGATTATGTATATATCGATCAGAATAATTCTATTTCATATCTCGAACAGTTTAAAGGTGAAAAGGAATACGTTAAAAAATTAAAACCAGATGGTTTATTTCGTCGATTATGTGATAATTATATACATATCATTGAAAAAAAGCATCAACTAGGTCAGGGCACAACTGATGAAAAAATTGGTTTAGGATCACATAAACTTAAACAGTATTCAAAAAGATATCCAAATGCGGATTTTAGATTTTCGTATATATTAAATGAGTGTTTTTGGAACTCCTTAAGATACGAGGATACATACGAAATTATGTCCGAAGAAGGTATCGGATTTTTCTTCGTGGGAGGTGAAAACGCAGCTATGCGTAAAACAACACTCACGAACAACGCTAAGAAAAAGATTGTTTACTTCCCGGCTAAATACGAAGCTGATTGGAAACCTATTTTCGAACATATCCATGTACGAGCACCTCCGTTGTTATAGACGAAGGGTCTTTACTATTTATAGCACGTCTCGCGGGGACGTCTTCTATCTTATAATCTTCAAAACTATTGGTTACGAGATAGACTTTTGCATTTGACATTACAAAATCAATTTCAGAATATTTTAATAAATCAAATAAATCTTTATGATCATCTATAGTAAATCCATCTTTCGTATACCCTACAAAACTCTTGACATTTTCGGGTGCATATGGTGGGTCCGCATATATAAAATCATAGTCATTTACAGTTTGTGCGAATGCGGCCCTAAAATCACACCATTTAAAAACCACGTTTTTTATAAGCTCTTGTATTTTTAATAACTCTTCTAAAGATATTACTACGGGTGTAGTTTTATAATGTCCGTATGGTACATTAAACCCGTTCGGACCTTCTCTATATACACCTCTAAAACACGTTTTATTTAGAAAAATTAATGTTGCGGCATGTATGGGTGTGGTTGGAATTAAATTATTATATGTTTTACGCACCCAATAATAATAACTTTCCTTTGATGTAAGACCTTCTTCTTCAGTTTCTGGTTTACGGTTTACTTCCATACCGGTTTGAGTATCGTATATGGTAAAGAGTTCGATTAAATGTTCGTGTACATCTTTAGGATTCGTTTGAATCTGTCTATACATGTTTATTAATTTTTGATTTTTATCATACGCGTACACTTTACCTTTTACAGTAATGTCTTTACTCTCAAGTAACCCGAAGAGAACACTCCCACCACCTACGAATAGTTCATGATAATTTTCTATTTCCCGTGGAAAAGTTTTCAAAACCTTATCAAGAATTTGGGTTTTACCACCTACCCATTTAATAATAGGTTTCATTTATATTAATTATAATCTTCTTTTTAACCTTAGTAACTCCATTTAAAAAAGAAACGCTAATATAAATAAATTTATAATGTATAATATAAATGGATAAAACATATATATTTGTTGGTGTTATATTAATTATAATTACCTGTATTTTATGTTTACTTTTTGGATTTAAAAAACAATCTGGAAAAGACCAGGAAACTGAAACTGAAACTGAAACTGAAACTGAAACTGAAACTGAAACGGAAACGGAAGATACTGATTCTGATTCTGATTCTGATTCTGATTCTGATTCTGATTCAGAAGAACCGATACCAAAACCAGTAGCGGTCGCGGTGAAGAATGGGAATGGAATTCCCAAGCCTAAAATTGCAAAGATACCCCAACCCCCACCACCTAAAGGACCTAAAGGGCAACAACCGAAGAAACCAATACCTTCTCAACTACATGTAAAAGATGGTAAATCCGTGGAAATAAGTTTAGATGATTTAACAGATGAACAATACGAAGAATTTGATAGTTTTTATAGGTCATATAATAAAGATAATTACCCCGATAGATTTAAACGTCAAGAACTTCGTGCGAAAATCAATATGGTAAAGAAAAAAGAAATATATGCCTATTTACCTGGTCACCCTAAGAGTCATAGTATGGATGTAGAATCAGGTGATCCCGGGTTTTGGGAGTGGCAAAAAGACGAAACACAAAAAGTGACAGAGGAAGATGCAAAAAATTGGTTGGATACAAACTATGTAAAACGTAATAGAGATGGAAGCCATTCGACAACGTTTCCTTACCATACATTGGCACCACCAGAAATATTAAAATTAGCGCAAGATAGACTGGAAAGAATCGGTATAAACACAACGACAAGGAATAAATATAAGCAGTACGGATTCGATGATAGAACAGGGGAATGTCACAAAGGTAACCCGTGTGATTACGACGGATATACGGGAATGAAACCCGAAATAGCTGACTTTTATAAACCATGTTATGATACGGATAAATACAGTTCAGATAAGGAAAAGGAAAAGTGTCTTTATCCTCGACCGAGAGACCATCCTCTCGCCCCTTATCATCATTACTCCATTTAAAAAAGAAAAACCATTATAAATAAATGGAGGAGATACGTAAGTACCATAACGAGTCTAAGCGTCTCCTCATCCAATCGGCTACCCGCGAAGGCGACAGTATTTTGGATGTAGGATGTGGATTCGGTGGAGATCTCCAAAAGTGGCGACATACCGGAGCGAATATAAGCATGTGCGAACCAAACCCAGACTCACTTAAGGAGGCTAAGTCTCGTGCCAAGAATATGAAAATACGTGTTAATTTTTACGAGGGTGATATATTCGCGTGCCCCCAACGAAAGTACGATGTTATATGTTATAATTTTGCTTTACACTATATATTCGAAACGAACACGTTATTCGAAACGTCTTTATTAGCCATTAAAAATAGAATGAAACCCGGGGGTCAATTTATAGGAATTATACCAAATTCGGATAAGATTATTATGAACACACCTGTAAAAGACGATTTAGGCAACTATTTTCTAATGAAACATACGAGTTCGGGGAATTTCGGTGAAAAGTTATACGTTCATTTAGCTGATACACCGTATTACGCGAGTGGACCTAAAGTCGAACCTATAGCGCATAAGGATATGTTATTTACACGTATGGAAGATTTGGGGTTTACTTTAACATTGTGGGAAGATCTTAAAGGAAACCCGGTTTCGAATTTGTATAGTAAATTTAGGTTTGTGTATAAGAAATGATTTATCATTTGCGTTCGTGTTTATCAAACCATTTTTGAGTTCCCATATACGATCCCAAAAATGAAGCTATAGACATTGTAGTTACTTTCAGTAGTAACTCTTTCATTTCTTTAATAAAGATTTTCGTTTTTAACCTAAGTAAAATCTAAATCTAATAAAATTAATTTAAATAATGAATACATTTGAATATTTACAAAATAAAGTCTCAGAATTTTCTAAAAAGAAAAACATTTGGAAAGGTACAAGATTTGAAAGTGTGCGAGATTTAACGTGTGATGAAACGGGTGAAGTAGGAGAAGATATGATACATTCAATATGCAAACAAAGCTCGATTGAATGTATATGGGATAATAAAAAACTTTCAAGTTTAAACGACGACGGGAAGGTATATGACATGCTCATTGGTGGGAAGAAAATCGAAGTGAAGACAGCAAGACTTGGAGAACATGGTTCATTTCAACATGAAAGTCTTAGAAATACAGGTGAAAGTGATTTTTGGGTATTTGTTGATATTGCTCCAAATGATATATACATAACAGTTTTAAAAGATTTTGATCTTTCGTCAAATGATAAACACCCTATTTTAGGGAAAAAACCTCATTTAAGGAAAAAAGCAATCGATCAATATAAACTCGATTTTTCTAAAAAAACGTTAGAAAAATGTATAACAGCTGGTATAACCATTAAAATATCCGAAAATGAAGACAATTCTAAAATTGGTGAGTTTTTATACACTAAAATTATAGCTGAACCAGTTCAATTAGAGATTGATGAATTGACGAAGTCCTTAAATTATAAGCTGAGTTTGTTGACATGAAACTAACTTCACCCCATTTAATAGCATTTGCCTTTTTAATCATATCATCTACATCTTTATTAAAAACAATACCATACCCTCTACGCCCAGGTAAATCCTCAAAGGATGTATACACTTTCATGTTTTCTTTTCCAAAACACGTTGACGGTAAATAAATATGACACTTCCCTATCATATTTTTATTTCGCGTCGATGAAACTGTACCACCGTCAGACATTGAGTATATTTTTAAATGTGTATCGTCTATTTCCCGTATCATATATTCAGGATTTTCCGTATATTTAGACCATATTTGAAATACTCCGTTAACTTTTGTGCGTTCTCCATCTGGTGAATGAAACATCCCAGACAATTTTTCACTAAATATTAGATTGTATTTTGATACCCTTTTCCTAGGAGATCCTTTACCATCACTCTCAAACAATTGAGGGAGTATCAAACATACGTAATCAGAAAAATCGTACGAGTGGTTTATAAAATTAAGTGCTAAATGCCCTCTCAAACCAAAAGGTGGATTCCCAAAAACTATATATTTTCGATTTAAATCATCTGGATTCCACGATAGGTAATCGCGTTTTATAACACCAGGGTATCTAGGTTCTATATCTATACCAATAGTACCATTTGGTAAAACTTTCATAAAACTTCCGTCACCCGCAGACGGTTCTATAAACGTATATTCATTTATATTAATTTTAACTATTTCGTTAAACTTTTTCCAACACTTTTCTGCCATATCATTCGGGGTAAAAAACTGATCCTTTTGTTTATAAGTAAAATGAGTATAATCTATATCCCTACCTAATACCTTGTGTAAATCAAACGTATAATTAGAGGGAACAGAGCATAATGAAATCCATCTATTTATAGTACCATTAACTATATTTAGTTTTTTGGCTATATATGAAACAGAATGTTCTTTGAGACATTCTTGAAGTAATTCATATGTCATGTGTTATAATCTGGTTGTATCTTTAATTATAATTTTTATGTATGGTTATGATAAGATGATACTTGCGTTACTTCTCATTATCATAAACATTGTCATATTCATCAATGTGAAAGAACCAGAAAAATTAACAGAGGTTCGTAAAAAATACAGGGCACTCAGGGAACACTTGAAAGATACCAATAATGAAGAATTCAAAATGTTATACAAGGAAATTCCAATTACAGCGTATCGACGAATGAATGGGGCTATAGGATATAACGTAAACAAAGGAGGTAGTATTGGATTATGTATAGATGGTGAACCTAATGAGATATTCCATGTATTATTACATGAACTCGCACACTGCACTGTCAATGAATATTCTCATAGTAAAGAATTTTGGGATAAATTTGATAAACTTAGAACAATGTGCGTTTCAATCGGGGTATACCAGGAAATACCACAGAGAACTGAATTTTGTGGTAAGCATATTCAGGATAAATAATCTATGTTATTAATAAATGCAATCCTTAGGTGATTTGTTAAAAGCATACATTTTGTTAAATACTTTACTTGCAACTTCGAGTGCACCCCTAATTATGAACGATAAATGGATAAATATGGTCCTTATAATGGTTATTATACCAGTAATGATGAGTATGTTACCACGCGGTGGTAACTTATTTGGTCGTTTAGCTATAGATGCTCCATTTTTAATGATGGCATCTTTAATCGGTTTGGGTAGCGTCGCGGGTTTGGCGAAAATAAATAGACGTGTTGAAACAGATTTTAAAAATTATGGTAAAACCACGAAAAGTACAGGAACTGTCGTAGGACTTCGCGCAGCAGGATTACTGTTGGGTTTTCTTATTTCTTATTTTTTATTCGGTAAAAAAATGTATAAACATTACAATACCATTTAAGCATATCGTCTAGCAATGTAAAATGCAAGAGCAGCGACTGCACCAGTCGAGGCTAATCCAACTGCACTTCGGTTCCCATGATCGTTCAAAAACGATGGAACGAAATTTGCAAGTTTTTCCTGTACAGGCTTACTAATTGCTATCGCAGCACACACCGCAACAATGAGTGCTTCGAACTGGTCGTCAGTAAGGTTGAATGGATTTTTAGATTCGGTTTTTTTATCAGTAGCCTGTTGAACTACTGGTTGTTGCGCCGCCATCATTGGGGCTTGCATTTGCATTTGCGTCATTCTTGGGTCAACGCTTCCCATTGGTGGTTCGAGTGGTTCTTCGGCTTGACCCATTATATCGGAAATTGAAGTAGAGTCCATTGTCTGTTTATTTTCACTCACATTTTTTTCTTGCGTAATATTCGGCACAAAATTTGTACTTTTATGTGCGTTTAAATCTACCATACCATCACTATTATCAGAAAGGTTCAATGTTCTAACGTCTGTTGCCATTTATATCTGTATATGTTTTTCATTTTAAATTATTGCGCATCATCCTGAAGAGTGTATGTCGGATATAAATACCCAAACGTCTGCACTATTCGAGGTAAATCTCTCGTCTTTTCTGGATCAGACATATCATTTTCTAAATGAATTATCTGTTTATCATGACATACATCGACTAATATACGATACCCACTGCCTTCACCTGTTGTAACTACTTCATCTCTGGGAAACCTTGTGGTAACTTTAATCATTTCATCACGAAAAGGTATATACTGAGGTAATAATGGTGGTTCTGGTAATATATGTAAAGCTGTACCTACTCTTCTGGCAAAAATTCTAATCATTTCTTTTTTGTAACTTTAAATGGTGTGTTCTTTTTAACTAAATTTGGGTTACCTGCTTTAATATTACCATGTTTTGGATTGAACATTTTCTTATGTGTTTGCCAATACTGGGGAGCACCCACTTTAAAGTTTTTCCTAAGTTTTGCTTTATACCAAAACACACAATCCTCTATTTTATTACTCTTAGATGTATTATCCAATACCAGACATTCATAGTTTTCCGTACACGAATCCATCACTTTATTAAACATCTCAAAATTCGGAAAAATACCAAAAAAGTTTTTAAATAACTTTTCTCTATTTTGGATAATGTTTTCACGTAAAATAAATACGTAATCAATATTTGCCCTGAGTGCTGGAGGTAAATCCATACAATACTGCATTGTTAACATGAAAAATATCTTCCAATGTCTCCCATTCATAAAGCATTGGCGAATGCACGTATCTTTCATGAACTTCGAATCATACATACAATCATCTAAAAGTAGAAAAGCCCCACAATTTTGTCTTCCTGCACCAACAAGCTTTCTCTGTCTTTCCATAACACGTTCAATTGCTTCTCTATCATAATCACCATAAATGAAAAGGTCTGGTATATATTGTTGATAATAATGATTACCTTCTTCTGTTGCTGACAAAACGATACCCGCTGGTAAATGTTTTTTATGATACAGAATATCAGTAACAAGTGTTGATTTACCCGTATTACGTTTACCGATAAAAACACAAACTTTATCGTCTGCCATATTTTCGGGTTTGAATTTTCGTAACTGAAGATTCATCTGTATTATCGTGTCGTTTTATTTCATAAAATTTTACTCACATAAAGTAATAATGGCTGGACGTCTAAATCTTGCTGTCACGGGTATCCAGGACCAGTGGTTTACTGGTGAACCTGAATTTTCATATTTCCTGATGAATTTTAGACGGCACACCAAGTTTTCAGTTGAAGCTATAGAAACACCGTTTGATGGTGATATAGATTACGATACAATTATAGAATGTCGTATACCTCAAAATAAAGGGGATCTCATTCGAAGTATGATGCTTAAATTTACATTACCAGACCCCACGGGTACTGAAGACTCTGGTTATGAAGTAAGATACCGAAAATCTATAGGAGCTCAAATCATAAAATACGCCGACCTCGTCATTGGTGGTCAGGTAATTGAACGTTTAACTGGTGATTACATATACATGTACGATCAAATACATAACAATAAAGATGATATAGACCAAACACTTTATTTTTTAACCGGACACGATGATTACATACACGTGCACGCTGATTGGGAATATAACATACTTTTACCTTTTTACTTTTTTAGACATCCAAGTTTGGCTATACCCGTATGTGCTTTAACAAAACAACTCGTAGAAATACGTATACAATTTAAAAAGTTAGAAGATGTTACTCTACAATATAAAACGGCCACGGATATAATAGACCCACCCGCCGACGTTTCTTCATCAATTAAAGAAGTTTCACTTGTTACAGATTTCTATTTCGTTACGGAAGACGAAAGAAATTTTTTATTAACTCGCCCAATTGAATATGTTATTACACAACTACAATTGTCTCGATTTAAATTCAAAGCAGGTGAATCTAAAAAATCTGGTATGCTTAATTTCAAAAACCCTGTAAAGGAGATGTTTTTTATAGCTGAAAGTGAAGATGTTTATAAACTTTGTCCCATAAAACATGTTTCTATGAAATTTAATAATAATACAATCATTGATGCCGATAATTTAATGTTAAGTTACGAACAACCTTTAAAATATTACACGGGTGTTACCGGAAATAACTTTGGAGTTTATAGTTTTTCTATGAAACCAGAAACGTATCATCCTACAGGGCAGGTAAATATGAGTAGAATATCACATAACTTATTAGAACTTGAACTCGAATCACCTGATGTAAATTTCGCCCATGATGTAAGTATATATGCTATAAACTATAACGTTTTACGAATAAATAGTGGTTTAGCAGGTTTAAAATTTTAGTGAGTTATACTAGTAATGGCTGGTCGTGTTCAGTTACAGACATCAGGTCCACAGGACGCTTTCTTTACAAACAACCCCGAATATACATATTTTATAAAAAATTTTCAAAAGCATACCAATTTTGCACCATTCTTTGTCGATTTAGATGTTGAAGGTGAAATTGAATTTGGAAATACTATACGTTGTACTATCCCCCAAAACCAAGGTGATATTCTTAAAACTGTAAGTTTAAAATTTGAATTAGATGCTATTGAACAATTGGTGGGTGGTCCTTATTCCGGAACAGGGTATGTTGAATCCATTGGACATGCTATGATTGATTATGTAGAACTTCTTATTGGTGGACAGGTTATTCAACGCATTCCAAGGGATTTTTTAGCTATTTATTCAGATAATTATATAACACAAACAAAACAACACAATTTATCTAAACTCATTGGTAAACCACCATTGGAACTTTCAGGGACACAAGTAAAAGATTTAAGTATACTTGGATACCTTGGTAATGCAACTTCATCTAAAAAGTATTTTGTCGATATACCCTTTTATTTTTATAATAACCCCGAACTCGCTATACCGGTATGTGCCATAACAGAACAAGAAATTGAAATTGTTATTAAATTGAGAGGCGTACAAGATTGTATATACAATAAATACGATAATATACATCCAGTTTATCCAACTCCAAATCAGAAACCAACGGGACTCATTAAAAATTTTAAATTAACAACAGAAATGGTATCTATAAATGAAGAAGAAAGACAGAAACTATTAAGTGAGAAAACGGATTATATCATTACACAGGTTCAGGAAAGCCCAACAGCAAAAATAGATTCAGGTGTTACTGATATTAAACATAAACTCGAGTTCAAAAACCCAATAAAGGAGTTATTCTTTCTAATCCAGACAGAAAATCCAAAAGAACCCGGTTTTATAGGTACTCAAACTAACTTAGTATCTGCATTTGATTATGATTTAAATTACGAAATATATTCGGCTAAATCTGAATATATAAATTACGAACATTTACGATATCTCGAACTTACACTTGATGATACAATAGTTTTAAATAAAACTACGGGTAAAATTATAAACTTACGCGCTGTTCAAAGTGGGATACATCATTCTAGAACACAATTATTCAGGAGATATTATTCATATAGTTTTGCGTTAGAACCAGAAAGATGGTATCCAACAGGACAAAGAAACTTTAGTTTAGTTAAAGATCAATATTTAAAATTAAGTTTAAATCCATATAACGATGGTAAAAGAGAACTTAGAGTTTTGGGTTTAAGTTTTAATATACTCCGTATAGAAAACGGTATTGCTAAAACACTGTTTAATCTATAATGAATCTACAAGAAAAAGACGCTACTGCACAATTAATAGAGCAAGTTCAGGACTCTGCTCTTAATATTATACAACCTATCCTTGAACGTTCAATGGTTCTTGCCGCGGAATATGCAAAGGCATGTGGACGTGATATTGTCCTTGGCGAAGATATGGAATATGCTATGAAATATTGCGCCATGAACGAAGTTGGTAAAAAATTGGGTTCACATTTTCCCGAAATATACGAAGAATCGTCGGACGAAGAAGATGATGCAATTATAATAGAAGAAGATGAATTTATACCGTTTACAAGATATTCAGGAAGGGAATATAAATTCGTTAAAATGAATATGGCATATGATAATTGGAGTACATGGGAACCCACGAATCCGTCAGAAGCTATGTTAAAAAATGCTATAGATAGTAATGAACATATCTGAGTTTGAATGTGAACCCGAAGGATGGACGAATACATCACCCGGGTATTTTAAAATACGTAACGAACAATGTTCTGATTCAGATTCTGATACAGATTCAGAATCGGGAACGGAAACATCTGTATCAGGTACAGATTCAGAAATAGATCCAGCGGAAGTGGGTAAAATGTTAAAGGGGTATATGAAACCGAAATATTATAAAAAAATTTTAATAGAAGAGGAACTGCTCCCAGATTAAAATCTCAGGATAAAGTATAAAAAAAATGTCCGCTGTCGCCGCTGAAACTGTCACTCTCGTTACTAGAGAACTCGAATCCCAATCCCTCAACGCCATTGTTGCTGGCTTTTCCTTCGCCGCCGCCCTTTCTTGGATGGACTTGGTTAGATGGATTGTCAACCAAGTCGTCAAGGTTAACAAGAACGGTGGTATGAACTACACTCTCACCGCCCTCTTGACAACACTCTTGTCTATTGTTGTCTATGTTGGCATCTCTCGTGTCTCCTCGAAGGTCACGAAGCCATCCCAACCAGTCTTCGCGGTTACTCGTTAAGTCTCGGTTTACGCATAACCAGTAATAAAAATAAACCGGTTGCAACTACTAAAAATATAGATATAAATGCATCCCATCTACGCGGATCCTCTAATTCGGGGATACTCATAGGTGGTGGAAGAGAAAAGTCTCTTTCCACTTTAGCTACATTTTCAAGTTTATCAGTAGAACATGTTACTGCAAGTTTTAGTATATGATTTGCGTTTCTAAAATCATATGGTATTAAACGGTTATTACTACTATAATAAAACTGAACACGTAAACTCGATATTGTTTTTTGTGATCCAGAATCAAAATTATGTTCCACAGCATCATCAACACCCGAATAATTAATCACATCACCACAGAAAAGTATACGACCTGTATAAAATGGTGTTTCCGAAAACACAGTTTTGTTAAATTCATCAGAACCACTACTTAATTTAACAATAATTGCATCGGCACCTTGTAAATTAAGACTACCCGTTTCTAATGTATTACCTGTAGAAGAAACATTACTTGCTGGTAACCCTAATATATCGTGTGGTGTTGTATATCCAGGTGTACCAGATGTATATCCATTTGTACCACCATAAAATTCAAATGTAAATGGGGCACTACCTGTAAACGTTATAGCATTAGTCTCTTTTTCGAATTGTGCGGACGTTAAAACAGATGATGCATTGACAACAGCCTGTGCTAAATCTTTACCACTATAGTTTCCTATAGGTATAGTGATAGTTGTTCCGTTTATATCAAATTGATTGTTCCTGGAGTTTATCAAGTATTGACTGTTATGTATACGTGCTGATATAAGTGATATCTTTGTAACGTCATAAATTGGATTTTTAAGTTGTACAACATAATCAGAAGGATCTGGGTACAAAATGGGTTCGCGTTCGCCACTATCTATGTCTAGGGTATGTACCTTCATTAAAATAACGGGCTATTATTTTAATGAGTGTATTTCTCGTTTTTATATAATTAATTACGAAAGACTATGAACCAATGGGTTACTCGCAAGTTGTCTTCTAGCTGTGTCTAAACTCATATTAGAAGCATTTGGATTTTCGTGACCTTTATAAGCGTTGAATTTGTGATAATCGTTGTTTTTGTATTGTTGTGTCCACGCCCCGTTCGCGGCATTTACTCTTCCATCAATTCTCGTTGTATCGGAACGAACACTTGTAACCATACCACCTTGGTTAAGTGCATCTGCTCGAACATTCATTCTACCGGGACCCGCTGCACGGCCAGCCTTACCACGACGATCATCTGGTCTGAAACCATATTTAGTAAGTTCTTCTGCTGTATGCATGGAACCATATGTTCTCTTTTCACCAATTTTGATAGCTGGTGCATTCAAATAACCACCTACAAAACTAGCTATACCTGGTGCTGGCTGATTACTGTATTGATAATGTTCGATGTTACCATCCTTTTTATTACGTGTTGGTTCTTGTGCGCGTGTAAGTGCAGATACCGTTCTCTTTGCAGTTGCAAAACCCAAAGTATCCGTTCTAGAACCCGTTTCGGATCTATTGGTTGTTCTCTTGGTACGTTCATGTTCCGCTCGTGTAGTTCTACCAGACATACCTTGAGCACGACCTCCAGATGGTGGAAGACGTTCTGGAAGAAACGCCGTCTTTTCTGGTCTATTTTGTGAAACCTTCCCAACGACACCTCGTCTACCGCCTTTCGAATCAAATGCTGGTCCAGACCTACCTGGTAAAGTTGTTAAACGATACGCACCAACATTTTCTGGGTTAACACGAAATAATTGTTGGTTCCCTCCAAAAGCGGGTACTTCTGGTCCAACGCCCAAACCTGGGCCAACGAGTTGTTTTTCAACTGGGGAAAGGTTATTCATTCTCCCCGCATCATACATGCGGTTTCTCATCGTTAAAACCTCCCCACCAGACGATCTTTGTTGTCGTGAAATATCGGCAAATGAACCGATTTCTTCTTTATTTTGGTACGTTGGTTCTTCGAGTGGTGATAAAGGACCTAAATACCCGGGTGGTGCAGTGACATCTATGTCGGAAAATTCCGAAACGATTTCCTGTTCTTCTATAGGATTACCTTCTACTGAATATTTTTCTTCTGATTGACTTAACTTTCGTCCGGCATAAACTAGGCCGGCTATAGCCATTATAGAGATAGGGTCAGCCATTCTTATTTCTTAGCGAGATTTTTATTGAGGTATCTTTGCTGAAATAAACCATTTTGTGTATCAGCACGTGTACTTGTTGCATCATAAGTTTGTGTTTGAAGTGGTAATTTACATTCAACATTTTGGAGTGGGTGAAAATTTCTTTCGTATGTTTTCGCTAAAACTTTATTAAAACGAGATGTGGATTGTGGTCTGAGTTCGTCAGACGTATTAATATATTCTGCTGGTGATCCTTTACCTGCCATGTATGGAGCAGTCCCATATAACATAGTATTTGGACGACTTGAAACATAGTTAAGAGCACTGGGCTGGGGATATACTAAGACTTCTTCAGATGCGCATACGGATGGAACCGCGTGATCTTGAACAACTTTCATTCCTGGTTGGAGTTGATACGCCATTTATTATAACAAGAGATTTTGTTTATGGAAATCGAGTATCTACTACTTTATTATTAAATCGTTTAAAATTACGAACTATGTCCGGCAGCTAATCCAGAACCTCTGTGCATACCACTTCTTTTATCACCGTTTGGATCGAGTCCTGCAAATGCTTCGAGCTGAACCCCTCTCGCGTCTGGATTACACATTGTATTGTCTTGACGACACGTACCAATATTTCTACTACCATGAATAAATTCGTAATAAGGTGTATCGCCTAAAGATGTATCTGGCATACTTACAAATTGTCTAGATAACCCGTTTCTTTGATATTCGGGCATAGATGAACGCGAACGACCTGGGCCGTATTTAATGTCACCTGTAAGGAAATTGTTTACTGGTGCCTTTACAGTTGGGTAATGGCATGATTGTGGTCTATCTGGTCTGTCTGTATAATCCGACATAAGCACATTTCCCATGGGATTATCCTTTGTTGGCATAGAACATGGTTTACCTTCGTTATTATACACGTGTGTTGGTCTTGCAACACCTTCTTTAACCATATCAGACTTTTCCATTATATAAAGAACGCCGAGTACGGTTGCACCTAAAACGAAAATGCGTGGATCACGCCTTATAAGATATATTATACACGTTGCATAAATGATAAAACGAGCAGTTGCGTTAACACGCTCTGCTGAAGATTGTGTTTTTGATGGCCAAAATTCATGAACTTTGTCTACACGAACCAATTGTTTTGGATCTTCAAACCAAGATGTCATTTATATATAGTGAGTTTATTTTTTCATCATGCCTCCCAACATACCCTGCATAGTTTTCATCAAAGCAGCTTCATCAAGTTCAGTTCCATCTTCACCCATTTTATCGGCGCACTGTTTTGCAACAGTTTCGATCATGGAAAGAGTTTCTTCTGGGATGGAACTTATAGTGGTTCCGAGCATGTATAATGTCTGAACATATTGCCAAATTGCATTTTTTGTATTTTCGGAAGCAGAACCCCAATGTTTTTCGAGATCCACACCTTTCATGAAATCCAAATTCTTAGATTCATTAAGGAAAAATGTTTCATCTTTAGCTGAAATTTTTTCAGCGTATGGCGTAACACCGTTCATAAACCCATCGACAACTAATCTTGGGTTAGCCTCTTTCATCAAATCGAAAGCGGATAAACACTTTTTCAAGCCTTTTTCTTCTGGAAATGTCTTGTGTAATTCCACAAGAAATTGACCCATCATATCATTGAATGCAGTCACGGAAGCCATTTTTATATAGTAATGACGTATATTATCTTTAAGTTATAAAATTAAAATGGTTCTGTTGATATGGTCTCTTTCTTACCTAATCCATTGGTAACGATAAAAAATACTAAAATTGCTGTAAGTGTTGCTGGTTTTGCATATGCACTTACTGGAAGCTTACCTTCGTTATTAATTTTTGCCTTGAAATGTATATATCCGGCAGTTATCATACCGGCAATTATACCGGCCCATGCTGGGTCTCTTAAATAGTCTTCAAACTCCATTTAATAATACCCAACTTTTTTTGCACGGGTTTCGGATGCGTCTGGAAAAAGTACACCTTCATCTTCTGGGTGTCCCGCCTGTGGTTGTTGTGGTCGTGGTTGTTGCATTTGAGAACCCGTCTTTGTATTTATAGTCCTGAATTCATTTTCAAATGGAGATGTTCTTTCTGGTTCCATTGATTGTTCAATTGGTTGTTCCATAGATTCTTCCATTGGATGTTCTTCCATTGGATGTTCTTCCATGGAATGCTCTTCCATAGTAGGTTCTCCTGCAGGTGTTTCAAATGGTTCCTCTGTTGTTTCTTCTTCATAACCATCGATAAGATCGGGGTCTTCTGAATCACCAACTTCAGCTTCACCAACGTCCAAATCTTGTCCCTCTTGTGATTGAGACATATACGTTTGTAATATTTGTTGAACTGGTATAAGTTCTTTTACAGACGTTTCGATACACGCACAAAATCTCTCGTATAATTTGTCATTTCTCGCATGTTCGTTCTGTGCTTCGTGGTAAATATATGGATCTAAATATAAATCCTTTGCTGCGTTATTGTAACATGTCTGGATGAAAACTTCATTCGTTGGAAGTTTAAGAGAAATCTTCTTATTATCTTTATTTAATCGAACTGCTGATAAAATCTTAACACAACTTACAAAAACAGCTGCTAATAAATCGTTAAACCACGCACATCTATTTGTTATATTATCTGTATGCGTTTTTGACAAAGCGTCACTCCAATTTGGAACTTCTTTTAAAAGTTTCTGGTACATTACAAGAACTTTTCTACCTTTTGAAAGTTTATAAGCTTCTTCATACATTGTTTCAAATGTTTCGATCATAACAGGACACATAAGTAAACATAATTGACCTATATATTCACGCTTAGCCTCTACTAATATATTAAGTGGGTCGCTCATGTTTGTATTATAATTACATTATTAAACTTTAAACTCTCACGCATGTCTCCTGTATTTATTTGCAGCCTTTTTAAGATTTATAAGTGTAGGGAATTCTTCTGGGTCGTCTGGTTCATTATTTGAATCATTTTTATTAGATTTTTTAATTGGTCTCCATGAAATACACAATTCAAACTCTCCTATAACCTGAACTGTAAAACCACCTATTTCGAACTGACGTTTTATATATTGTAACGCCTTCATCCTGTTAAAATGGGGATATCCCATAACAAAAGAAGGTATTTGACAGAATAGGTACTTATGACCTAATTCAACTGACTGTCTTATCTTCTTTGAAATTTGTTCGTATATTTTGGTATATGTTTCCTTTTTCAAGTGATTTCTTTTTTCAGCTATACGTGTTATTTCATCGATACTGATCATTATGATGTGTTAAGAACTTTTAATTTGTAATTTTACATGTTTGGAGGGTATACTATTCTATCCTTAATAGCACCTTGTTCTGGTTTTATAATTGGAACTGGGTTAGTTGGATCAATAGGAGCATCAACTGGTGGTTTTCCATACATGGTTTGTGGATCTAATACAGTTTTTTCTACAAGTTGTGTATACTTGATTTTATCAATTTCACTTTGTCTTACATTCGTATAATCTTCAAACTCTTTACCCTTTATAGATTTTTGGTAAATACTTGGATCCGTAGGTGGATTTATATCTATTGGCTGCGCTTTCAAATTCAACACAACTGCTTCGTCATCAATAATTCTAATATCAGATGTAACGGCAAAACCCATAGCAAACCCCTTATGTTTTACTGTCATGAATTGACATCTATATATTTCATTTTTGGAAAGTTTGTCTACAAACTTTTTAATACCTGTTGTTTCTATAATATAAGTACAAAGTCCCGTTCTTTTAGAAACTTCTTTATTAGTTGCAAGAACCATTTTCTGCATGAGATCATTAGTTACAGAAACATCTTCACCAGATTCAGTATACCCTGCTAAATCCGTTTCCATACCGTCTAATAATATTGGACCAACTGGTTTGGTGTATCCAGAGAATCCAAATTGTTCTGTAAACATTTCTGTCCTGGACATCATCATAAGTACGAGAAGTATTAATACTATCAATACAAGCTTCATTGTTTAGTATTAAAACTTATTTTTTTATTCATGACTACCAGTATTTATTTATAAAAACCATACCTATATCAAACAGTAAAAAAATAAAAACTTCCACGGATTAATCGACGAGTTTTTTAGTCGTCGATTTTTTTTGGAAAGTTTTTGACTATTTTTCGACTTTTTTTCGTCATTTTATATAAAAATAAAACTATACCTATATCAAACAGTAAAAAAATAAAAACTTCCACTGATTAATCGACGAGTTTTTTAGTTGTTTAGGGTATAATTAAAACTATACCTATATCAAACAGTAAAAAAATAAAAACTTCCACGGATTTTCGGACCTTTTTTTTATTTTTTATTTTTATATATAGTAACTCCTTTGAAGAGGTACTTTTTTTTCAATAATAAATTTTTGTTCAACTGTTCGGAAAATGAGTGGAAGTTTTTATTTTTTTACTGTTTAATTTCTATATATATTTTTTATAATATTATTATTTATTAATGATATATAATATTTTTACTATATAATATATAATATTTTTACTATATAATATAGATATATTTTCTATATGTATAATATAAAGTATGTGGATGTTATTATGTACACCAACTATTATACCAACAGAAATACCTGAACAAACTATGATCAGTACAAAAAAATGTAGAATGGTAATGATATCCCCTACTAATGATAAAAGTAGATATGTTATAGATATAATAGAAGATGCACCAGAAATTTATATAAAACCGGATAAGGAATAAATGTTATAAATATATAAATGCCTTCAACCCCATTTGTAAATAGTAATATACGAACAGCTATACCTAATACATGTGAAGGACTTCAACAAATATTGATTAAAGTGGTATATGAACAGCATGGTCGTGATACAATACGTCCAGGTGTAGTTGATTATATAGAAGCATATGCATCTCCTATATTTTCATTTAATTATAATGCACTTTATTTAAACCGAAATGATACTTTACCTACACCAGAAGATGGTAGTATTCGTCCAATTTCCATGTTCAATTATAATACAACTCTTTGGGAAACACGAGATAATATTTTAATCGATAAAGATTATATTTTCCGTCACGATACAGTTTGGTCTCAAAATATGTATTTCCCTCGATTAAGAGATTTTTTTGGGTATATTCGAGATAAATACAATTATGAAGGTCAAATAACAGGTACAGATTGGTTATGTCGTCCACCGATTAACCCAGAACCCATGTATGATAGAGATGTAACATTACGTAGTGTTTCAAGAACTGTTATGGAACTTGTTGATAAAAATTCATCGAATTTACCAGAGGGTGATTATTTAAAAATATGTGATGAACTTAAAAGAATTAGGGGGTTATAAAATAATGTATTGTTTTACAAAACGTAAATTATCAAAAACCGATGTTTCCATACCCGTTTTTAGTCTTGATAAGTATCAGGGATACGCTAAGATAACAGACGTCTATGACGGTGATACATTTAAGGCGTGTATTATACTTCACAATCGTATTTTAAAATTTACTTTCCGAACGATTGGGTATGATTCACCCGAAATGCGACCACCTAAAGATATGAAAAATAGGGATAAACATATTGCCATGGCGAAACGTGCTAAATTCACATTCATGCAATTTTTAGGGTTCGACGATCGTGCAAAACATGTGTTATGGAACCCATTCATGTGTAGATATAATGTAAATGGGTGGGTATGGATTTCGTGTAAGAAAAACGATAAGTACGGAAGAACGCTCGTTTTCGTATACAAAAATAGAAGGGATATGGTTTCAATTAATAAAAAAATGATAAATTCAGGGTTCGTGAACGAGTATGATGGTGGGACTAAGAAGGAATTTGATTT
>Ga0066849_10000288_pt1 | contig 19821 bp, 28 predicted proteins | sample ETNtaG_9_FD_65492 | JGI IMG/M metagenome (GOLD analysis project Ga0066849, IMG submission 65492) | Marine microbial and viral communities from oxygen minimum zone, Eastern Pacific Ocean - ETNP201406SV69 | ecosystem: Environmental > Aquatic > Marine > Oceanic | place: Pacific Ocean: Eastern... | reverse complement strand
TATCTAAATCTTAAAGGACTAACCCTTTTAGAATACAAATATAAAAGTTTTAACCACGCCATCGGTATTCCTTTTGCAAGTGATATTTCTTCTGACGGTGACTTATATAATCTAATCAGTTCTTCACCCATTTTTTTTAAATTCATAGCCATTATTTCCCCAACATACTTTCGTTTTCTAAATTTAATGAAACATCAATATCTGATTCTTCTTTAGTACCAGTATCAACTAATTTGATTTTTGTTAATTGATGTGGCTCGTCTTCGTCTGCCCAAGTATCAATATGGATATCTTCGTTCTCAACTGCTTCTTCAAAAGTTTGATTGAAATTGTCATCATCATATTTCACTTTACCAATAAACTTTGTATCATCTGTTTCAGTATAGTTAGCGTCAACCATATAGGTCTCAACTCCATCTTTAGTTTCAGTAATATCTTTTTTGATTTTAGAATAATCTATCCCACAATCACTAAACTTATTGTCTGCCTCGTCTTTATCTTTAGCAATTACATCTTGTTCAATAACAAGTGTGTAATAAGTTTTCTTTCTGTATAGGTTTTTACCTACATCATCTTTATTAAAATAAACATCTGTATCAACTTTACTCATAATATAATCCTCCTAATTTAAATATATGTTTTTTAATTGTTTAACTAACTCTCTACCGTAATCGGTAAATAAAAATCCTTTATCCCAAACAAAATGTTCGTAATCTTGTATGTGTGTTAATCCTAAATCTTTAGTCAACCATCTTAATGCCTCTTTTTCATCTTTTGCACCAGCTTTGATTGTCTTATTAATCAGGTCTTTAAATTCTGTAATAGCTTGTTCTTCAGCTTTCTTTTCTTCTTTAATATTTTCATCTGCGATAACAGACATTTCTTCTGTTAATTTTTCAATTTCTTCAATAGACATTTTGTCATAATTAAAACTTCTAGCATATGATTTACTATATGCACTAGAAGTCACCTCATAACAAGTTTGAATTGCAAGGTACTTGTCTAGGTCTTTTGGTGTATGCACTCCATAATCTTTCCAATGATTTAAGTCTTCAACTAACTTACCGCCAAATCTGTTTTTTGGATCTTCGTCAATCCACTTTTGCGTTTTTGCGTTCATTGTTTTAATATGTTTAACTAATGCGTTCATTTATGATAGTACCTTTCTCAATAGTATTATTGTTGTCATCATTATTATCATTAATATAAAAAAACTTGTAATCATTATTTTGTATTTTCGTAAATTACTTCATCAACATTGTTTTCGTCAATACCTGTAAGTTCAACATTATCAACTGCAAGTATTTTGTTTTTAGCAACGGTTGAATTGTAATCACCTTTATTCATATTGTCAATTATATTATCAACTTCTGTTTCTGCGTTATCCCACGCCATATTTTTTACTTTAGACATAGTGTACTCCTTTTATTAGATTGTTATTACTTAATTTTTTAGACATCATACCATTGAAATAAGTATATCTGTGTCCAAACTTTTTACTATTATGTTTTGAATACCATAAATAAAAATCAACTTTATCAGGTGTAGTTGTATCAAACATAAAATACGGAAGTTTTATTCCGTTATCCCATTTGCCAACTCTCACATTAACAAAATCAACTTTACATTTTTTCAATTTGTTTATAACTCTATTAATATCAAAAACTTTATCTACAAGTTTTAATCCCCAAGTTTTATAATAAACATAATATCTGGTATACATTTTATTAGTGTTTTTTGTTGTTTTCATACTCATATCCTATCAGTTTTCGCAATCATTGTCAAGCAAATAATTCATCATTTTGTTCTCTTTTTGTTCTTATCCAAACAACCCATAATTGATACTTAAACCAATTAATGAGACAATAGTTATTATTAGATTTGTAGTGATTATAGACATTTTTTGCCATAGTATTCCGACTACAACCCATATAAGACCTCCAAATATCATTATAATAGGTCCTAAAGGGTAGTATCCAAGTGAATTAACACCAACCCCTACAATTAATGTAAAGGTTCCTAACCATTCTAGTATTTGTGTATATTGATTGTTATTCATATATACATAATAACAGGTTTCCAGTACTTTGTCAAGCACTTTTTTTGGTTATTTTGCGTTATTTTTGTTGATTTTAGGGGGTTTTAGGGTGTTTATATGAGCCAATTGTACATTGCTCTCATTGATAGTAGTAAATACATCAATTCCATCAATGCTCTAGGATAGTCTTTATCTCTATATCCGAACCAGACCCACATCATACAAGCTATAATTGAAAGGAACCAACCTATCCATTGTGTATCTATATTTGCTTCAGATAGAATATAGACGGAAGAAACTGCGATTGCAAGTCCTATCCATCTATCTTTGTTTGTTATTTTTTTCCATAGATTGTTCATAACCCACCCTTGCTATGTAAAAACTATCTACTATATCGGTAACAGGATTGTTCAAAGTAGTCTGGTCACAAGCTTCCATCATATTAACTCCAGTCTCCTCATAAAACTTATCATACATTTTCTCCTTATCTGCATTACCTTTACCTGTTGCCAGTTTCTTAATTACAGACGGAACCAATGTTTCAAATTTGATACCTTTTTTAAATAGTTTGTGTTTTAATAATCCAGTATTTTCTGCCAAATTAAATACTCTTCCTTTACTTCCAAAAGAGTAGTCTTCAATGTATACCATAGGATTTACGGTACTTCCTATTACCGTATTAAATACCCATTCTGATATATTATCGTGTCTTTCTTGTTGTGTATTCCAATCAGGAAAATAGTCACCTTGTATTTGACCATCTAAAAATAAACCTTCATATTTTTTTACACTTGTTAGATAGTAGAATCTGCAATTATCTAAACCTGCATTATCGCCATTAAATCCACCATCTACTACGCAACAACAAGGACAAGTTAAACTATAATCAATTCCAACTATCTTCATCATCTTCCTCACTTGAAATCGTTTCAGTTTCATCTTCTTTATCTAATGCACCACCACAAAATGGACAAGTCCACGGTTCTAAATCTTGTTCTTCCCAAATAATTGTGAAATGTTCCTCGCAATGAGGACATTGTGTCTTTCTTTTCTGTGCCATTATCTTTCTATAATTTAAATTTCTTAAATTGGTCTTTCTCTACATCTTGTTTTATTCCACCGATAACATAACTTTCTATTTCTGTTTCCTGTGGTGCGTTTTGTAATCCACGACTATTAAACCAATGTTCAGTCCAAGGCAATGGGTTTGTTGTAGATATATCATATCTTGGTTTCATACCAATTGCTTTCAATCTCTTATTAGCAGTCCATTCAACATAGTTATGTAAAAGTTTTTCTGATAAACCTATCATACTACCTTTACTGAATAGATATGTTGCCCAACGCTTCTCTTCTGCAACTGCGTCATCATATAATTTCGCAACATACTTTTCATTATTTTTAATAACTTGCGTCATTACTTTATCCTTTTCAGGACCACGATAGTTATTAATAATTCTTTGTGAAACTGCTAGATGTTGACTTTCATCCCTTGATATAAATGATATAATCTTTGCACTACCTTCCATTAGTTTTAATTCACCAAAAGCGAAACTACAAGCAAAAGAAACATAAAATCTTAATCCTTCTAATATGTTTACCGTTACCAATGTTCGCCAAAGTTTCTCTTTTAAATCGTATTCATCAACTTTAGATTTATCAATTGAGTACTTATTACCTAATTGTATTAGTTCATCATAATGTTGAGTAACCGATTGACTTCTTCTCTCTATCTTCTCATCTTCTATTATAGTATCAAAAACTTCTGAAGGATTACTATATAAATTTTTGATAATATATGTATAACTTCTACTATGTATAGTTTCAAAAAAATCCCAAGCAACTATACAACCTTCTAATTCTGGTAGTGAACAATAAGGTAAAAATGCCAAACAAGGTCCTCTACCTTGTACACTATCTAACATAGTTTGATATTTTAAATTACTAGTAAATATAAACTTCTGTTCTTCTCTTAATAATGACCAATCTGACCTATCTTTTTGTAAAGATACTTCTTCTGGTCTCCAAAAGAAACCTAATTGTTGTTGTGTGAGTTTATCAAAAATAGGATACTTCATATTATCATATCTTTGTACTTGTAAATCCTCACCAAAAAACATAGGTTGCTTAGTATAATCTAAACCTTTTGTTTTATTAAAAACGGTACTCGTCATCTTTCTACTTAACTTCAACCTTTCCACCGTTGTCAGTTAGAGACTTAGCAACCTTATCTGCTTCTTCTGGTTCTAAATCTGCTTTTACTTCTTGTTTCTCACTAGCAGCTTTCTCTACAAAATTCTTTGCTTCTAGTAATCCTAAATCCATTAATGGTCTAATTGTTTTGATAACCAAAATCTTCTTACTATCTTCAAAACCTGTTAACCATACCGTTTTAGTTGCCTTTGATGTTTCTACTGCTTCTACTGGAGCAGCTTGGATTTGACTTGCTTGAATATTCCATTTCTTCTCCATCATCTTTGCCATATCGGCTGCTTCTTGCATAGTAAGATTACCTATTTGTTCTACTAATGCGTCTAACTTATCACTCATCTACTTTTTCTCCTTTGTAAAAATAATCATCATTGTCTCCATATCTCCATCTATCTTCTTGTTCACAAAAATAGTATCTACTACAAACCTGAAAGTCAGGTTTCTTTAACTCTTTTGGTGTAAGAGATTGTTCGTACCAAAGCATTCTATTATTTGGTTGAGCAAAAAACTGCCCATTACTTAACTTACCAAAATTAAATTGTTTGTGTTCAGTTGGTACTTCTGAAACTCCTGTATTTATTGTATTTGGGTCCGAGTGGACAGAATCAATGGTAAATAGATATTCACCTGATACTTCACCTTTATCCCTAATCCATATTTTAACATTACAATTCTTTAATAAAGTCTTTTCCCATATTTGAATATGATAACTAAAAGCATCCCAAAGTTCTAATTGAGATAACTTTAATTGTTCACTATCTATAATATCTTTCTTCCAAACAAATGCACTTATTGGAAACTTATCATAACAGGCACCGTATTCTGGTAAGTATGCTTCAAACATCAATGCTTTGCCTCTCATTGATTTAACTGCTAACAATACTGCCTCTATAAACTCTCCGTGTCCTCTTTCTAAATCGTGGACATATTCTTTCTTAACAAAGCAACGAATATGTGGTACATTGGCAACAAAATTCATACACTCTCTTTCTTATATATTACACGCTTCACATTCCTCATCGTCCTGTTCTACAACAGGCACTTTTATATCTTCTTTAGTATCTAGTAATATATTTGGTTGTTGGTTAGGTTGTAGGTATACACTACCTACTTCTGCTTCATCATAAGTCAATGGATGTAATGGTTCATCTTCTACTTTACCGTCATATGTATTTTGATAATAAGATGTTTTCCACCCATACTTATATGTTGATAATAAATCCTGTGCCATTACTGATACTGGCACTTGATTATCTTCGTAATTTTCAGGATTGAAAGACCAATTACCAGATATAGCTTGGTCAAAATACTTCTGCATTACTGACACTACATTTATATATCCTTCATTGTCTTTCATATCCCATAACAATGTATAGTTATTTTTTAATTTTGTATAATCAGGTACTACTTGTTTTAAAGTACCTTTCTTACTTTTCTTAACACTCAAAAAACCTCTAGGTGGTTCAATGCCGTTTGTGGCATTGGAAACCACGCTAGATGATTCAGAAGGCATTTGAGCCGAGAGAGTGCTATGTCGGAGCCCATACTGCACTATATCTTTCCGTAGTTCTTCCCAATCAAAGCTGAGTTTGCGATTTACAATCTCATCAACTTCTTTTTTGTAAGTATCTATCGGTAAGATACCATCTGAATATTTTGTCCTGTCAAAGTAATCACACTTTGTTTTTTCTTTTGCAAGTTCATTACTCGCAACTAACAGGTAATACTGGAATGCTTCTGTTAATTTATCAACTTCTTTCCACGCCATCTTTTGGTCATAAGTATAACCTTTCTTTGCAAGGTAATGAGCAAGACCAATATATCCAACTCCTAAACTTCTTCTTGCCTTTGTAGATATTTCAGCTGCCTTAACTGGATACTTTTGATGGTCTATAACTTCGTCTAATGCTCTTACTGATAAATCACATAGGTCTTCTAGTTCTTCTAATGATTTTAAAAGACCAACATTGATTGCACTTAAAATACATAACGCAATTTCACCATCGCCATCTATATGACTTATAGGGTCTGTTGGTAATGTAATTTCTTGGCATAGATTAGACATATTAACTTTGTCTTTAAATGAGGAGTGTGAGTTTGCGTGGTCTATATTCATAATGTATATACGACCTGTTTCAGCTCTTTCTTTCAATAAGTCCATAAACAATCTTTGTGCTGATACTTTCTTTCTATATACAGAAGTATCTTTTTCATAATTTAAATACAACTCATCAAACTTATCTGTACCAAAAGCGTCATATAGACCTGGTACTTCGTGAGGACTAAACAAAGTTATATCTTCGTCATTAATAAATCTTTCGTAAAATAGTTTTGATAACTGAATTGAATAATCTAATTTTCTAACTCTATTATCTTCACTACCTTTATTGTTTTTAAGTACAAGTATATCTTCTATCTCTTTATGCCAAATAGGAAAGTGTACCGTTGCACAACCACCTCGTACACCGTTTTGTGTACAACTCTTAACGGTTGCTTCAAATTTCTTTAAGAAAGGAACAACACCTGTATGTTGTACTTCACCACCTCTTATTTTAGAGTTTATACCTCTTATACGACCCATATTAAGACCTATACCTGCTCTTTGTGCTGTATAGTAACCAACTGCCATATCACTTGAAAATATTGATTGTAGAGTGTCGTCAACATCTACTAGTACACAACTAGCATATTGTTTAATTGGAGTTCTAACACCTGCCATAACAGGAGTAGGAATATTAATTTTAAATGTTGAGATTGCGTTATAATATTTTTTAACATAACCCATTCTTTTACTTTTTGGATATTGAGCAAATATTGTAGCAGCAATCATCATATACATCTGTTGTGGAGTTTCGTAAATGTCTCCATTACTTCTGTCTTGTACAAGATACTTATCCATAACTTGTCTTAAACCAGCATATGTAAATGAATAATCTCTATCGTGTGCCAACATTGTATTCATACGGTCAAAATCGGATTCATCATACCAATTTAAAATATCTTTATCATATACACCAAGTTCAACACACTTCTTTGTATGTTTAAATAAATGTGGATGGTCCCACAATCTTCTGTTAATAGATTTTCTTAAACTATAAAGTAATAGTCTAGCAGCAACATATTGATAATTTGGATTTTCTAATGAGATTAAATCTGAAGCAGACTTAATTAAGATTTGTTGTATTTGGTCTGTCGGTATGTTATCATAAAATTGTAAATCACTATTCATTTCTACCTGTGAGGAAGACACACCCTTAATATCTTCACAAGCATATTCTACCATATCGTGGATTTTATCAACATCTAATTCTTCTCGTCCACGACCATTTCTTTTTATTACAAAAATTTTCTTACCTTCTTCACCCATAATTCTATCCTTTATATTTAAACTTTTTTATAATTTACTAATGCCTGTTTTGCTGATAATTTAGAGTATGTGTTGATACTTATAATCTCGTCAAGTTGCACTTTGGTTACACCTGTCATAATTAAGTCATTAACATCTTTAAGTTGTATATCACTTGGCCAAATAAAAATGTTATAACCTTCTTCAATAGTCTTCTCCATACGATTGACAATTTCTTTGTTTCTTGGTTCGTTGTCAAATATGTATGTCACCTGGTCTTTTGAGATTTTACTATCTAATGATAAATCAGCACCACCAGCAGCTAAACAATTATCTATAAAGAAACTATCAATTGGTCCTTCTACTACATAGATATGTTTTGCAAAGTTTATTCTTTCAAGTCCAAATACTTTTTGTTTACTTTCATCTAATTTAATGGTAACATACTTTGGTGTTTCATTTCCAAAAGCACGACCTTGATAAGCAAATATTTTTCCAGTTGTGTCATAGAAAGGTATGACTAATCTCGGATGGTCATATTTACTTTTATTATATTTTCTTGGAGCAATCTTATGTGCCCACTCATAAAATTTGTTGCATAGAAATAACTTGTCATAATACTTTTCAGGTATAAGTCTTTCTTCAACAACTTTTCTTGCTGGGTGTTGAGCGTCTAACTCAGCAATACTTGTCAGTTCATTAACAAAATCATCTTTTATATCAGGTTTAAAATCAAACTTAAACTCTGGTTTCGGTGTCGCTGGTGACGCCGTTTTATATCTTTCTAATAAGTATTTTTCATAGACTTTAGGGTCTATAAACTTTAGAAAGTTTGCAAGGTTTTGACCTTGGCCACAATTGTGGCATTTGAAAAACATATCGTTTTTCTTGCGATAGAAGTAACCTCTGGATTTCAATTTTGACTTTTGACTATCCCCACAATGAGGACATCTAAAATTGAATAGATAGTCACCTTTCTTTTTGAATTGGCCTAATCTTGCCGAAATTTCGTTTATGTATTTTAAATCAATATAACTGGACATAGCAATCTCATAATTATTATTAGTATTCATAATACACTAATACTAGCTAATTGTCAAGCACCTATAAAAAAGGTATTATTGTACTTTCATCAACTCAATAACTAATGGGAAATTCCTAGCTAATATAAACCCTATTACTATTGACCCACCTATAATCAACCACTTCCATTTCTCTAATACATTTACTCTATCTCCAAGTGTATTTTTGATAGATTTAATCTCGTTCATAATACGCTTTTCAGTAAGGTCCATATTCTCTTTTAGAGACGCATATCTTGTTTCTGTCTCTACTTGTCTATCTTTTAATTTTGAAAATATGATTTCGTCTAGTTTTTCTGCCTGTGATAATTTTTCTTCGTGTACTGCGAGCATTGATTTAATACTTGAAGATATACCTGTTAACTTTTCAATTGCTGTATCTAATCGTTTATGAACCATAGAGTTCTGTTCTAGTTCTGTTCTCAGCACCTCAATACTTGTCCTGTTGTCTGCAACTTCTCTCTCTAAAGAGGTAATAGTTTTGTCTACCATTTTTGTTCCCTAATCTGTTTGTATAATTGTGATATTATTTTGGCTGGTACTATTACCAACATCAAGGTGTTGAGCTTCTGAATCTTGTAGTATCTGAATATCTGCCTCTTTGGAAGTTTCAGTTTTTATATAAGCTCTATGACTATCGTTGTATCTATTTATAATTGTGTAGTCACCACTAGTTGAAGCAGTTGCGTCAAAATCGTTGTTTAATGTTGATACTCTTCCAGTAGAAGTAGTACTTGTTGACACACCTCCGCTTGATGTAGTTAAAGTTTGGGTTACATCTCCAGTAGTATAGTTTAAAACTTCTCCACTTGCTGTTGTAGTAGTTTCTGAACCACTATTATCAACCCATTCAGTACCACAAGATTGATTCGCATTGTCCCAATAATATCCGTATTTTAAACACTCTTCCTCATCATAACTTGCAAGTAATAATTCTTCTTCTAAAGTTATATCATCTGTTTCGTAATCATATTCTTCTTCTAATGTTACCTCATCTGATTCATTATTGTAATCGTAACCTGTATACCACCAATCGTATAATGCGTCCCAATATGTAGTCCAATCATTGTAATCGTATTCTGTTATATACTTCTTCTTTAAGTCTTTCATCTTCCAAGGTTTAGGTTGATTTGTACACATCTTATAATTAGGATAACTTCCACACCAACCATATAGTTTACCAAATATCTTTTTACTTTCTTTAGTCCAACTATCATTGGTTACTTTTAAAGTCCAGTCATCTTTGTACCAAGTATTTAAATAATCAACATAATCCTGTGTACACCAAGATGAATCATAACCATTATATTCACAATAGTTTTGTGTTGTTAATTTAGGTGGACCACCTGCACTTTTATATTCTGCGTTAGAATAATAGTCATCATCTAACATAAAGTCTTCCCAAGTATAACCTTCAATAACTTCAACTTCTGTTTCTTCTTCAACTGCTTCGGTTACATCTTCTTCTTTTACATCATAAGAAGTTAATCCATATTTTTCTAGTGTGTCATTGTACTCATCATAATAAGCATCCCAATCAACTGAATCCCAATCTACGGAATCCCAATCAATATTATCCCAATTACAATCTCCTTCACAACCAATAGCGTCAAAGTATGCTTGGTCCATTTCTGCATACATTTTCTTTGCGTCATCCCAATCCATAGTTTTTTCGCCATCTGCGTCCCAAACTGAAATTTGGTTATCTTCATCTATATAACCCCAATCTTTTAAATCATCTTCCCAGGAATCATAATAAGATGTATCAACTTCTGTTGAATCTATCGTTGTATCTAAATTCTTTTCTTCTTTACTTTCCATTTCAATCATTGAATCTGATTCACTAACAGATAAATCTGTTGCAACAATTGTATCATTATTTTCTACAACTGAAGCTTCTTCATTTATGATTGCCTCTTCCATATCTTGTATTGCTTGGTCTTCTTTAGACATTTCAGCTTTCATATCTACATCACCAAAAGATTTTTCAACTTCGTCTTTTATATCTTCTTCAAATTGTTCTAACTCAATAATGTTTTGTTTATTAGTTTCTATTTTTGGAGGTGTAGGTGTTAAGTCATTTGAGAAAACGGTTACTGAATGGTAAGCATTTGTAATAGTCTGACTACCTGCGTCATTGGATACGGTTACCATACCTACTTGACCTGAACTATCTGGCAATAAAGTAATCGTTGCTTTACCTGAAGTATCTACTGATCCTGAAAACGCTGTACCTTGTACCGTAATCGTAGCGTTACCAGCATTAATATTAACTTCACCACCTAGATTGGATACATTTCCTGATTCATATGTAAACGAACCAACATCAACAGATATGTTCATTGCTAATTCTATCGGTACAACAGAAGTATCAAAAGCAAATTCATCAATAGTTAATTCTGTATTTGGTCCCATTGTAAATTTAGTATCATCAACATACTTTATTATCATACCACCATCTTCACCTGTTTGAAGAAAGTCTTTCATCTGCAACTCATAACCAGTTGAAGTGTTTTGAGTTTCACCTTCTCTTTCGTTCCAAGTTGTACCCATTGAACCTATGACTTCGCCAACTTTTGGACCTGTTATTTGAGCTATTGCACTAGTACAGAAAAGTACTATGAAAGTTAATAAGGTTAAAAACTTTCGCATTTTAACATCCGTTTGATACGGTAGCTATTGTGTCTGCTGTTTGATTGTTTCTGTTGTATGAATATGTACAACTATCTGAACCGTTTTGTGAAAAGTTTAAAGTGTAATCGTAAATACTATCACCTGTTATGGTTACATAACCAAAATTGCCACCACCTGATTGGTCAAAGTTTATTACTGAACTATCTGTATAAAGATAAATCTTGGCAGTATTATTTCCACCTGCCATATGTAATCTAATTGTATTGCTATCACCAGAGATATAAGTCCTTAAATAATTGCTATCACCTAATATCAACATAGTATCTCCATATGGATCAGTATCAGCACTAGTATAACTAGAGTGAATATCTAAAATATTTGAAGAACCTATAATGTCGTGTAGTTGATAGTTACCTGTACCATATGTTGAAGTATGTAATCTATTTGAATTACCAACTATATAAATGTCAGCACTTGCACCTTCACTACCTGAACTATCTGCAAATTGTCCGTGTGATGATGTGTTAGGACCAATAGACTTATTAGAGTTTGTATTAAACCCTACTGAATCTGCTGGAGTATAAATCTGTACATCATTTGAGTCACCAGACATAAGAACATACCAAAAGTGTTGGTCACCTCTACTACGAACCCAAAAAACATTTGAGTCACCTGTAATATCTAAATCAACATTGGTTTTCTGTACATCATCGGTAGTCCAAGTATCAAAATCTACTATATTTGAATCACCTGTAATATCAAAGTCATACCAATGACCATCAGCGCCTGTGTCATCTATGTCTAGTCTTAATTTGTTAGAGTTACCTTTAGCATTGTAATCTAAAGTCATATCATCACCCATAAAGGTTAAGTGATAAGTATTATCGGTAACATTACTATTACCAATTTGATTAATTATGATTGTGATATTCTCTCCATCTATTTTAAATGGATATGATGTTGAATAACCAAACTTATTACCAGTACCATCTTGTTTTACAAAGATAGAACCATCTGAATCCTGATTATCTTGTTGGATATAAACAGAATTACCAGCGAAACTATTAGTTAGTGTCGCTAGAAGAATCACTATCGCTATCATTATTTGTTTCATCAGCATTCTCCTTTATTTTGGTTTCTTCTGTTGCTTTGTCTACTTCTTCCCAATCTCTTTCATCAACCATATCTGTACATTTTTCAGATACTTTTCCTGTAGCGTTAGCGTTTTTCTCACACTCTAGTTTGATTTTTAAATCTCTTTTTCGTGCTTCTTTTTCTTCTTCTTTTTGTTTTAAAAAGTCTTCGTATGTTTTCTCAACTTTTTCCTCACCTATCTCTACGGTTATTGGAGTTTTCTCACCATCATAGTTATCTAATGCGTGACCATCTTCTACATAATCTTTAATTTCTGGCACTACTGGTACATCAATTTCCCATAGTCCTTTTTTAGCACCTTCGTTAATTAAATCTACTACACCTTTTTCTATTGCTTTTCTTACTGCATAGGTAACTGGTTCGTTTCTTGCAACACCAACCTCTACTTCTAATAACATTGTATCTGTATCTAAATATTTAAATACATCTGCACCTGTCTCGCCTGAAAGTATAGTCTTTTCAACGGTTGTAGTTATTACTACTTCACCACTTTGTACATTAATCAATCTTAATATAATAGTAACCACATCTTGTCTGTATTGTTTGTGTGCTTGAATACCTAATATTCTTGCACCAACACCACCAGATTTAGTATCACTATCATATCCTACTATACCACCTGTGATATATGCACCAGCGAATAGTAATGGTGGTAAAGGTTCTGCACCTTCACCATTAACTTGTTGTCTTGTAGACCTTATTAATTTTCTTTCTTGTAATAGACTTGGTAGACTTGCTCTTTCAACAACTCTAAACCATTTGCCTTCGCCTGCGTCTTGCAATGCTTTAATTAAAAGTTGATATGAACCTTGCGTTACCGCTGTACTCATTGACGCAAAATTTCCACCTGGTTTCTTTTGACCTGTCATATCAACAAAGTCATACACAGCAATTACTACTGGTTCGCCTTTAGGTGAATTAATTTCTGTCAGTCCTTTATAAGATACCGTTTGTGTTCTTACATCAAAATCTGATTTTGTACTCGCACAACTACCCAAAAATAGTGTAAGCAATAACAAAGATATAATTCTTATCATATATTTCCTATGAGTTGTCTTCTTTAGGCATAGTAAATGTTGTTACCGTACCATCGGATTCTGTGACCACTACCGTTACCGTATCATTTGAACCTGTTGTTGTAGTTGTCCAAGTTATAACTTCTCCACCAATAGGTGAAGTAAATGTTCCTGAGTCTTGTTGTAAACCATCAGACCCAAATACATTGTCCGTAATTTGTTTTGCTAGAGCAGTATAGAATCTACTCTCTAAATTTGCTTTGAATTTTGCTATAGCAGTTGCCTTAGCGTCTGCTGTTGCTTTATCAGCTGCCGCTTTGTCTGCTGCTTTGATTGCGTCTTTTCTAGTCTTCTCAATGTTCTCTATCGTAAGGTAATGTGAACTTTTTCCTTTACCTGAAAACGATGGACTATCAAAATCAAATGTTAATTCGCTTGAGTAAGCACTAGTAATAAAGACAAGTGTAAGTAATATACTTGTAATAAGTCTCATATCTCTCCTAATTATACTATAATATTTATAATAAATAGTTAACGAGGATTGATATGAATCAAATATTTAATACAAAATGGGCAGTTTATCTGACCTTCATTATACTTCTCGGAATTTACTTGGTAAATCCAGTATTATTACAATCAACTAAACTAGCAACCTTTGATAATTACCAGAAGTTTGGGACACATTTAGATTCCAAAAGTCTAGTCCTATTGGATATTTCAGACAAAGCATTAAAAAAGAATGGACAATGGCCGTGGAAAAGAGATTTACTTGGTCGTACTATAATCAATGCGTATAAAAATGGTGCCGCTCTAGTAGTCTTACAAGTAGTCTTTCCACATAAAGATAGATTAGGTGGTGATGAAATGTTTTTGAAAATGATTACAAAATATCCTGTCATACTAACTGAAACAAATGAAGTTAAAAATTTACAAAGTATATCCAGAAAAGCAAAAGGTATAGGTAATGTATCTGTGCCTGTTGATATAGATGGCACTATAAGAAAACTACCAATTGATAAGTCTATACCAGAAGTTATCTTAAAAATAATAAATTTTCCTACACCTGAAGTAGATGATATTTGGTTAGACTTTAGACATCATATTCCTAGAATAGATTATACTGATAGAGATTGGTCATCTATGAAAGGTAAGATAGTTTTTATAGGTACTACATTTAAAGGTTCTACTTTTGCATTAACTCCAAGTGGTTTAAAAAACACACACGAAATTATGGCAGTTGGTACAGAAACTTTATTGTCTGGTAAGTTTATTAGTAGACCAGATTGGTTACCTATTGGAGAGATTCTTTACATAATAATAGGTGGTCTAATACTATTGATTTTAATTCCTAGATTAGGTGTATTATCTTCTGCATTAATATATTTTGGTTACACTACAAACATTGCACTTGCAAGTACATATCTATGGACTAAACATTTATATCTAACTGATTGGTTAAGTCCATTAGTAATAGGTACTTTAGTTTCAGGTCATTTAATATACAATAATTTTGCTAGAGAAAATAGATTGAAACTACAAATTAAAAAACAATTTGAACATTATCTAGCACCTCAAATGGTTAAAAAATTACAACAAAATCCATCACTATTAAAACTAGGTGGGGAGAGAAAAGAAATGACATTTTTGTTTTCTGATATAAGAGGTTTTACTCCTATAACTGAATCAATGAAAGGCGAACCAGAAAAAGTTGCTAAGTATGTTAATAAGTTTCTTACTGCAATGACAACTATAATACTTAAAAATGGTGGTACTATTGATAAGTATATGGGAGATTGTATTATGGCATTTTGGAATGCACCACTTGATAATCCAGAACATAAAAGACTAGCAATAATATCTGCGTATCAAATGAGAAGAACCGTTAAAGAAATGAATAAGAGTGGAGAGTTTAACCCACCTTTAAATATTGGTATAGGTATCAATACAGGCGATTGTCTTGTAGGTAATATGGGTAGTGAACAAAGGTTTGATTATTCTGTTATCGGTGACGCTGTTAATCTTGCAAGTAGATTAGAAGGTCAAAGTAAAGAATTCAATACAACTATTGTAATATCAGAAAATAGTATCGCTGGAGATTTTCCGTTCTATAAACTTGGTAAAGTTAAAGTAAAAGGTAAGGAAGAAAAAATTAATTGTTATTCGGTTAAGTAATTAACTAGGTGCAACTGCGTCATCACTAATATAATCCATCTGTTCTACTCTATCAGCAACTTCTATTTCACCATTTAAATACGCACTTTTTCCATCAATAGATGTTAATAGATATTTCAATACTCTATATGGGTCAGCATTACTAGCAGGTCTTCTATCTTCTAGTCTACCTTTCCAATTATTATCAACCGTACCACTTGGTATTCTTATGCTAGCACCTCTATCAGATACTCCGTATGAAAAATCATTGATACTTTGTGTTTCGTGTAGTCCTGTTAATCGTTTGTCGTTATTAGAACCATATTCACTTGAAACTTTTTTAGGGTGGTGGTTATGACCAATAGTTTCACACATATTTTTTAAGTATTCTTCGCCACCTTCTTCTCTCATCTTTTTGTTAGAGAAATTAAGATGTAGACCTGAACCATTCCAGTCTCCTGTTATAGGTTTAGGTTGCCAATTGATTGTTATACAATGTTTTTCAGCAATTCTTTGTAAGAAGTATCTGGACATCCATAAGTCATCAGCAGCTTCAATACCTTTACCCATACATTGATACTCCCATTGACCTAATGCCACTTCAGCATTGATACCTTTAATATCAATACCAGCGTCTAAACATTTATGTAAATGTTCTTCTACTATACTTCTGCCTACTGCGTTTTCTGGACCTACACCACAATAAAACTCTCCTTGTGGTTTTGGAGCAGCAATATCATTACGCCAACCTAATGGGTTACCATTCTGATAAAAAAAGTATTCTTGTTCAAATGCAAACCACCAATCTTTTGATGGATTAACATATTGTCTAGTGTTTGATTGATTGTTTACAACTTCACAAAAAACAAACTTATCTATGCCATCAAAACCTTTGTATACTTTTATAGGTTTCAATACACAATCGGATGAGCTTCCTTCTGCTTGTTGTGTGGAACTTCCATCAAAAGACCATTCAGGTACTTCAGCGGAATCGGTTACTTGGATTTTACTTCGTAGGTTCGGCTCTGGTTTATAACCATCAAGCCATACATATTCTAATATCATATAATTATTTATCTCCTATCACCTATGTGATTTGAGTATATCAGGTTATTACTTTCTGTCTGTCAGTTTGTTAATTAGTTCAAATGCTACTTTAACTTTTTCTTCTAAAACTTTTATTCGGTAATGTGATTGTGCTAAGGTTACTATTAATAATATAAATGCCACAAATATTGGCCACAATCTACTTATCATTAATACTATATCTGCGTCCATAAATTACTCTTTGTTCTTTGATTTCTTCTCCTTTGGCTCATAATATTCTTGGTATGCGTCAATCAAATCGTTTGTTGCTTTCATATGATTTCTAATTTGAGCAAAGTTTTTAGCGATTAATTGAAAGTCTTTATCTGTTAATCCAAATAACACAGGATCAATACCTTCATCTTCTAACTTCTGGAATACTTCAGCAGCATTATCAGAAGTGATGATAATCCATTTAAGTTTTTCTAATTGTGGTAATGTTGGTTTTGCTAATTCTAATTTTTGTCTTTCAACTTCTGTTGTGAATATGTCAAGTTTTTTAATACTTGAGCATCCAGTTAAAAGGACTATGAATAAAATACTAATTACTATACGGGACATAATTTGGATTTGCTATACTTGGGCACTCCCTATTGATTTCACTTTTCTTCGTTGCTTTAATTTCAGCTTCAGTTAAGGCAGCTCCACCTGCAATTTCAACACAACGCATAACATTATCGCTACCTCTATTGATTATTTTCTGTATGACTTTCGTTTTTTCTAATGCAAGTTTACCAAAGTCTCTTCCACCTTTAGTAAATCTCTTGTCTAAATCTTGTAAATCCTTTTGAAGTTTATTCATAAGAGTATTCATCTTATTATTTGCTTCAAGGATTTTACCAAAGTCTTCTTTTTGTTGGGCTATAACTTTCTTTTGACCTTCAACGGCAGCTTCTAACTTGACTTGGTTAGCTTTTAAAATTGCATTGTCTTTCTGCAATTTCATAACATAGAGACCTGCACCTGCAAGTCCACTAATCATTATTACAACCATTGCCATTTTCATATAACCAAACATAAGTTTACTCTACTTCCAGAATTTTAATTTTTTAACTAGACCTGCTAAGTCTTCAAATTTCTCGTTAACATACCAACCTAAAGCAAATCCTATAACTAATCCTATTGTTAAAAACATTATTTCTTCCTTCCTTTAAGATTGACCAACTCTAATTTCATTTTAGCTACTTGGTCTTCTAGTTTATTTATCTTTGCACTTAACGAAGGAAACTTTTTGATAAGTTTTTCTTCCTTTGTTAATACATCTAAATCATATCTTTTAGCTGCCCAACTATAACATTGGTCAACCTTCTTATAAAACCAATGTCCCATTTTAGTTTTCTTAAACCAGGCATTGGTACTTTGACCTACGATTGCTCCCATAGCGGATTTTATTAAAAAGAACCACATATTATTTCTTCGGTTTCGCTCCTCTAGGTGCTGAGCTATTGATTGCCCAACGGCCAAACATTCTTACTGCGTAATAAGCACATACGATTTTAAATTTTGAGACAGAAGGTTCAGCATATTCCATACCTTGTCTGAATATGTTATCTGCTATTGCTCTATGTTCTTCTCTCTCTTTTTTATCTTTTATAATACCTTCTTTAAATGCACCATTAATTTTTTCATAAAGTATATCGTGTACTACTGCTGCTCTAGCAACATCAAACGGAGCTATTACTGCCCAAGCTAATCTTGGTACACTAGCTAAATCTGTTATGTATCCAGCAGGTACGGTAACTTCTCCATTGTCTTTAACTGCAACATTGCATTTGTTTAATTTACTTATCTCTACTTCGTTTAAATCTGCTATAAATTTTAACGCATTGTTTAATACCCAATTTCTTGGTGGTAAAAATATAGCGTCTAGCAGTCCATTAAATCTTTTCATATATTGTCCTATGGTTTCCTATCTTTTAGATTCTGCCTAAACTTTTTAGTGAATCTTTTAATTTTTCTATCTAAAACTTTTGATTTAAGTTTATCAGATATTTCTTTTTTTAAAGTCGGGTCTGTTTGAGAAACTAATCCTACCGACCTCATTCTTCTATGACTACCTTTAGGTGGTGTATCACCTAAACTAGCAATAGGGTGCATTGCACCATAACTTCCACTACCTATCGTACCATTGAAAGCACCAAATTCTTTTAACCCAGCTTTTTCTAATACAGATTTCTTATCTTGTGGTTCTTCAATAAATTCTATTTCAGTTTTGCCATAAGTTTTTTCGTCAACTATGACATCTATCTTATCCATTTGGTCTAGTACTTGATTTAAAAGAACACTATTAGTTTCTTTGTTTTCTTTGACCGTAGTACCAAGTCTTGTCATAATTTCTTTTTTCTTTTTCTTATCTTGTACTGCGTCTGGTGGCATAGATACACCACCTCCTGCAACTGAATTGGCAGGTGCGTCTTCGTTCTTTTTATCTTTCAAATACTGCATTAATATTTCTTTAAATGATAGCATTTAAATAATCTCCTGGGACTAATCGTCCATTTATATTATATATGTCCATCCCTAACGCTGTAATATATGGTTTCGTGTTCTCGTTGCATTGTACAATCGTTCCTTTAGGGAGAAAGTTATCACCATCAAATAAGTCTGACTTTAAATCATACTTACCTGGTTTTAAAACTCTTTCAACAAAGTATTCTTCATTAAGTTCTTCTGTATATTCAAACTCATTAATACTCTTTAAATACTTATAACAAGTTCTTTCTATATTCTGACCGTGTTCTTTATAAAACTCTTTATCTTCTTTTAAAAGTAGTCCCATTGCAACAGCAAACGAACCTAGCTTACCACCTAAACCTACTTTACCTAGTATTCGTTTCATATTAAATACGAACCTATGCAACATAGTATAAGATGATTTTTCTGCGCCTGTCTTTAATAGTCTATAAGGTCTTAATACTTTACCTTTATCATCTATAATTCCTTGCTTAAAAGCTGGTGAATTCCTAAATGGAGTAACCAATAATTTAATTACTCTATATGCTATTAATAAGTCTACTGCTCTACTTGCCATTATAATTTCTCTACTTCTAATTTAATTCCTTCGTCTTCCGTTAAATTTTCTAATTCTTTCGGATACAAATA
>Ga0066849_10000287_pt1 | contig 19859 bp, 14 predicted proteins | sample ETNtaG_9_FD_65492 | JGI IMG/M metagenome (GOLD analysis project Ga0066849, IMG submission 65492) | Marine microbial and viral communities from oxygen minimum zone, Eastern Pacific Ocean - ETNP201406SV69 | ecosystem: Environmental > Aquatic > Marine > Oceanic | place: Pacific Ocean: Eastern... | reverse complement strand
TGGTGCTGCATTTGCATTAGAAAAAGGAGTTGATGCTATTTTGATTGGAAATAAACAAGATTTGATTGAACAAGCAATGATTGCAAAATCTCAACGACTAGAAAGTGAAAATATATCTCATAATGATATGGATGAAGAAAGCGGAGTTATAAGTCTAGAACCATCTAAAATATTGGAAGTATCTGATGGAGGCATTGGTGACCGGTACTGTATTGATCTAACATCAGTTATTGAAAATGGCGAGGGGATGCTTATCGGTTCTTCCGCCTCCTCAATGATTTTGGTACATGGTGAAGTTGTAGAATCTGAATTTGTCCCACCTAGGCCATTTAGAGTGAATGCTGGACCACCTCATTCCTATGTAATGATGGCGAATGAAAAAACAAAATACATATCGGAATTGAAATCTGGTGATGAAATTCTTCTTGTCAATCAAAATGGCAACAAAAGAATTGCCAATATTGGACGGCTAAAAGTCGAAAAACGGCCTTTTTTACGGGCTTATTGGCAAAATAACTATGATAGACCATGTTCTATCTTTCTCCAACAGGCAGAAACTGTACGCGTGGTTTGCCCCGATGGAAAAGTTAAATCTATCACCAAAATAAAAGCAGGAGATGAGGTTATGTGTTACCATTTACAAGAATCAAGGCACATAGGTAACATCATTTCTGCAAAGGTCAAGGAGGTGTGAAAATGGCAGTGATTGGAACGGGACAGGCTCATGGTGCTTGTAGCCTACTACATGCTGCTGGAACTGGTTACGGATGCTCAATATCATTGGATCTTCCTGTAATTGTCAAAGCATTAGATCGCCCAAGTAAAAGAGCGCTTAATGACTCTGATAACTTACTTGGAAATGTCCTAGATTCTTGGATTGAAAAGGGGTTACCATTACCAGAGGGATTAGAAAAGGAGAATATACATTGGGCAATTGCATCTAAGATTCCCCCTAAAAGGGGCTTGAAATCTAGTGCCGCTGTATCTGTTGCTGCAATAAAGGCACTTTGTGAGGCGACTCAGACAGAACTTGAAAATGCTGATATCGTTGCTATATCCTCACAGGCTCAAGTAAATTCAGGTGTGTCAATAACTGGTTCCATTGATGATTCGTGGGCATGCCTCACCAAGGGTTGGAAATTGATTGATGCAAATGCAGAATCTATAGAAGAAGGTATTGTAATGGAAGGACCTGGACTGAATCCTGATGACTGGGATGTTTTGATAATTTGTCGTGAAGAGAGAAATGTGAAACCTGAATTAGAAGACTTCATTCCTTTCTACCAAGAATTTGAAAAAGCATTAATTACACTTCAGCAAGGTGAATTGCTCAATTGTTTAACGATAAATGGCCGTGCCCTCTGTGGAGTTCTTAATGATGTACAAGGTAGAAAGTTTTCAAATGATGCATTTCTCAATGGAGCCCGGGCATCAGGAATAACTGGTTCTGGACCTGCAGTTGTAATAATCATACCCAGCTTGATCAAGTCATCACTGAATAGAATCAAAAGTAATCTCTCAAGGTTCCTCAAAAATGATTTGATTATTGAAACAAAATTTCTTTCCCTAGATGATGATGAATTAGATGCTGAGTGAGATTACGCAACTTCATGAAGTGAAGTCAATTGGAATGGATGAGACAAATGCAAATGAGCCTCGGTAATGTCCTAAAAATGACCTTGTTTGGAACCAGTCATGGACCAAGAGTAGGTGCATTTCTAGAAGGAGTGCCTTCAGGCCTAGTAATTGATTATGATGCACTATCAATAGCAATGAAAGAAAGACGACCTGGCGGTAAATATTCCAGTAAACGAAAGGAAACGGATGAGGTTGAATTTTTATCTGGTGTATCCAAAGGAGTTACCACTGGTGAAAAAATTGAAATTTCAATCAAAAATAATGATGCTAAATCAAAAGATTACTCATTCCTCCCAAACCATCCAAGACCTGGACACCAAGATATGGTCATGATGAAAAAGTCAGATGGAGACGCTGACCTTCGTGGAGGGGGGATTTCTAGTGCGAGACTTACAGCGCCAATTGTTGCTGCTGCGGCAGTGATTTCACCACTTTTGGAGTCTATTGAAATTGTAATAAATGCTCATGTTAGTTCAATTGGAAGAGTTACAGCCAATATTATTTCTTCATGTCCAGAGAAATGGGCAAATGAAAATTGTATGCAAATTAGATGTCAAGATCCTGAAGCTGCAACTAAAATGATAGAACTTGTAGAACAACATCGGATGGAATTAGATTCTATTGGTAGTGAAGTTGAAGTTCAAATCTCTGGCATGCCAATGGGGATAGGGGAGCCATGGTTCGATGGCCTAGAACCTTCTCTAGCAAGAGCAATGATATCTATCCCAGCAGTGCGTGGAATTGAATTTGGTAGAGGTTTTTCTGTTGTTCAAATGAAAGGAAGTGAACATAATAGTAGCTGGGGTGGTAATAGAGAAAATCCAACACTGGAAGGAGATAAGCCTGATGGCGCACTAGCCGGACTATCTACTGGTTCCGACCTATTTTGTAAGGTCGCCTTCAAACCACCTTCAAGTATAGCAAAAGAACAAATTACACTTAATCTCAAAACTAACAAGAAAGAACCTTTGAAAATCAAAGGTAGACACGACCCTGTTATAGCACCACGAGCTGTTGCTGTTGTGGAGGCAATGGCTAAGTTGACGATATGTGATTTGGCAATTAGAGGAGGTTTTCTAAATGGAAAATAATTTCACGGTTCATAAATTTGGGGGATCTTGCCTTAGAGATTCTACAGAATTAGACCTCATCTCAAAAATAATAAATATTCAAGAAGGTAAATCTGTAATTGTTGTTTCTGCTCTTTGGGGTGCTACCGATCGCCTTATACGTGCAGCTAATGAACCAAGATATGCATCTAAATTGATTTCAGACCTTAGAAAACTACACCTACGTTTTTCCCCTGACATCGAAGATTCAATTTTCTCAAACATGTTCAAAAATGTTCTTTCAGGAATTGATAATTCATTGCTAAATCTGTCAAAAAACCCAACCAGCCAAACGGATATTAACACTTTGTTAGCCGCAGGAGAAAGGCTCTCTGCTTTGGTTGTATCCAATGAACTTAGAAAGAGCGGTATTGATGCTCATCCAGTTGGTTCAGAAGACATCGGAATATGTCTTGACGGAATCGGTTCAGCACCTAGTGTTGACATTGAAAAATCTATCAAATTATTAGATTACTCTGCTTTCAATGGTACACCGGTTATAACTGGATGGTTTGGAGAAGGGAAAGATGGAAATCTGGCATTGTTGGGAAGAGGTGGTAGTGACCACTCTGCAGCTGCAATAGCAAGAATTCTTGATGCTAGAAAATTGATTTTGTGGAAAGATGTTGATGGTATTTTTTCCATAAATCCAAGATGGGGGATAAAAACTAGACCAATTGGTTACCTAGGATATGACGAAGCTAGAGAATTATCAAGATTGGATGCTCCAGTTATACACCATACTACAATATTACCACTAAAGGAAGTTGGAATCCCAATAGAAGTACGAAACATTTACTCTAGACCAGACATGCCATCGCCGACTATAATTGGCCCAAGTATACTCCAGAATAAGGAGATAAAAGCAATAGGATGTATGAGAAGTATCTCTTGTATTGTATTAGAATCCGGACATTTAGAAAATCAAAGCAAAACTCTTGGCCAAATATTAATCCAATTAGATGATTCCAATATCACTTGTTGGTCGGTGAAATCAAATCCATCTTCAATAGATATTGTTGTATCACAACAGCATTCTGGCATTGCTGAAAAAATAATTAATGATTCAATCCCAATAAAAAATATTGAAAATTACTCGTGTTTAATTTCATTTGTTGGCACAAATGATAAAAAAATGATTTCCAAAAGAATCGGGATGCTAAACCTCAACGATTTAGAAATGACATATCTGAATTCAACTGATATATCTGTTCAATATTTGGGTAATACTGAAGACATAAACAAATTAATGTTGGATTTATCCAAAATGGTTGTGGAAAAAAGTACACAATGATTATTCAGCACGCTTCTCTCTATACTTCTGCAGATGGTTAGGAAGATTGAGTGCAAATAATCCACCTACTATGCAGAATACAAAAAAAGTTCCAAGAGCAACGCCATATACTGAAATTAATTCAACTGATTCTTCCATACGTGTGGCTGTATCTGATGAAAATATACCAACAAATAGTGGCAATATAGTATTAGCAGAGAGAACAATGATTGCCAAAATTGCAGCTGAAATTGGATTGATTAGCAACGAACGATGATATTTACCGACAATCTTCTTTGGATTCATAACATAAACCTCGTTAGTTCTTATGCTTGTATCCAGCATGGAATATCTAATTACTCCGTTAGTAAGTTCGAAATACATGACTAATAGAACTGCATAACTAACAACTAGAATATTCAACAAGCCAGGGCTATCTTGAAGATCAAACGGGTCGCTTGCTAGTGAGACTTTAGAAGCAGCAAATCTCATAATTGCAAGTATAAACAAAAGATTGCTAATTAGTGTAAATCTACTATCTCTCTGCAATGTACCCCAAAATCCTGTTCCTGCTGCTGAAACAATAATGACTATTTGCATGAAAAAGGAAATGGTAAGACTTCCAGTAATCATGTACCAAAGAGTACCCTCTGGTGGAGACACCATGTAAGTCAACAGAGAAAGTGCGACTAAAACACCGTAAACTGCAAGTTGTAAATTTTGAACCATTCGGTCAGGTGGTAAGAACTTCATTTTGGTAACCAATGGACCCCCTAGAAGGCTCTCGATAAATGTCGGCATTTCTACAGTTGGGATTGCATCCTTTGGTATGTCTGAACCTGCGCCTGCTTGACCTGCCAGTTTCTTTCTTGATGGGGCTGAAGACCTTACTGTTTTACCGTCATACAAGACCTTTGTATCTCCTGATGGTTTGTTAATTGTCATTCACATCACCTCAAAATCCTCTAGCACCTGCTAGTGCTGTTGAAAGGAGCATATCTGGTTCCCAATCCATGATATTTACTCCCAAACCTCTCAATTCACCAATAAGTACATCTCTTTCTGTTTTCATTACTTCATATCCGGTTCTATCAATTCTTTTAGCATCAAACTCAAATTCAAGTGACGAAGGTGAAAGAACTGTTACATCAAAATTCCTTGCCCTAAAGTCTCTTAATGCACTGATAATTGTTGGATCATCCTCTAGATTTGAAAGGAAAATTATCGGGCTACCTTTGTTAATATGAGGCAAAATTCTGTTGACTACTACTTGGAGTGGAATATTTCCTCTCGCTACTGCGCCTGCAAGTTTTGTCAAAATAACATAGAGTTGCTTCTTTCCTGTATCTCTATCAACACTGACTACTTCATCACCATAGACTATTACTCCTACTGAATCTCTCCTGCTAAGGAAATATTTGGCTAATGATGCTGCTGCTCTAGTTGAATAAACCAAGGCATTTCGTGACACAGGCCCAGTTTCAGCAACTGCTCTTGAATCAACAATAATGATGATATCAGATACCGCATCTCTTTCTCTTTCATTGACCATTAGTTTCCCTGAACGTGCATATGCTGACCAGTTAATGGCACGGAAGGAGTCCCCTTCAAAATACTCTCTAAGCGAGTAAAATTCTGAACCTGGACCAGGTTGTCTTATGTTAACAGCGCCTGTGAAAATTTTCGGAACTCTTGACTTAACAAAGGTCTCTTTGAGGTCTTCCATCTTTGGAAACACAAGGAAATCATCGTAGACATGCATTTCTTTTTCCTTGTGAAATAAGCCAAATGGATCTTGAATTCTAACTGCAACCGGCCCGATGCTGTAAAATCCTCTCAGTGGACATTCAACTGTATATTCAATAAAAGTCTCTCTTCTTGGACCCAATTCCATCAATATGTAATTGGAACCCTCCTTAATTCTCATTACTTCTGGCACTCTATCTCTAACTTCAAGTATCTTAGCCAAAGGTGAATTATTCTGCATTCTCAGCGTAACATTGAGTTCCCCATCTTCGAATAATCTAGCACTGGATAATTTCCTCATGGCAATTACACTTCCTAAGGCAATACCTTCCTCACCTGTCCATTCTTCAGCTCTGCGACCTGATGAGGCAACATCAGCATGGCCACCAAAAAGTGCTGCCCATGTTAGGAACACGAAAATCACTACAGCAATTGTAACCAATTGCTCATTACGAAGGGTAAGACCAAGCAAATACATTGCTATGGCCAAACTACCCAACATTGCTGACTTTCGACTCCACATAATTTACACCTCAAAATTCGAGAATCAAACTGTTGGAACTGGTACTTCTCGTAAGATTGTTTGAACTACTTCGCCAGCCTCAAGACCTTTTATCTGGTGTTCAGGCTTTAAGATGAGTCTGTGAGCAATTGCAAGTTCTGAAACTGCTTTGATATCATCGGGTGTAACGAAGTCTCTACCCCTTAGAGCAGCTGCTGCTCTAGAGGTCTTAAGCAAGGCTTGTGAACCACGAGGTGATGAACCGACTAAAACTCTAGGATCTTCTCTAGTTCTAGCAACGATCTCAACCATGTACATTCTAAGTGCAGGGTCAACGTAAACATCCTCACAAGCTTGTTGCATAGCAATAACTCGCTGTGGATCTGTTATGACATCTACATCTACTGCATCTTTCCCTCGAGAAATACGGCGGGAAAGAATCTCATCTTCATCAGCTCTGTCAGGATAACCAACAGACATCTTGAACATAAAACGGTCAAGTTGTGCTTCTGGAAGCGGATATGTTCCCTCTTGCTCAACTGGGTTCTGTGTAGCCATAACAATAAACGGAGCAGGTAACTTGTGTGTAACTGTACCAATTGTCACTTGCTTTTCCTGCATAGCCTCAAGCAAAGCAGCTTGAGTCTTTGGAGGAGCACGGTTTATCTCGTCAGCAAGTAATAAATTACAGAATAATGGGCCAGGTTTGAAAGTAAACTCTCCCTTCTTGGCGTCATAAATATTAGTTCCTGTAATATCTGCAGGCAGTAAATCCGGTGTAAATTGTACACGCTTGAAATCACAACCAAGAGCATCAGCGAAAGTATTTGTCATCAATGTCTTTGCCAATCCTGGATAATCTTCAAACAGAAGATTACCATTGGACAGAATGTTAACAAGTACATTATCGATAACATGTGATTTACCGATAATTACCTTCTGAACCTCGGCACTGATTGCTTGGGCAATCGCTCCTACTGCAGAAAGTCTCTCACGTACTTCTGGGGTACTCTGGTGCTTCGGCTTTGCCGGAGCGGCTGGCGCTACTGGGGCTGCTGGTGCAGGTGCTGCTGGCATTGGTGGTGCTGGCATTGGCGCTGCTGGCATTGGTGGTGCTGGCATTGGCGCTGCTGGCATTGGTGCTGCAGGCTGCGGTGGCATCCCTGGCTGCGCTGGCGCGGGCTGGGGTGGGGGGGCTGGTTGCATGTCTTTTTCCTCCTATTCATTTACCCCAACGCCGAATTTGAGGAATAATATCCCTCAATTCTTCGTTGGAGTAGGAACGGTTAGAACTTATCAGTTCTACTAAGCGGGGGTCTCTGACCATGTACATAATCTCCGCTGGGGATTTGCGAGCAAATTCATCTCTTGTAAGATCATTAAACTGTCTTACTTTAGACAGGAATGCTTCTCTTACTCGCATTTGGTATTGGGATGAATCTATTTTAGTTGGCCTTTCTCTAAATCGTGTTAAATCAAACACGTGTCGCCAATTCTCTTTTTCGGGCACAACCATAATTGCGATGGCAAGTAGTGCAAATAAATTCAATATTATTAGCCACTTTAATACATCATCACTAGTAAGTAAAATTACAGCTCCCATCGCTTCAGTGAATGGAGATGACAAAGCACTAGAAACGTGTCTACTTTCATCAAAAACCAAATTAAACTCTGAAGAATCTCTAGTAACTTTGGTTGTTATATCTTCATTATCAAACTCCATCATATCATAGAATAAAGCTTGGAAGTATGGTTCATTACCTTTCCATTCAACTTCTCCACCTTGGGAAGTAAATAAGGCGCTGTCCCAACAAGAATGAGAATTTTCTAATTTATTGGAAACATAGTATGGTGATGTACATTGCTGTTTCCCTGTTTGTTCTGCAAGATTCTGGTCCCATAAGTGGTTAGCAAGTACAGAATGATCTGAAACAAATACAATCGACCCTGTGACGTCTACTTCACCAAAATTATTGTTCGGCTTTTCTTCCAAAACTTCTATTCCAGGGAAATCCATTCGGATAATCAATCCTGTCTTTCCTTCACCCAATGATGGATTGTTTAGATTATCTATATTCGTATCCTGTCTTGCAATAAAAGCTGGAGTCGAAGCATGAGCAAGAACCATGACTTCTCTATCATCATCAACCTCTTCGTCTAAAACTTGAATTGCTGTAGCTCTATGGAATAAAACTGGCATTCTGCAATTTTCAACCTGAGCATTTGCTAAATTATCATCAGAACAAGGTACATGTTTTTCATCACCCATCTGAGTTACATCTCTGTTAACACTTGCTGCAGCCCAAAGTTTTCTCTCATCTGGATTGAGTGGGTTGTTTGTTTCATCTACAACTTCGTAGAATTGGAAAGGGTCAACCACTGGTGCATCGAAGTATTTTACTCCAAACTCTGACGCTACCATTTGAGCATTGGTTGAGTTAGATGCTAGAATGACTTTACCACCTTTTTGAGTTACGAAATCATATATTGCACCAGCCTCTGCTGAATCAAAAGGTTTCTCTGGTGCTGCAATTACAAGAAGTGTGCGGTGAGGATCTCTCCAATCATTCACCAACATTGGTGTAGACATTGTATTTGCAACATCATATCCGAATCCATCTGAACCAAGATCATCTCTCATCTCAGTCAGTTGTATGTTAAAAAATTCAGGATCTTGTTCATATGGTGAGAAAACTGTATCTTTATTCATGCTAACAATACTAATCAAAACGATGGATAGAAGCAATGAAGCCATGAAACCAACTTTGAGCCATGTCTCAAGACTAACTTTGCTTTTCTCACCATCCGACATAGCCTATTCCCCAATTGCGCAATTTATGTGGCGCACTACTAACCTCTCGAAATTCTCTCCACTCATAATGCTTGCTCATCAATGAGCAGGAAAAAACAATCATTAATGAGTATTTTATGCTTTTATTTAGAACAATGAATTAGTGTTAAAATACCGTTTATTGGCATTTTATAACAATATTTCTTGACTTAACAAATATTGCAATAACCAACAAGGAAATCAATTCCAAAATACTGATGAAATTCAATGTATCTACTTCTGAAATATCACTGTCATCACCATGCTCAGTTTCGTTAGAATTAGTGTTTGAATTAGAATTGCCTCCTGTCTCGGAATCTACTGAATTTACTTCAATCTGAAATATAGTGCTACAAATATCCCCATCTCCAGCAGACTTGAGTGAAATAGTAACTTCACATGACCTTTCGGGGTGAGACTCAGATGCGACGATTCTTATAGTGAAATCCATAGATGAAGCATTTTCAACCTCTACATCATTCAAAGCTTCCAAACCCTCTATGGATAGACTCGGACAGGATTTTATTGAAGATTCGGGCATCTTAATTACATCCTTTGTATTACCATTATTGGTAATAGTTAACTCATATTCAACTGATGAGCCTGAATATAGAGACTCATCATTACTTTTTGAACTCAATTCCATCTCAAAAACCGCAGGTACACTAAGTTCTGCATCAATCTCATTGGATGAAACTGCTTGTTCAAAAGAAATCTCTTCTGCAGTTAACAGAAGTGTCATCGAAACATCTGGCGACTTTTCGAATGAGTAACCACTGTTATCTGATATTTCGATAGCAAAAGTCTGATTATCTGATGCTGGGATTGAAATTGATTCCTCATAGTCTAATTTGATCGGGATATTATCTGATTCATCCCATTCAATTGTAATCTCCAAATTTAAATCCCCCATTCTCTGATTGTCCACAAAGAATTCTATTGTGTCTAAAATCCCATCTTCACCTGATAATGTGAGTTCATAAGTCCCACCCATATCAGTCTCCCAGCCCACTTCCCATGAAGGGAGTTCTGCTTGAGCTTGTGAAGAGGGTAAAAAACCGGCAACCAATATAGTTGACATGATACAAACAATAACTCTTCTATCCACAACCATTTATTCACAACCTATATTTTCCAACGCTCTCTTAATCAGTACTCGAACCACTGACCTTCGGTAATTTGGAGGAAGAGATGTATTGTTTACAGGTTTTACTGACTTTCTTATAGCATTCGCCAATTCTTTTCTAGATTCGCCAACCTTCCACCCATTTTGTAGAATTTCTTGAACCTGTTCTGTGTGAATCTTTGGTATTGATTCAAGTGCTGTTGTGGCCACCCTAAGAGTGTCATAACCTCCTTTCTTCCAAGAGATAGCGACCCCTCCCTCGGGGAAATCCCAGGATTCTCTCACGCGTAATTTTTGATAACTTCCTTGAAGTTCAAAGGCATCCTTTGGAAGAATGACTTTTAACAAAAATTCGCCTGGTTTGAGAACATTCTTTGTCATACCATCCAATTGATAAAACTCATCTAATGGTAATGTTCTCTCACCATTTGGACCAATTAACCTCACAGATGCACCAAGAACCATGAAATTTGGTGCCAAATCACCTTGATAAGTGGCGACACATAAAGTGTTTTGATTAGGAATAACTCGACAATCCGCACCTGTATCACAATCTGCTTTGTGACACCAATCTATTGAGCGTCTCCAATCCTCACTTTGATTATACCAGAAGCATCTAGTATCGAGACACAGATTACCACCAACTGTAGCACTCTTACGGATCAAAGATGATGCTACTTTCGAGGCAGATTCTATTATCAGTGGATGAATTCCATTCTTTTCTACAAGTGAAGACAATGGGACCATGCATCCTATTTCATGCGGAGTCAATTGGTGAGCCTCCTCAATTCTAGCCAATGATATGACGTGAGGTTTTGGATTGATTCGCCATTTATAATTTGGCAATACATCTGTGCCTCCAGCGACCCAATCAAATTCCTCTCCGTCGTTAAGTAAAGTAGATGCAATGGAAATAGCCTCATCTACAGTATTAGGATTATGAAGAATAAAGGGAGGCATTAACACTACTCATCACTCTCCATGTGTCGTTGCTCTTTTTTCAACCATGCTTTTCCAGCAAGACCAAGTTCTGCTAATTGTTCTGGATCTGGTGAAGTCGCGGTTCTCCAACCTTCTACTTGATCTTCCAATGGTAAGTCCGGATTAAACCCAAACAAGACTCCATTGACATAATGTGATGTATCCTCAGTCCTCTGTCTAGCTAAATCTCTAGATTTATGCTCATTCGCTCTTGAAACTAAAACCTCCTGCATAGGCCCATATTCAAGTTGAGGTGATGGAAGTTCAAGACAATCCTCTAATTTCAAAGATTTCCTCTTTCTTTCAATTCCTTTGAAAACTACATCTGGTGTTAACGGAAGGTTGCGGAATCTAACTCCTATTGCATCGTATACTGCATTGACCACTGCTGGGAGAATTGGAAGAAGTGGCCCTTCACCAGCCTCTTTAGCGCCGAATGGACCCTCCGGGTCACAAGATTCTATGATTATTGGTTCAACATGGGGCATCTCGTGCACTGATGGTATCTTGTATTCCAAAAGGTTTGCATTTTGAAGGTGTCCAGTACGACCATATACCATTTTCTCAGACAATACTTGGCCCAAGCCCATATGACATGAACCAATTATCTGCCCCTTCACTGCTAATGGATTTAGTGCTTTGCCACAATCATGTGCAGCCCATACATTAGTGCACTTAATCAATCCCAATTCAACATCTACATCAACCTCTGCAACATATGCCGAGAATGAATAAGCAGGGGCAAGCCCTGCTGCTGCACCTTTGTGGACACCTCCCATTGGAGGTGAACGATAAGCCCCACTTGCAATCAACGAGCCTTTATCTTCTTGCGCTTTATGTAATGCTTGTAAGTAGGAAACTCCTATTGAAGGGTCGTGTTTATAGTATATTCTTCTATCATTTAGAATCAAAGTATTCGGATGATGGCCAAGTATATCCCATGCTGCATTCAGCAATTGGTCTCTTATCTCTAATGCCGCCCTTATTGCAGCATTAGCATTCATGAATGTAACTCTACTTGAGTAAGAACCAAGATCAACAGGAGAAGTGTCACTCTCATGACTACGGACATGTATCATCTCAATTGGCAAAGCGAGAACTTCGGCAATTACTTGAGCAACTGCAGTGGTTGAGCCCTGGCCAATATCAGCAGCACCAGTATGGACAGTGATGCCGCCATCCATGTCAACCTGTATGTGTACAGTTGCATGTGGAAATCGATTTGGGTCCCAATGAATGGGTAAGCCAGAACCCGATATGAAGAATCCACATCCAACTCCAATTCCCTTTCCCAAAGGAAGCTTTCTGAATTTATTATTCCAATCTGAACCAATACGGACTTTTTCCAACGCTTCTCTCATTCCATTAGAAGTGATTCTAAAGCCTGTTATCGTCCTACTGTGAGGTGGAAGTAAGTTTGCTAATCTAAGGTCCATCGGGTCTACATTCATCTGTTCAGCCATCTCATCTAATCCAACCTCGACCGCACATCTTGTGTTGACAGCCCCATGGCCCCTCATTGCTCCTGATGCTGGTTTATTGGTCCAAACCCTAGCACCCGTATAATGAAAAGAACCCAATTCATACGGTGCTGTAGCAAGAACCCCATTGTAATAAGAGGTTACATGTCCAAAAGATGCAAAACCACCGCCATCAATTAAAGCATCTATATCAAAACCTGAAATCCTTCCAGAATCATCTGCTGACATCTTGACTTCTATATCGCTTGGATGCCGCCCTCTATTTATCCAATAGACTTCCTCTCTGTCAAAAGTAATACGAACGGGCCTTCCAGATTTCCGGGATAAAATTGCAGCACACATCTCATGAGGAAATGGATCTGATTTACCCCCAAATCCACCTCCAACAAATGTTCTAACTACATTGATTTGATGCATTGGTATTTCCAAAACTGTCGAAAGCGCTCTGTGAGTATAATGAGGGACTTGCTGAGGCGTATAGATTTGCAATCGGCCATTTGGATCCCAGTGGGCAACTACTGCGTGGGGCTCCGTAAAACCGTGATGTACACCCTCCATTGTCCATTTCCCATGAGATGACGCGTGAGGATTTTTAACAAGCGAGCGATCACCAAACTCTTGGAATACTCGCTTCTGGACATTGGTCTTTGAAAGATGATATTTTCCTCGCCAATGAATCGGTTCATCAACATCTTCTAACCCTTTCTTTCTATCAAAAACCGGCTCTAAGATCTCCCATTCAATTTCAAATAAGGAAAGTGCTTCGATAGCGATGGCCTCTGTTTCCGCACATACACATGCTACTAAATCACCCATATGCCTTACTTTTTCTACTGCCATTGCGTGTTCATCTTTAGTAACAGGTAAGACTCCAAATGAGTTTGGAGCATCTTGACCTGTAGCGACAGAAATTACACCTGCAAGAGCCTCTACTTTGCTTGTATCAATCGATTTTATCTTTGCATAATGATGAGGAGAACGTAAAATCTTGCCTATTGTTTCATTTGGTAATCTTATGTCATCGCCGTACCATGCTTGACCTGTGACTTTGGCATTTGAATCAACCAATTGAATCGGTTTTCCTACCACGGTTCCTGTCCTTATCCGATCATGGACATGTGAGCCAGCTGGTTGAGGTTCTCTTCCACCCACTGACTCAGGAATATAATCTAAATCTCTAGGTTCCATATTTGGCTTTGAGCCACCAGAACCAGGGGGTGGAAATACCTGTTTACCAGCAACCCTCTTTCCATCCTTCCTCTTGGAAGTCGAACCTGGTTGTTGGCGATATCCTGCAGACATTTCAATCACTTCGCATGACCTGGGGGCATTGATGGTTGGCTTGGCCCATCCGGGTGAGGGTCTGGATGTGCATCACTAGCAGGTGATGAAAGTTCATTTTCACCTCTGTGAATCTTTGCAGCCTCCTGTATTGATTCAACAATTTGTTGATAACCTGTACATCTGCATAAATTACCCTCTATCGCTTCTGTAATTTCATCATCGGTTGGAGAATCATTTATTTCTAGTAACGCTTGAGATGCAATTAGAAAACCGGGGGTGCAGAAGCCACATTGAGAGCCCCCATATTTGGCAAAGCATTCCTGTATAGGTGCTAAATGAGCACCTTCCGATAATCCTTCAACCGTTATGATCTCACAACCAGAGACTTGGCCTGCCAAACATAAACATGACAGCCGAGGCTCACCATCAACCATTACAGCACAACATCCACATGTGCCTAAATCACATCCTCTTTTCACTCCAAGAGCCCCTACTTGATCTCTTAGGACATCTAGTAGTATGGAATTAGAATTAATCAGTAATTCAACTTCTTTCTTATTGACTTTTGCTGACCAAGTATTTTTAGGAGCATTTGGCGTCATTTTGACATACTCTGAACCAACCACATGCTCACCCAATGTAGCGTACAAATGGATGCATATCAATATAGGGTTGAAATTAATTCAATCAAGTTCTCAAAGATACATGTTTGAAATCTTCCTGTCCGGTTTCTGGCTCTGTCCAATCTGGATCTCCAGGGAGATTCAAACTATCTCCTAAACTAACTAGTAAACCACCAATCTCTCTCTGCCTTTTCTGTAAGCCATCCCAATCAAGTTGATTTAGCCTCCATCTTTTCCATCTATTCAAAGAACGTCGGCTTCGAACAAGTTTTGAATAAAGTTTTAGATGCAATTTACCTGATAGTGGCCACCATATCATTAGAATGAAAAACATTAAAATTGGATGGATTTGGGTGAAATAGGCTAGAAGCCAATGTTTGTTAAGCAGAATAAACAAAGGACTTGTTGATGACAGAAATAGTGTTGTAACGGCAAGTGAGGCGAATATCCACCATATCGGAAAAAGGATAATTGCTGATGAAATTTTCATCGTAGCATGAATTGATTCCGAAATCCCTCTCTTCTTCAAATGCCACATCGTAAGATAATTGGCCTGATATGGAGGAACATTGCCTAATATTGCACTCCATGTTACAAGCCCTAACATCCATGCAGCAGACCATATCCATACAGTTAGCGCCATCAAATAACCTCTAATGCTCGGTTTTTTAGGCCTTGCAGCAACATCAAATGGGGTCAAACCAAGCTGCTCAATCTCTTCAAAATGTTTAGTCGATTTAGAAACTAATTGTTCAACCTTTTCTGGCTCATTGTTAGTAAAATATTCCCAACCTGCCCTCATCCTTCTTGCCCCCATAACAGACTCTGAGAAACTTGGTCTTCGGATTTTGTCTCCACTTTGAATCGCTCTTTCAGCATAGACTACACTTCTTGCTTGCCAAATTAACTTCCTTTCATCCCAGGAGGTTTTTGACAAACTCGCCCTTTTGAGCTCTGATTCTATAGAATTAGTCACTATAGATGTCCATTCCCTATCCAGAGATTCCTGTTTTTCTGCCTCAGTCACTAGAGGAGGAAGTTCAGGTAATTCCATTGGGCGTTCAAGTATTACAGCACCTCTTTCTCTAAACTTTTGAGAATTTGAGTAATGAAGTCCAACCGGCACAATACTTGGTTTGGGTTTGCCATCTGTTTCAGCAGCCCTTAATGCAATCAACATTATTCTAGCAGCACCTGATTTTGCTCGATTTACCTCTGAATCTGTATGAGTCTTGCCTTCTGGAAATAATAGCAAGCGACCTCCTTTGGAAATTTCTTTGCCAACTTCATGAAGCATTTCTGAATTTTTCCTTCTTGATTCATCTACATTATCACTATCTGATGCTCGGTATATTGGAAGTGCACCACCTGCTCGAATTAGTGAACCAAGAAGAGGTATTTTGAACAATGTATGTTTTGCCAAAATAGATAGCCTTCCGGGTAAGGAAGCGTGAAGAAGAATTGGATCGATCAATCCACTTGGATGCCATGCAATGAACATAAGACCTCCTTCTGGAGGGAGATTCTCATTATCAACAACGTCAAGTTCTCTAAACCACACACTCATCAAAGAACGAGAAAATCTGCGCAATAATTTGTATGTAAAACCCATTTTTGGTTGCTCATTACCTTTAGGGTCGGACAACCACGCCATGAGGCAAGGTCGAGGTCATGACTATTTATTGCACCGTTAAAACTTACAACTTTATCAGTGATTAATTAATTTATAATCCTCATCGACCATTGATTCACTTTCAGTTTCAATACGGCGATGATTGATAAATACGGCCATGGCTGTTGCAACAGAGATAGAGACCATGGTAAATCCAGGAGTTGATTCATTTTTCTCTTCATTGAATGCTGAGTCGGTATCCATCAACATGATATCTAATGTCACCAATGGAGAGGAGGAATGACCTCCGGATGAATTGGACTTTAATCCTCTAATAGAAATTGTATGATTGCCTTCTAGTTTTATTCCAGGAAGATGTTCTAACTGATGAATTATATCTATTGCTGAAATCATTCCATCCTTGTCACTAGATTCATAACTATGGAGATTAGTCCAATCATCAACAATATGATTACTTCTCCATTGAATAGTCTCTATACCTCCCATCGTTGAAAATTCAACATCGTTTTCAGGGAACATGTGAATCCTATTATCATGCCCGTTTTCTGTTTTAACTGTAATGTCCATTGAATTATCAAACATGTAATACTTTTCAGCGGCAGCAAGAACTGCCTCTGGAGCTCTTACTTCTCCATGGCCATAGACATTGTTTTGTCTATTCTTGGTAAATACTGCTTGTATATCATTATCATCACAGCCATCTATTCCCGCAGGGTCTTCCATGTAAGTACAAGGACGATATTCAGCGGTCTCCTGCATAAAATTTCTAACTTCAAAGGGGCTTAGTCCAGGATTTGCTTGAAGCATTAAAGCAGCAACTCCTGCAGCTCCAGGTGTAGCCATTGAAGTTCCAGACATGTCAGTATAACCATCACCTGAATTGGCTGCAACTGATATTACCTCAGAGCCAACATAGGCAATATTAGGTTTGACTCTATTCTCTTCTGTTGGACCTTGACTCGAATATATAGCGATTGATGAATCTTTGTCTAGGGCGCCTACGGTGATTGCATCCTCTGAACTTCCAGGTGTACCAATAGTACCTCTTCCCGCAGTATTACCTGCTGCAATAAATAGGGTGATGTCATTATATACCATCTCATTAGCCATTCTATTAACACTGTCTTCTTCCGATGAAGTCCACTCAACTACTCCAAATGCCCCAAGCGACATAGAGGCTACTCTAATGTTAAACTGGTAACGATTATCAATTGTCCATTGCATACCTGCCATAACAACTCCAAATGACCCTGAGCCACCTGAATCCAACACTTTCACTCCAACTAATTTCGCCTGTGGCGCCATTCCAGGATTATCATAATTTGGAGCACCAGTGCCAGCAGTTGTACCTGCACAATGTGAACCATGGCCTTGGTCATCATATGGAAATACTTCAGAGCCATTAACTAGGCTTGGATTATTTACTGGGTCGTAAAATGCAATTACTTTAGGGTCATTTGTAGTGTTATCATCATCTTGATCATCTAAACTTTCGTGAGCACCATCAATTCCTGTATCAATAATTGCCACAGTAGTTCCGGCTCCATCATAACCGGTTTGCTGCCATGCTGTATCAACACCATGAAGTGCGATAGAGTCCCCATTTTGAATACTCATTACGCCATCTAATTCAAGCATAACAACTCCTGGCAATTCTGCTGTTTTCTCAATTAAGTCAACTGGGACTCTTCCAGCAACTGCATCAATTCCTGGAAGGTAAAACTGATGTTCATAACCAACTTCTAATTCAAGCATACTTACCTCTTTGTCCCCTGGAGTAAAACTAAAATCAACAATTAAAGGTAAAGTTCCATCTTCAAGAAGTATAGGATTATCTCGATGAATCTCAATCATATCTCCGATTCCATTCTTATTTCGGTCTACTGTTGTTTCAACCCACCAACCCTCTTCTTCAGATTGTGTACTCTCAGCATTAACTGGGATTATTGTCCCAAATGATGGGACCAACATAAGACAAATCATGAAAAATGTGATCGTTTTCCCTAGCTTTGACAAAATAGCACCTATTACTCCGAAATGTTGCTGATTAATCAATAATTGGTATTAAAGATAAAACCGATTATAACTCAATCTCTATAAGTTGTTGCTTCTATAGAATATGTTCGATTAGTTGTTTTACCATCAGAACTTGGGTATGCTCCCCAATATGATTCTCGCATCTCTTGATTAGCAGACATACATGCTACTACATCAGAAGGTCTATCTGATAATGGTTGAGATTGGTTTAGATGCGCAATTATAGGCTCCATATTGGAAAGATTGACCAGACCCCATCCTGTTTGAGTACAAGGTAGAACTGGAGATATCGGCATTGTTCCTGAAGTCGGATCCCAACCAAAATCAGGATACCATGCAGATAGATTAATCGCTTCTCTTACCTGTGCATTTGACACAGTAAAATTATCTCCAACGACCATCATTCCGCCACGCTCCTCTGATGCTCCTGACCTATTGTCTGAAAATTCATGACGTAAACTCTCTAGAACATAGGAAATTATGCCAGCTGTTCTTGGAGTAGCAAATGAAGTGCCTGAGGTTTCATGGTAACCATCAATATCATCATGATTAGGTAGGTATTGTGTCCAATCTGCTGAAATATCTGGATAGGAACCCGACATTATTTCTTTTTGGTCGTCTCCTTCTTCTGCATATCCTGCGATACCTATTGACCATGGAGGTCCTGCTGTTGCATCTTGTATCGCCGGGGATGGTGAATTATCTGCAGCGCCAGTATGCAGTTTATTTTTCTCGACTACCGCTACTTTGGTAGCATCTTCAATTCCAGGAACTGGAATCGAGCCAATTGCTCCAAAGGAGGTTGTGATGACATCTACTAAAGGTTGGTTGGCAGCAGCCAAAACAGCACTGTCAGAAAAGCCCTCGACAAAGAAAATTACCGCATCTGAATTAGCATCAATTACTGAACCAGTTACTGCGGTCCCATGACCATCGTTAGGATCGTCCAAAATTAGAATCCCGCCATCTCCATCAGGAGATGTACCAATAATTTTAGTTCCAGGAAAATATACAATATCAGAGGTAGTCAAATTATCCCAACAATCTGCTTTGTCAGCATCATACCTTTCTTGCCATGTCCCATTGAAAGTTAATTCACAGACTTTGTTTACTCCAAGTTCATCCAAAAGCCATTGTGGATATGTTTCATTGGTTCTAAAATGATCATGATAAACATTGATTCCAGTATCTACTGGGGCTATCACTGAAAATGCTCGCCATTCATCGGAATTAGGTGATTCTAACACCAAATCGGTATTTTCCTGATTTGGGGAATAAGCCAAAACGAGAACTGTAGCACTAATAATAAGCGTTCCAAGAATAATGCCCATCATAAAACGAGTCTGTGAATTGGCATCTATCAACTCGGCTTCCAAGACTTCCGCCATGGTTGATTGAAATTGCCTTGTTAAATCAATATAACTTAACAATGTATAAAATAAAATTGGGTATATTGAAGCCGAATAAATGATTGGACAGCACATGGGAGGAGGGGATTTTTCTACAGAACATCTTCCTTTTACAATGCCGAGGAGAAAACATACTCTCAATCAAGAATGGCGAAATCTAACTTTTATGCATTGGTCTGTTGACCCA
>Ga0066849_10000286_pt1 | contig 19871 bp, 7 predicted proteins | sample ETNtaG_9_FD_65492 | JGI IMG/M metagenome (GOLD analysis project Ga0066849, IMG submission 65492) | Marine microbial and viral communities from oxygen minimum zone, Eastern Pacific Ocean - ETNP201406SV69 | ecosystem: Environmental > Aquatic > Marine > Oceanic | place: Pacific Ocean: Eastern... | reverse complement strand
ACTTCGTTCTATTCAGCAACTTTCTACTTGCGAGTATGTATTTCCAGCCGCCACACACAATCGGTTTGCCCACTCTCTAGGAGCATACCATCTTGCTGGCCGATTTATCCATCACCTAGAAACAGCCCATCCCAACATAATCAGCAAAGATGATTCGGAATTGGTCCAACTAGCCGCTCTTCTTCATGACATCGGCCATCCACCCTACTCCCATCTTCTTGAGACCCCTCGTGTGTATGCAACCTATGCCTCTCATGAATTGTGGGGCCGACGTATGCTGGAGTCCGAGGAAACCGCAATCGGGCAAATTGTCAAAGAAGTACTCGGTGAGGACCGCCTTGGCCGCCTATTTGCAATTATGGACGGTTTAGAAGAATACCAAGGTGTTGCAATTCCCAAATTTTTGAAGGAAATCGTTAGCAGTCAATTGGATGTTGACCGTATGGATTACATGATACGTGACCAAGCGAATACAGGCGCACAAATTGGTGGATTTGATAGCGCTCGGGTCATGCGTGCTTTGCGTGTCGGAGAAGACGGTCGTTTATTCGTCAAACAATGGGGGTTGCCAGCAATTGAAGCCTATTTGGTTACCCGATACCACATGTATCAACAAGTGTACTTTCACAAAGTAAACATGCTGACGCAAAATTATCTCGTTAACATGCTCGGACGGGCGCGACAACTTGCGACGGAAGGTTCGCTCAAATTATCTATTGAATTGGAGCAAATGCTGCTTAACAAAAAACTCACTGCTCTGCAATATTCTTCGCTTAACGATGCCCATGTTAAGGTGGCGTTGCCTCAGTGGGCTAATCATGAGGATGAAGCATTATCTGGGTATGCAAAACGATTGTTATCACGAAAAGATTTTCACAAATCCTTGCGCATTGATAATTTAACCAGTGAGATGAGTGAAGTTGTCCTTCCACGCCTTCGTGAAGCGCTTATTGAACAGGGATATGACCCAGAATTGGATTTGATTCAGGCCACTATAAGGAAACGTGGTTATCTGCCGTATGTTGAAGGCATCGTTCTCGAGGATGGCAGGGATGCATCTGAACATTCTGCGCTAATTCGTTCTCTTGTTCAGCCCAACGAGCGCTCTTTGGTCTTTGTACCAGAAGCCATTCGTGATGAGATTGAATTAAAGGTTAGGGAGTGGATTAAGCCCTCTCAATCTTCACTCGCACAATTTGATTGAGATTAAACAGAAGGTTCATTTCACCTATTGCAACCCGTTGCACAAGGGCCTGTAGCTTAGTCGGTTAGAGCACCCGGCTCATAACCGGGAGGTCAGGGGTTCAATTCCCTTCGGGCCCATCCAGATTTCTTCATTAGGTGTACTAAAATTAGTTTTTCGCACAACACGCCCATAACGGTTATGAGGTGGGGAAGGTTGGAAGGACCGTTAGGTGAGACAATGTCAGCATACAAACGCGTCATAGCCCTGATGAGTATATACCTCTGTTCACTTCTTCTTGTAGCGGTGCCAGCATCCGCACAGGGTATTTCTGGTGCTGCTGTCTCAATGACTTGTGCACCTGGTCAAATTCAAGTTGAGGTTAAGCCTGGTGCAACACTCACAGGATACACCACATGTACTGTTTCAAATCCTACCACATACGTGGAAAAAATTGCTATTCAAGTGACTAGCGACGGTTTGGCAACTGCTGCCCCTGGTGACATGTATGTCGGTGCTAATGCGGAAGTCGACTTCCAAGTTGTTGTAAGGGCGAATCCATACATGCAAATGCAATCCCGCCAACTTACAGTTTCAGCCTCTGTTCAGGAACTGAACAACCTTCCACCCCCCAACCAAGCTTCATCTCAAGTGAACGCACTGATCAACATCATGCAATTCAGTATCGTCCAGGTTGAAGCAGTTGAGCCCTTTGTCCAACTCATGCCGAAGACTGACAAGAACTTCCAGTTCAAGGTCTACAACTTTGGAAACCAAATGGACCGTATGAAAATCGGCGTTACACAAAACACACGCGACTCTCTAGAAGAGGCTGGTTTCACAGTCAACCTCCCACAAACAGTTGTTACAATTGAGCCAAACGCCGCTCCTGAAACTGCTCGTATCATGGTTCGTACTCCAAAGAACCAAGGTTGGTCCGATGCTTACCACGTTCTCGAATTCTATGCTGAGTCCGAGTTCGCATGTCAAAACAGCGGTTGTAACACTGAATCACAGATGATTACGGTCTATGTCCGTGGTGTTTATCTCCCAGGCTTTGAAGTCGTTCCTGCGATTTCCATGATTGCGCTTGCTGGCGCAGTTATGGGGCGTCGTTTGTTGAACGATGAAGAAGACGACGAGTTGGAGTGGCGAGAAGCCGCCCCCGGACTCTGAGATTAGGTTCCAAAACAACAATCAATCCCGCACTTAGAGGGGTTGGTTTGATAATCCCATCACACAAACGGTGAGATAACGGGGATATACTATGGGTGGATTACTGGACAAAGCAAACGCTGTCAAAGATGCAGAACTTGAAGAAGAAGCCCCCGCTCCTGTCAAAGCAGAAGCAAAAACCGTTGAAGCAAAAACCGTTGAAGCAAAAACCGCAGAAGCTCCCATACCAGTTACATCAAAAGCAGATTCATCATCTACTACCTCTGGGCTTTCCTCACTCCTTTCGGAAGGCAGTAAAGTTGGATTAGGACTTGCACTCTTAGGTTTCATTCTAATGTGGTTCTTGGGAAGTTACACATTGCAAGATTTAACCGGACCAGTGCCTTTCGGATTAGTCGTTATTGGAATTTTTGCAGGGTCGTTTTATTTGGTATGGGATTCGATTGAACGTAAACAAACAGTTTCATTGGCTATTGCCTATTTGCTTTTGGCTGCGGTACCTTACGGGGCAGGCCTCATGGGTGACGGATTCGTCGGGATTACCGATCTTGATTACAATGAGGAGGGGGATGAACTCACTTTCAAGATCCGTGGGAGTTTTAAATCAGTTGATGTTTTCATTCGGGCTGATGGTGTAGATGTGTGGTCTGGCTCCGGTGATTTGTCAAACGAAGTGAAAAATTTCCGCGTCCCTATTACTGCTTTCTTTGTAGGGAATGGTGAATTCTATGACGGCTCGACCGACGTAAAGTATACGATTTATGCTGAATCTTCAAATGGGCTTTCAGGCGAAATAGATGTCAATAGTAGGCTCGTTACTCGTCAAGTTGAAGATGCCGGCGTTCGAATTACTGCATTACAAGGATTTGAAGATAATAATGAGTATCTCGGGGTCACCGTGAATCTCTTAGTGGGATTGATCGATCACCGTTTCTCCAATTCAGATGGTGGTGGTTTCCAAGCCACCGGTACCTCGCCAATGAATGGAGATTATACAATTGATGTCAGTGTATCTGGAGGAGATTCATGGAGTGAGAGCACCATCACTGTTGACGAGACAACAGCCACATGGTCTTCTCAAAGTAGTGCAGCTGGAACCGCCTCCACAGATACTTGGATTGAACTTACAGGAACTGAAGTTGAAGACAAAACACTAACTCCTTACATCGGCAAGGAAGATTTCTATGATGACCCTGGCTGCTATTCATTCACCGTCGATATCGTAAATACAGTGAGTCCGGAAGAGACCTTTTCCACCACTTGGAGTTGGGAAATCAATCTTGAATCGGGTGATGATGAGGCCGGAGTTGACAAAGGATACGGCATTGGGGACACCTGCTGAACTTGAATCAGTTTCAAATTGAGTAGTTCATAAGGGCTCAAGGCCATGGTCATACATGGCAGGAATGTGGTACATTTTAGAGCACGATGCAGAGGATATGGCTTACTTCTACGGTGAACTTATTGACGACCTCGTAGAAAACCAAGATTGGGATTTCGGTAAGGAAATTGATTGGACCGCCGATGACCCGAAAACTCAGGCATTACTCAAAGAAGCATGGGCAATCCTTGCAGACGAGATTGAGGGAGAGTTTACAGAAGACCACCAAGACGTTATTGACCAAACCCAAAAGGAGGAATGGACGCTCAGTAAAGGAGAACATGTGATGAGGTTATCTTTCAGTGATGGGCATATCCTAAGCACCAGCGAAGGCTTCCCTCAAGACATCATTGAAAGAATCAAGCAAGAATCTCCTTGCTACAAAATCTTTGATTCAAAGAATTGATGCTGAACTATTTTACTCGTGTTCAGGTTAAGAATTTTCATCGTCCTTTTTCTCATCCTCTACGGCAGTTTCTTCTTGTGTGATTTGAGGTGCTTCGCCGTAAGATTTCGCAGAATTTTGTCTGGAAACAACAAGTGCAATTCCCATGAATGCTAGCACTGCTACGATGTAGATCAAGTAAGGAGTTTCTTCAACTTCTTCAGCATAAACCCAGTTGATTTCATCCGAAGCAGTTCCATTAAGGTCTGTAATTAAGTCGCCAATTTCGGCGAAAGTGGCTGGCAGTAATGCTTTGCAATCAAGAGATTGCATTCCCGCATCATACATGTACCACACTAATGGAATATCCTTTGATTCACCCGGTTCAATAGTAGCGGTCAATGTTGAAGGTTGTGTGTCGGCATCTTCGCCATCAAAATAGCAGCGGAAGTTTGCTGATGTTGAGACATCACCTGTATTGGTTACGGTAATCATGGCCCCGATACTTCGGTTCACAGTAGCTGTATTGGCTTCAGGTTCAATTGATGTTACCGTGACATATGGAAGCGGGAGTTCGATGGTCCCATAGGCTGAAGTGGGGGCATTAACCGTAGTTGCATACGAACCCCAAGGACTTGAGGAACCAATAGATAGCGTAATGGTAGAACTTTCCTGCTTAACTACTCCATTTCCGTCCATCCATTCAATGATTCTTTTGTGCTCGGTTGTAGGGTCGCTGGATACCAAGATTATTTGACCATTGGAATCAGTCAAGTCGTTCCAGTCCGCCTTTGCATATCCTAGGTCGGTGATGTCAAGGCTTCCATTCGGGATATTGGTCTGTATGACTCGCTGTGAGAGAAGTCGAATCCAGCCATCTGTAGAGCCACCAGTTCCTTGGGAGTTGGTATATGAGATTGTGGCTTCATCATGAAGAATGATATCTTCATCAGTTCTCGAACCACTAATTGTGGCATCAGATACTGTGACGCTTGCTGTGGTTGCGGCTGAAATAGGCGCACTGCCCATGAGCGTCGCATCATCAAAATTGCATACACTCTCACAAGAGATGTTAGCCCCTTTGATCTGGCTTGATATTACAGAAATACTGCCATGTGCAATGATGTCGTAGCCAGATTGGAACCAGTACAAGGGTGCGTTTGTACCATTGATGTTTTGAGCCATTTGCGTTATGGTTGTCCCTCCTCCATAAATTGCCTTGGCCCAAAGCAGGTAGGTTGGAGTGAAGTAATATGTGTCAAAGGATACAATAAGGTCATCACCACTAAAATTAGCGTCAAATTCAATGATATTTGTTCCACTTTGTTGCATAGAAGTTGAGGCATTAACTGTGGTTTCACCCAAAGTTATGTTGAATTGAGTACCGATTGGAATCGTATGGTCAAATTTGAGTTGTATTTTCCCCTCTTGTCCCAAATCTCCGAAGTTGAGTGTGACTGATGCTAGTAAGTTGTTTACACTCATTCCCGAATTGATGTTATTGCTCAGTAATGCTCCGTTTGTAATCACTAAATTCCCACCTTCTTCCACGGTGATAGATGAATCCATTTCCATTGTAATGTTCGCGCTCACAGTGAGCGTAGACCCATTGGCAACGGTGACATGACCGTCCATAGTGGCGTCTTCGTCCCAGTTTTCATCACTCGATAGATTGACGTCTTCTCCCGTGGCAGGAGGTGCAGCACCTGCCATTGGCATGGTGAGAAGAAGAAGCACAATGATGATGGCGGATGGCCGAAATAGGGTTCGCATGGTTTCGTTCACAGAACATGAGCGAATAATACTTCGTCTGTTTTGCAGTTGGAAAGGGCATACATCTCGCACGAAGGTCTTATGCGTCGGCTTCTAACCAGTAGAAACATGGATGAGGCGACCGTTGTGGTAATTGGTAGCGGCGGGCGGGAGCACGCGCTCTGTCTTGCCTTGTCCAGTTCTCCAAAGGTGGGCACAATCCACTGCATACCAGGGAATGCTGGAACGGCACTTCTTGCCCAAAATCACAACCTAGTCGATTCCTCAAATGAAGGGATCATTGCTTTTGCGACCTCAGTTTCTGCCTCATTGATGGTTGTTGGCCCCGAAGCACCTCTTTGCGATGGACTCGCGGATTTATGCAGTGATTCGGGCTTGCCTTGTTTTGGTCCTGTTGCGGCGCTGGCTCATCTTGAAGGCTCCAAACTGCATGCCAAATTGACGATGAAATCAGCTGGCGTGCCGACTGCAAATTTTGTTGAACTCAATTCCAAATCCGATATTGAGGCGGCCTTGAACCTGTACGGTTCGTCGCCTTGGGTCATCAAACGTAATGTTTTGGCAGGTGGAAAAGGAGTGGTTGTCACTTCGGACCGTGATGAAGCTAGGAGTTTCATTTCCTCTTCAATAATGACCGATGGAATGGTGCTACTAGAAGAATTTCTCCCAGGCGAGGAGGCTAGTATGCTGGTTGTAATGGACGGACAATCCTTTGTAACTCTGCCAGCGAGCCAAGACCACAAAAGAGCCTACGACGGTGACGAAGGGCCAAATACTGGGGGCATGGGCGCTTATTGCCCTGCACCGGTTGTGACTCCGGTTGTTCACGATAGAATTCTAGAACGCATTGTGGCCCCCATGCATTCACACCTTTCCAAGCAATCTATTCCGTACCGCGGCGTGTTATTTGTCGGACTTATGATCGACGAACATGACGACCCCTATGTCGTTGAATTCAATGTTAGATTCGGGGACCCCGAATGTCAGGTCACATTGCCACTCATCTCAAGTGATGTTTTTGATTTACTTCATGGAGCAGCTACTGACACCCTTGAACCATCTTCAGTAAAATTCAGTAAAACTTCGGCTCTGACCGTTGTTTTAGCATCCGAAGGTTACCCCTCAAATCCGATCAAAGGCCGAACGATTCAAGGAATTACCGTTGACAAGGGTGATAAAAATCCTACAAATTCTTGGATTAATTTTGCTGGTGTGAAAGAGGGCGAAGAAGGTCTAATGATTGCAAGTGGCGGGCGCGTCCTTTCATGTACTGCAATTGCCGAATCCTTAGAAGATGCTCGGGAATCTGCTTACCAACTTTTGAACCAGATAAAACTCGAAGGTGGGCATTTCAGAACAGACATCGGATTTCGTGCCTTCTCCGGCGAGTAAAGTCATTAAAACACTAAAAGCGAAAATAATGCATAAAACGGGCACTGATGGGCTATTGGGACTGTATCTAAACCCGTCACCTTCAAGAGGGGTTCACAAGTGGGCAAAACGCTTCAGCCTTGAGGCTGAGCCTTGAACAGAGGGAAACAACATGAATGATGAAACCGATATGAAGGCAGCACAGCCAAATATCGCCTTGGGGTGGCTCTTTGCTCCCCTGGCAGTATTGCTGGCTCTTGCTGCTATGAAAATCGTGGGAATTACCTACGAAATGGACATAACAAACCTGATGCCGATGATTGTCGTCGCCATCGCAGGCATGCTGGCCATTGTGCCTCGTGCAATTCTCGTTCCACGTGGAATCTCATCTTCGCTTCTCTCCCTCGGAGTGTTGGTGGTATCGCTTGTTGGTGCCGAGGCATTGTACATGTTCACAGAAGTCGGTGCGTTAGCATCGATGATGTTCGCGTTAATCGTCATCCTGGGGTCAAACCTGGACATGCGTGGACGTCACGAATGGAATACAATGTTGACCTTTACATCCGTTGGATTGTGGTTAGCACTCGCTTCGGCGGGTGACTACATCTCTTCGCTTGAAACAACCTTTACCACAGAAGGAGGAGAGTTGGTCTCAACCCTCAACCTTGGTCGCCAAGCAGCGGCTTATGTCTTCTTTGCTTACTTTACCATGTTCGCAGCCCTTGGGTTGCTTATTGGTGTCTTCGCAAGAGGCATTGCAAACCCTGCGGGCCGTGAAGGCTGGTTTTCGTTTGTAAGCGAGAAAGGTGGCTGGAATGCCTCCTCTGCCCCTCTTATTACAGCACTCGCTGTTTGGGTTCTTGCCTTTGCAGGATCCTTGTGGCATTTCAATTCAGTCGAACTCGTGGACCAATTACGATTGACAACTGAGGAGAGTTATCACGGCTATGTTGGATATTGGGCTGCTTTCTTCACAGGAGTCGTTGCTTTTATTGTTGCTGCAATGGTTGCAGAACGATGGTTCACACGTGCTATGCTAACTGGTTCTATGTTTGCTCTTTACCAAGTTTCATCTTGGTATGAAGACAAGATATGGTACACAGAAAATCTTGCGGGAACTTGGGGTGCTTTGCTCTGGTTGGGTATTACATTCTTTATTTGCGTTGGTATTTACTACATTTCCATTCACGAAAAATTCGGTGGATGGGCAAACCGTGGAGAGCACGAGCCATCAAACTCACGCCTATTCCTTAGGGAACATGGCGCTGGATTGATGATTGCCCTTGCGTTTATCATGGGTCTTGCAATTCGTATTCAGTGGTATGCCGTACCATCCATGAATGCCTTTGGAACTGGCAACTGGGACATGACTGGCGGTTCTGACCCTTGGTACATGAAGCGTGTTGTTGATTATATTCTTGCCAATAACGCTCATCTTGTCGTTGATGCAGACCGATTCTATCCAATTGGTGGAATCAATCCTCGACCTCCGCTATTCTCGTGGTCAATGGCCATCGGTGCAATGATTCTTGAGCCGTTCCTTGAAAATCCTGAAGATGCAGTTTGGTGGAGTATGCTTGCACTACCTGCAATTTACGGTGCTCTCACAATCTTGCCTATCGCTGCAACTGCAAGAGACCACTTTGGAAAGGGTGCAGCCGTTATTGCTGCTTGGCTCGTTGCATTCATGCCAGCACACGTGACCCACTCAACTTGGGCTCTTGCTGACCACGATGCTTTCGTGATGCTCTTCATCAGCATCGGTTTCATGTATTGGTTACGTGCTGTAAAGTATGCAGGTACTGCTCGAATCACCAAAGAAACATCTGCAAATCCGAAGTCTTTCATTCTTGCATTCCGTGATGTCTTTGCGCACCGTCAAGCTGCTATGGCAAATGCTATTCTTGCTGGTGTTGCATTTGGTATCGCATCACTTGGATGGAAGGGATTCGTTGTTGGACCCTCAATTCTCTTCCTTGCATACGCACTACAAGTTGCACTGAACATGTTCCGCCGAAGAGATTCAACCACGATGAGCGTGATGTTCCTCACCATGCTTTCGGTAATTTTCCTGATGGCACTTCCGTTCTACGGACATCCACAACTTTCCCTTGTGCTTGATTCAACTGGACTGCAACCATTCTTGTTCATCTTCGGATTTACTCTTGCCATTGCATTTGTTACAACTGGATTCCGTGACAAGCCTTGGTTGCTCGTCTTGGGAACACTTGCTGGGCTAGCTGCTGTATTCTTTACGCTACTATTTGTTCTCAAAATCGCCGAATTATCGGATGCTTGGGACGTTCTCTTCACTGGAAGCGGATACTTCAGCAAGACCAAGATTTTTGGAACAGTTGCTGAAGCAAATGCACCGAACCGAGCACAACTCTTTGCTTCCTTTGGACCGATTACCTTCCTGCTTGCACTTGTGATGGGAGGTACCTTCCTATGGCGAGGACTCCGCCACCGCCGTTCAACAGACCTTGTCTTTGGCGTATGGGTCTTTGCTGCTACTTTCATGGCTTGGAACGCTGCCCGTTTCATGTTCAATGCAACACCAATCATGGCCATTCTCGGCGCTTGTGGTATTGTTTCACTTTGGAAGTGGGCCAACTGGAGTGGACTCGTTCGTTCTTGGAAGAAGTTTGGAATTCGAACTCCGGCAGACCGTATTGCAGGGGCTCGTAAGGCTGTATGGCGCACACCCCAATTCTCTGCAATTTTCCTCGTGATGCTCATGCTTTTCAGCCAACAAGCAACATACGGTCTTGATTCTGCAATCCCAGGCTCTTCTTCATCTGCTGAGGGCGACCTTGATGAGAGAATTTACGACATCATGCCAGATATTTTCCGATTTGATGGACTTGGATTCTCAATTTTTGACAGCAGCAATCATGATGGAAGATGGTATCTTGGCAATTTCGGTTCCAGTTTCAACGATGATGGTTGGAATAAAGCCTATGAATGGCTTGCAGATCAAGATGCCAACATTTCGTATTCGGAGAAACCAGCATTCGTATCATGGTGGGACTATGGTTTCCAAGCTTTGACTACTGGTGACCACCCCTCCGTTTCGGACAACTTCCAGTCTGGAATTCCTGCAACAGGGAACATGTTACTTGCACGAAATCAAGACGACTTGACGGCTATGTTCATTTGGCAACTTGCAGAAGGTGACCGTGATTACTCCATCTCAAAGAACTTGGATACAGTGTTCACCCCAGCATTCCAAAATGTTCTCGAGAAATACCTCACTGATGAGCAAATTGCAGAATTTACGGATATGGAAACACGTTCGGACGAAGGGATGATTGATTTCATCAAAGAGCACTCATTCCAAGTCATCAAGACTAACCGCAATATCGTCATGGCAACAGGGTACCAACACGAAGCAGGAATCTTTGACACAGAAACACCTGTATTCCGCCTCTACAAAGATGGAGTACAATTTTCTTGTGAATCTGAAACCTCTGGAGTATGTTTGGGAGATGATTGGCTAGATGAAAATGCTGCTGAAAGCACATTTAGTAGCAACATTCGTTCGGCAGATGACACCGTAGTGTCCTCCTCTCACACTATTTTCGGAGAATATTGGTACACTGAAGATTTGGTTGAAGATTACCTAGATGTTGCAACTTCCATTCACCGCAAGAACGCTCGTATTGCAATGGTAACTCAACTTCTCACCGCCGCACTTGCTGCTAGTGATGACGCAACCATCCATGACATGTATCATGACATAATCAATGTCGGTGGAGAAAGCGGCAACTATGTTGTTCAAGATTACGAAAAGGCACCAGGTGAAACCATTTCACGTGACCATGAAATTCGTTACTTTGCTATTGACAACCGTTTGTACCCACGTGCTGGTCGTTATACTGCAGATTACAATTACAACAGCGGTCAACCAATGGGTATTTTCGGTGCTCCAACCATCCTTTCTGGACAAGATACTAGAACATATATGGACGAAGTATACGAAACAATTCGTGGTGACTTTAGTGATGAAATGACTCGTGAGGAAGTTGACCTTGCTATGCAAAAGGATTTCTTGAATCAGCAATCAGGGGCGGAGATTGACCCCTTGCAGATTGAAGACGTTCGTGTTGACCATCTGCCTGCATTCTTTGACACCATGGTCGCACGAACCTATGTCGGTTACGGCGCTTCAACCCTCGGCCTGGACACAGCATCTTCCAATCCTCAACCATCTCAACACTTCATGGTTTCAGGCTCACCGGGCAGCATTCTAGCATCTGCCCTTCCGCTACCTGGTGCTATGATGAACCATTATGTGATTGCAAACTGGTACGATGATGAAACTGATTCGGGCATCACCGACTCCAACACCAAGGTTAAGATTCTCAAATATTACCCTGGTAATGAAATTTCAGGTCAAGTTACCTTGAGCGATAACAGCGAGGGTATTCCTGGTGTCCGGTTATTGATTGAGCGAGACGCTTTCTCAGGAGAAGGTCCAGAAGATCTTGATTCAGATACATATTGGGTCCCTATCGGATTTGTTGATGCTGATGAAAACGGTAATTACGAATACACTGTTCCAGCAGGACGTATCCGTGTCTCTGCATTTGCAGGAGAATACGACCCGATACCTGCACAAGATTCAATCCGTGACGGCTCCTTTGCTCAAGTTAACAATAACAACCTCGATATTACTTCCGAGACCAATGGTGAACGCGATGTCTATGCCATCACTGCTATACTTGGTCAGGTTGCTAATATGACTTGGTTGGGAGACGCAGAAATGAATGTCACCGCCGCAATGGCTAACCGAGAAGTGAATATCGATACTCCTCTTGATTTGGCCATTCAAAGCAGTGGTGTATCAGGAACAGTAGTTTGGTCTGGAGATGAATCCTTCAGCGGAGATGCAGTCTCGGATACAACATTCAAGTTGCGCAATATTTGGTCTATGACTGAAGACTACACTGTTACAACGACAAGTGGCTCGATAACATCTGAAGAAAGCAGAATACTCCAAGGAACTGGTGAAGCCACCTTTACGGAGAATGGAACCTTCCAGAGTGAAGGTATGGCTATTGCAAAGAATTTCATTGGTACTTTTACCCGTGAACTTGGTAACGATCGTATGTTTTTCGCCAATGGAACTTGGGATGGCTATGGTACCATAGAAGCAAGTTGGATGGAATCAATAAATTCAACTGATTGTGAATTTGACAATGATTCAATGCCTATCATGCCTGCAAATTACACTGTTTGTGTTATTGGTATTGAGAACGGATTGACCAACTACCGTGTTGAAGGAATTGTAAACGCATCGGGTACCTTTACCTCTGATGGCATTACGACCCTAACCCGCACTTACGGAGATTACGATAGTGGAAGTGGTGATACCTTTGAGGGAGCTGGTTTCTATGAAGGAATCGGTACATTCAACGGAACAGGGCTATTCATTGGTTCGGGTACATTTTCAGGTCCGATGGTTGAACCAGGTTCTTTCTACAGAACAGGTCTCTTGCCAGGTACATACAACATGGTTGCTATGCTTGAAAACAACAAGACTGTTCTCCTACCAGACCCTGTTGTCGTTGGCAATTCGCCATCTTATGATCTTGAGATGACCATGCCTGGTGCTATCTTTGAAGATGTGCTCCAAGACATGGACGGAGAGCTCATGCCTAACCAAACTATTGAGTTTGTAGACATTGAACTAGGTGAAGCTTTCATGGTTGAGATTGTAACAGATGAAAATGCGAGTTTCAGTTACGGACCTATTCCTAAGGGTGACTATTACTACAGAGTTGACGCTGACAATGATGGATGGTATGATTTGAACGAATCAGCAACTATCGGTGATGAAACAACAAATATCACGATCGGATTCGGCGTACCTGGTACAGTTGATGTAACCCTTAATCTTGTGTCTCCTGTTGACCCAGTAACTCAAGAACCGCTCTTCAATGTGTCCAATCGAGTTATTACATTTGACAACATTGCTGGAATTCTTGACCCTGTGAATGTCACTTCTGATGAAAATGGCCTTGTTTTCGCTGAACTTTTGTATGGTGTTTATGATATTCGAGATGATGTAAATACAGATTATGTTCTCTTTGACCAAATTGATATTGGAATTGGTTCTGATGATATTGAGAAAAACATCACATACGCAGAATCAATTTACATTAATGGAAGCCTTCGTGCCTATCCTGGACTTGGTGAGGATTACAATACTTGGCTTGATTTACCTGATGCTGATAAAATTGAAACAAGTGATGCCGCTTCTGGTGTTACTGTGGAATTCCAAAGCGGTGTTTTGATGTTCACTTCGGTGACTAACACAACAGGGCATTACTCTGTTCGTGTTCCTGCTGGATTTGATTACCATATGACTGCCACAAGCATCATCAGCAACATGGGTGGGGGTCAACTGATTGCGGTCTCAAGTTCAGACGATATGGATCTTGGAATCATGTACCTCGAGCCAACTACAATGGTGACTGGAATTATCTATCTTTACGAAAACACAACCCGTTGGAGTAATACCATCCCTCGATGGGTTGCTCCAGAGATTACTGCAACCAACGAAGATGGATTGCAATGGACGACTACGGCCAGTGAGATGGGTGAATTCGACTTTGACTTATTGGATGGAACATGGGAATTCAATGTTTCCGAGGAACTTCTCAACATTGAATCCATTTCTGGCCTCATTGTCAACCGAAGTGTAACCGAAGAGATGTCTGCTATGGAACTCTTCGCCAATCCTGCAGCCATTGATATCTCGTTCCAGATATTCCTAAACTCTGCGGAGGACGGTTCCTTTGAAAACGGTACAAAGGTGTCACCAGAATTCCATTTGATTCCTTTGGATGAGAACCGTGAGAACATTTACCTCACAGCCGAAAACTACACCGATGATGGTGTGGTAAATATTTCGCTAACGCCAGGTACTTACACACTGACCTTCAATCGAACAACTGCTAATTCAGAGAACGCTACTGATTACGACCTAATTGGAGAAATTTCCTTTGACGATATTTACATTGGTCTCGATGGACCAGAAGAGCCTTTGCCAGTACCCTTGAAGGAAACATACCGAGTTACTGGTACATTGCTCAACTCCACTGGAGAGGGGATAATGAATGACTTCTTGCTTTACAATGAAGCAGAAGACAGTTGGTTCTCGGACATTAGTTCGGAAGAAAACGGTACATTTGCCGCTTATGTCCCTGCAGGCGACTGGCTGATGATCGTTGCACCTTTCTCTAACGGTAATGTGACTGAAACGCTACGTGCGCCACTCAACATCGGTGAAGATTCAAGCGCTCGCTTGAACAAGACATTCACCAGTACTGCGGCAGTTAATGTAATGGTTCAACTGAAAGAGCACTTGACGCTCGTTGACCTTGCAGACATAAACCTCGTAGCAGTAAGCGAGGACGGCTTAGGAAATGTCACCTTTGAGAAAACGGATTCAAACGGAAATGCCTCTGAAATGCTCATGCCAGGCAACTGGAGCCTTTACCTAAACAAATCCTTAGGACAAAGAACATGGTATCTCAACACCTCAGCAACCCCATTCAATATGAGTAGTGCGGAAAACGGTTCGCTGATTCTTGAACCAGTTTATGCAGAACTTGAAGTTGAAATCGGTGGAAAGGTATACTGGGACCTTGACAACAGCAGTACACCATCGCTTGATGAGGGTCTTGAAGGATTCAACGTCACCGTCATAGGAAATAACAATTCAGAGGTCAACTCTGTTGTAACAACCGATGAAAACGGTGTATGGCGGCTCTTTGTACCTATTCAGGATGTTTACAATGTGACTGTTGAGAAAGAAGGTTTCGACACTGTTTACTACATGACCGAAAATGAATCTGGCTTTGCAGTTTACAATAGCACACAATCAACTGACATTGAAGTTGTAGCAGGCTTGGTTGAAGTGACAGGTTCAGTCACAGACCAAGTTGATGCTAACCGTTTGAATGGTGCTTCAATTGTCTTGTATCCAAAGTCTGGAATTGAACGTGATTCAGTAACTGTAACTGGTACTATGGTCAATGATTCCCTAGAATGGTCGGCAATGGTCCAACCAGGTGAATGGATTGTTGTTGTTACTGATGCAAACCCAACTCAGAACGGAGGCGGTGTTGCTGTAGGTCTGCTTGATGCAAGTGTTTCAAATGGAGGTAACCTATCTATGGAGATGGCCCTCGGAGGCTACCTCGTATTGAATACTGAATGGTATCCTCTTGGCGCCACAACACCAAACCACGCTGGCGATGATAACGCAAACGCCAATGTTATGTCTGAATCTGTTGTGCTTGAGACTATGTTTGATGGAAATTCTTGGATGTTGGACCTACCTGCAACGGGAACTGTAAACCTCCTCATGCCAGAAGGTAGCATTTCCTTTGATAGCACGTTCATGACAAATCAGCATTCAAGCAACTTGGATATGGAATACTTTGGTGGACAAAGCATGACCGTTGCTTCTGACTCAACTATAACGGCTGTTTTGGAATACAACCGCCGAGTCAATTCTGCTTTGGATCTTGCTTTCAACAGTGTAGAGGGGGCAAACCTTGTCAACTCATCCGATATTACAATCGGAGCTTTGGTTTCCTCAACTAATGATTCAATTTATGACGAATTCATCTTCTCTGTCGATGTCACCTATAACGGTACTGAATCCATGGATGTATTCACGGTTACTGCAGAAATGGGACTGGGTCAAGATTCAGACCTATGGACTGTGGAATTGTACAACGAAACCAGCGAAGAGTGGGAAAGTTCAGTCCTCATGTCCCTTGGTATTGGGAATGCAACTGGCTCCGATGCAATCCTAACGGACAGCGTCAGTGTCAGAGTCACACTCCCATCTGTTGAAGATGCATGGCATCTTGACAACGGACATCGTGTTTCAGTACGTCTTGAGACTGAATCAGGAGAAGCTAGTCAAATCACAGTGAAGGCTGTGGTCCCATCTGATTACGATTATGTCATCTCGGATGCTACAGAACTTCTGGGAATCTCTCCGTTGGTCCAACGCCGATTTAGCTTTGACATAGCCAACACTGGAAATGGAAAAGATACGTTCTCATTAGAACTCTTGGAAAGTGGGATTCCAGAAGGATGGTCAGTGACTCCGATGAACTCAAATGTCACTCTTGAGAAAGATAAAAACAGTATTCAGTTGTTTACAGTATTTGCGCCTGAAGACTTCAGTGATGGTGAAGGATTTGATTTGAAGGTCTATGTTGTCAATCTTGGAGGGGATGCCCAAGAAGTTGATGTTACGATTCAATACGCCCAAATCAAACTAAAGGTTGATTCAGGTGAAATTGCAGTAGAGTCCGATGATATCGCCAATGTTGCAGGAAATGTTGTTGTTCCAGTGCAGAACGAAGGCCTACTTGATGCCACATCGGTTATTGTTTACTTGAGAGCATCTGGGGATGAAGAATGGTTTTCTCAAACGATCAGTGTTCCTGCTGGACAAACTGTGAATGCCGAGTTTGACAACATCACAAGGGAACAAGGTGACCATCGCTTTGAAATTCGTATGGAAGTTGCTGGTGAGGAAGCCAACAATGTAGAGGAGATTAATCTGCCAGGTACACCTGACGATAACGGCATACATGACTTCAAACTACGGTATGACACTGCTACAGTAGCGGATGGAGATTCCATATGGATAACAATTGCTGTGATTATTCTCGGCCTTCTCGTTGTTTACGGTGGTGTCAAGACAGCACGCAGCGGTCGCTCTGGTTCAAAGTTCTGATATTGTGACATTTCGTGCCCTTGACAAACAAGGGTTCTTGAGTCAAACGATGTGATAGTCGTTACTATGGAAGGGCTTGACCATGTTGAGTACCTACCAGAACCTCACGATAGGAGCATCGTTTCAGCAGTTGACCCTGCTGTGCTTGGGCATCAAGAGGTTTGGCGTTCAGAGGTTATGGGGTGGGCGCCATTGGTTGCTCAGCCAGTTGTTAGGCCGAGAAGAAGAACGATCTCTGCTACGAATGTAATGGGATTAGCAGTCCTTGTTTCTATCAGCATGCTTCTATGGCAAAATGACCTTCTTGTCGTTGATTTACCTCTTGCCGACTCGGAGTGGGCCTTTGAAACAACTGGAGTTCGTGATTTGAACGAACTTGGATTAAGCGGAGAAGGAATTCGAGTTTGTATGGTTGATACGGGCATTGAAAGCACTCACGATGCCTTCAATGGCAAAGAAGTACAGTTTTACGATGTGATAGGTGAGTCAACCGAACCCAGAGATTACGGAGCAATCGCTCACGGAACGCTCATGGCAGGAATCCTAATTTCGGGTAGCCACCAGCAAGGAGTCGCTCCAAATGTGACCTTTGCTATGGTCGCTGCGTTACAAGATGATGGTTCAGGTAAAAACAGTGGGCTTGAATCCGATGTCGGTGATGCGATAAGATGGTGCCAATTTGAATTTGAAGCGGACATCATCTCCCTTTCTCTTGGCGGAACACCGAAAATGGATGGTGAGCGGGAGGGTGATTCGGTATCTGCTACCCGCCAAGCAACTGATAGTGGAATTTACGTTGTGGCTGCGGCTGGTAATGATGGAGGTTTGGATGATGACGGGGACGTTGCAGCTCCGGGTAATGTTCCCCGTGCCATTTCCGTTGGTGCTACAACACGCCAAGGCGAGATATGGATAAACTCCTCAATAGGTGTGCAGGATAGCGAGGGTTTCACACGTCAAGATCCCCATTTGAAGCCAGAAATAGTTGCTCCTGGGCATGAAATTGTCAGCACTGGTGAAAATAATCGATGGTACTCTAGTAGTGGGACTTCGGACTCAACTGTATTTGTTGCTGGGGCATTAGCACTGTTATTAGAAGAACATCCAGAACTCCGCCCAAACTCTCAAAGTAATGGTGAATGCATAGACCTTGTCAAAGATGCATTGATGCGTTCTGCACAGCCAATAGAACAGGGTGTTGGACATCACCCTTATGCAGGCTATGGAATTCTTGATGCAGGGAAATGGATCGAAGAAATCCCTCCTAATTCAGTGTGCTAAGGCTGAATTATAGGCAAATTTCCGCCAAATTAATTCCCTTTCAGTTCCCCTTTTATTCCAGATAATGTCCTTAAAGTGTAATTTTAGTGCTGTATTTCGGGGAATTATATGATACTATTAACTTTATTTGATACTATAAATTTGACAATCATGGAGCAGTATTATATTCAGGCCGTTCATGGGAAGAATAGGTGCATCCATCATGTCCCAGAAATTAAAAGCAAAAAGTTTCACAATTGTAACGCTCTTCCTACTATCATCTCTGTTGGGGCTTGTCGCACTTCCCGCAGCCTCCGCTGTAAATGAAACCACAAAGGGCACTGTGACTGGAGTTGAAACTTGGTCAGGGACCATGAACCTTCAAGGCGATGTTGAAGTCGCTGAAGGTGCAAAACTCATTGTCAATGCAGGAACTACAGTCAACATCCCATACGGGTATTTCATCGACGTCAAAGGAGCAATCTGTATCGGTGACCAGTCTTGCGGAGCAAGCCCAGGGTCCTCCTCCAGCCAGGCCCGATTCATTTGGACCAAGCCAAGTGATTACACACAAACAGGCCGTTGTTTGGACAATCAATCTCAACTTTTGAATAATCCAGATACAGCATGCGGCTCGGGTATGATTATTCGAGACACAATCGATCAATCTTTGACATCCATCAATTACGCGCATTTTGAAAATGGATATGGTTATCCAACTTATGTTAGTTCTCTTCAGCAGGTTCAATACGGCGTACTGGTCTTTGAAGGGTCAAGTACCACAGCTCGTGGACTCTCATTCAAGGATACCAATACCTCAAATGTACTCGCGATTGACTTTGCCTCACCGACGCTCACTGAATCTGAATTTTCTTTGGGAGTTGATGGGCAAGGTTACGATGCAGCAGCAGTTCGTGCCTACGGCGCTGGTGCAGGTATTTTATCCACATTCAAGGTTGAAAAATCACTGTTCACTGGAAACGATGCTGATTGTGGCCAACAAGGTGGCGGACGTGCAGTGATTTTCATTGAAGACAGTTATATTGACATGGATGACCTAGAGATTAAGGATAATTCCTACGGAGTACTCATGAAGCAAAGTTCTGGGTCATTGACAGGTTCGGAAATTACAGTAAAGTGCAACGCTATTGACACTAATTCATTGAAAACAACTGGTACCATAGACCACCTGCTTACCGTCAATAATAACATTATCACTACAGAAGAAGGTGCGGGAATAACAGCCTATGATGGCGCAAATGTTTACGCTGAGAGCAACACAATAACAGGAGCGAGTGAGGGTTCAGGTGTTGGTATTCGTTCGTCAACAGTAGAGTTGCACGGTAATACAATCGGTCCAATCGGTGGTTGGAACGGCCTGTGGATTTACGGTACTTCTGATGTAGTCGCTGAAAATAATACCATCAAAGAAACGGCAAAAGAACCAGTACTCATTGGTGAATACCACTATCAAGATCAAGGATGGCAAGTTCCAGCTCCAACTGCAGCACGACTTTACTTTGCGAATAACATAATCCAGAATAGTAGCGGTACATGCAATTCGCAAATG
>Ga0066849_10000285_pt1 | contig 19876 bp, 30 predicted proteins | sample ETNtaG_9_FD_65492 | JGI IMG/M metagenome (GOLD analysis project Ga0066849, IMG submission 65492) | Marine microbial and viral communities from oxygen minimum zone, Eastern Pacific Ocean - ETNP201406SV69 | ecosystem: Environmental > Aquatic > Marine > Oceanic | place: Pacific Ocean: Eastern... | reverse complement strand
GTCAGTGAAGAAATTCAAAATGTTGGAAATGCCGGTAGTATGCAGGTCAGTGAAGAAATTCAAAATGTTGAAGGATATAGAATTTAATAATACAAATCATAATCAAAAATTTGTATTATAATTAATGCTAATTACGTGTTAATTATATTATAACCCGATTTTTTCGTTTTTACCAAACTTATTACCGTAGTTTGTTGTACTTTTGGGTCTATCTATTGGAACACTAAGTGTTTCCACGTCATGGATATACCCCATATATTGAGAAACACCCGTTTGTATTTGACCTGCAGCTGTTTTAATAACAATACCGTTCATGTATTTTACTTGTTCTTGAACATTAGCATTGGGGTCCCCTGAGTTGTTTATGAATACAACACGCATTATACTATATAAATCACTTGGATTCTGATAATCAATGGCAACACCGGTTTTATCTCTGAAACTCTGGCGAATACCACGCTGAAGCAAATTCATGTTGAACTCCGAAAAGAACAATGTGTTCAGTGGAGTTGGGCACTGTTTGAGTGAATTTATGTGAAGAGCGTCACACATTTAATATAGGCCTGGAAAAAAAGTATCAGTAAATATAAATGTTAATCCTTGCCGATTTCGATCAAGCATATTCTACCAAACCAGAAAATATTGAAAGACCAATATGTAAAGCTCCAGAGTGCTTTGTTGCCTCGTACCCACCAGTCGCCAAAGTTGGTGACGAAAACGGTAAATTTTTTGTAAATTCGTCTTCTCTCCAGCCCAATCGTTTGGCTGAAACACTCGGCCCAGTCACTGTTAGAAGTGCTGATTTTAGTCATAAATGCACCAAGTAAGTTAAAAAAATAGATCCATAATAATTATATAATGAGAGTCACGAAACGTTCCGGTCGTGTTGAAGACGTAAAGTTTGATAACGTCACCAACAGGATATCAAAACTCAATTATGAACTCTCCGAATCTGTAGATGTTACTAAAATAGCACAACAAGTATTTTCATCTATTTATGATGGTATAAAAACACATGAAATAGACACACTTTCAGCTGAAATATGTATTGGTATGATCACATCAGATCCTGATTATGAAGTATTAGCAACCCGTATAACAGCAAGTAATATACAAAAACGAGCTTCTAATAATTTCCATATTGCTATGCGTAAACTCCATAAAGCAGGTATTGTTACCCATGAAGTTCTCGAAGTTTCCTCTAAGGTTAAGGATAACATTAAACCAGAGCGTGATTTTGATTTCGGGTATTTTGGCCTGAAGACCCTCGAAAAGGGATACCTTCAGAAGATTGACGGTGAAATTATAGAAACACCGCAATATCTATACATGCGTGTAGCCATTGGTATTCATGGTCATGATATAGACCATGTTCTAGAAACATATGAGGCATTATCCAGGGGAATGTTTATTCATGCTACACCTACATTATTCAATGCTGGAACACCCAGACCACAAATGTCGTCGTGTTTTCTTATTGCAAATAAGGAAGATAGTATCGATGGTATCTATGATACAGTAAAGGAATGCGCTCGTATTAGTAAATGGGCTGGTGGTATCGGTTTACATGTCCATGATGTTCGCGCAAATAAATCACATATCAGGGGCACAAATGGTACGTCTGATGGAATCATACCAATGCTTAGAGTATACAACTCAACTGCAAGATATGTCAATCAGGCTGGACGTCGTAAAGGGTCCATTGCAGTGTATTTAGAACCATGGCATGCAGATATACTTGATTTCCTTGAAATTCGTCTGAATCAAGGTGATGAAGAGGCAAGATGTAGAGACCTTTTTACAGCAATGTGGATTCCTGACCTATTTATGAAACGCGTTGAATCAGGTGGAAATTGGTCTTTGTTCTGTCCAGATCAAGCCAGGGGTTTATCTGAAGTTTATGGTAAAGAATTTGAGGATCTTTATCATAAATACGAGGAAGAAGGTCTCGCTAAAACTGTTATACCGGCATCAGAAGTTTGGAAATCGATTATTAAATCACAAAGCGAAACTGGGACACCATATATGTTATACAAGGATGCATGTAATGAAAAATCAAACCATAAACATATTGGTACAATTAAATCATCAAATTTATGTACCGAAATTTTGGAATATACCGATAAGGATGAAACAGCTGTATGTAATCTTGCATCTATTGCATTACCAAAATACGTAGATGTTGAAAAGAAAGAGTTCAATCATGAAGAATTACACAGAGTAACGAAAATGATTACTCGAAACTTAAACAGGGTTATTGATAAAAATTTCTACCCAACTGAAAATGGTCATCGTTCAAATATACGTCATCGACCAATAGGTATTGGTGTTCAGGGTCTTGCTGATGTATTTATCATGTTAAGAATGATATTTGGGTCCGAAGAATCAAGGAAGTTAAACCGAGATATATTCGAGACTATTTACCATGCATCTCTTGAGTCATCTTGTGAACTTGCCGATATGTATGGACCTTACAGTACCTTTAAAGGTTCTCCATTCAGTAAAGGTATCCTCCAATTTGATATGTGGGATCGTGACCCGAAATTTAGTGGGAGATACGATTGGGAAGCCATGCGTAAACTCGTTAAAAAGGGTACAAGAAATAGTCTTCTCCTTGCACCCATGCCTACTGCAAGTACATCACAAATTCTAGGAAATAATGAGTGTTTCGAACCGTATACTACTAATATATATCTGAGACGAACACTCGCAGGTGAATTTGTTGTAGTAAATAAACATTTGGTCAACGACCTAAAGAATATTGGTCTATGGTCTAAGGAAATGAAAGACCTTATGGTTAAGGCAAATGGTTCTGTACAAAATATCATTGATATTCCACAAAACCTAAAAGACTTATATAAAACAGTATGGGAAATGTCCCAAAAAACTATCATTGATATGGCCGCCGATAGAGGTGTATATATAGACCAAAGTCAAAGTATGAATTTATTTGTCGAAAGTCCTACCATTTCTAAACTCTCATCTATGCATATGTATGCGTGGAAAACAGGTTTGAAAACGGGTATGTATTACCTACGAAGTAAAGCAAAAGCGCGTCCTATTCAGTTTAGTTTGGAAGCAGAATGTTCTATGTGCTCCGCCTAAATAATTTATATTTCGTCAACATGTACCAAACGTGTATTTGTATAATTTTTAATCTTAACGAATACATTTTTCTTAACTTAAAGTTTGTAATATATATAAATTTATATTTATAATGGCAAAATTTACAAATGCCCTTGAAACCCTGAAAATTGCCAACTATGATGGGCGAAAAATTTCACTCTGTAATGTCGAAGATGGAATAATGAAATTTCAGATACCTCGTATGTATATGCCATTTGGTATATCGGGATTTACACCTGAAGTTGGTCCGACAAAGTATAATATTGATTTCGCCATGAAAGGATATGACGAAGATGGAAATTATGTAAAAAGATTTTATGAAGTTTTACATGAACTCGAAGATAAAATTATACAACGCGTTTCCGAACAAAGTGAAAATATATTTGGTAAAAAAATGAGTTTTAATGAACTTAAACCAATGTTTAATTCCAACATTAAAGAATCACCTGATCGTGAACCCAAATTTAGGGTTAAAGTTGATTCAACATTTGATGGTAAAATAAAATCACATGTTTATGATGAAAATAAAAAAGCTTTATACGACGAAGTTAGTAATGGATTGTATTCTAGACAGTCTGGTACAGCGGTTGTTGAAATGAATAGTGTATATTTTTTGAATAAAAAGTTCGGTGTGAGTTGGAAACTTAACTCGCTCGTGGTTTATGAGCCACAGAGACTTAAGGGGTTCCAATTTATCGGAGTTTAGAATCATTCATTAAAAGAATTTGGTAAATAGCCTGAGCTTCTTTAAGAAGTTTACCTTTGAGTTCCATATAAGATGTAGGGTTCAATCCATGTTTAATCTTGGCTAATCGAACGGATTCGTTCCATTTAGACAACGTCATTTTTACTATTACATTACATTTTCTTAATGAGTTTTTTGTAAGCAGCAGTCCCCGATTTTGGCTGGAGTTTAAATCCAGATTTTTTTGGTTTAAAAACCTTTACCATAGCTTTCTTACCTTCGTCTTTCATTCTCGCCAAAGCTGCTTTGGACGCGGCCTTGGAAATGATTCTCCCGTATTTATCCTGCTCGAGATCCTTTTTCATGAGACCCCCTGTCGTTTTCATTGCGGTTCCGTGGAACACTTCAGCTCTAGATCCAAATGTTTGCATTTTGTATTATATATTAAACACGGAAAATATTTCTAATTGCTGAAATTGAAATTGTATCGCTGGTTTTATTTCCCGTTGGTATTTGATTTTTTAAACGATCATCTTTTAAAACTTCAGCTGATAAAATAGATTTATGTCCCTGTAAAGCAATCATAGCCTGTTCTACTGATGGGTATCCGGGTGTATCAATATATACGAGTTTCTTTACATATACAGTTCGTTTCTGTCCCGATCTATGGCACCTACCAATAGCCTGTAACTCGGTTGCAGGATTCCAGCATGGTCCAGTAAAATAGACGCGTGAAGCACATTGAATATTCAAACCCTGTCCACCAGCTTTTACCTGTATAAGAAATACACTATTTTGTGGAGCATCTTTAAACATTTTCAATTGTTTTTCTCTATCTTCTTTTGGTACTGAACCATCTATACGAAACACGTTACATTTTAAATTTTCACGTATATAATCCATTTCTTGTTTAAATTGGCAGAAAATAAGGGTTTTTTCATCTGGGTGTTCTGAAATTAGTTTAAATAATGTTTCCATCTTTTTAGAACGCCCTTCCCAAAACTCTGGTATTTCACCACGTTTCTTAGCTATACCATTTATATACAATTGTGGATAAATCATTGTTTGTCTCGCACGTAATAGACATTCAAATATTTCCATATTATACATATTAACGTTTATAGCTGTTCTAAAAATATCCTTAATAGTCTCTTGTGACTCTACAAATGCATGTTTATATAAAGCACGTTCTTCAGGGTACATTTCAAGTTCAATATTCTCAAATTTACATTCAGGTATCTCAAGCATTGGATTATCTTCCTTTGTTCGTCTCAATATATACAAGTTTTTAACCCGTGTAGTCATACCCTGAACAAGTTTTCTATCAACACCAATAAAGGTACACAATGTAACAAAATCTTTCATGCTATTAAATACTGGTGTACCAGATAAAATCCAGCGAATATCAGAATGAAGTTGGCATGCAGCTTTAAATTTCGACGAACTCGGGTTCCTTATTTCATGACCTTCATCTAATACAACACGCCCCCATTTGATTTTATGTAACATTCTCATTTCTTCAGTGAGTAACGAATATGGTGCAATAACAACATCAGAATTACATAAATCATCAGAATATTTTGTTCTATCAGAACCATCGTATATAAACACGTTTAATGAAGGTGCAAATTTATTAAATTCATTCTTCCATTGTGTGACTATAGACTTTGGTACAATTATAAGCGTATTCCTTTTTACATTTCCCAAAATAACTGAAATTGTTTGAATAGATTTACCAAGGCCCATTTCATCACATAAAAACCCTCCTCGTGGTCCACGGTTTAAATTTTCCATAGAAAGTAACCATGATAACCCTTCTTTTTGATGTTGGTATAATTCACCTTTAAGTAAAGATTTAGCACGTGTATATTGCTCATCCATTTTATCTGATTTTAGAAACAGGTAATGGTACACTTAAGTTATATTTTTCAAGTGTTTTTTTCTTTGGTATAAATCCCTTATTTATTTTATAAATTATATCTTGACGTGCCTTTTTATATAAATATTCTGTATTTTGTTTATAATTTTGGTACCTTTCCTTATACGTAACGGGTGTATTATTTAAACATATCTTAAGTTTATAATCACTTCGATATTTAAATGTATCATCCGGAGTACCCCAATTCATTTTTAGATCAATATATACTTTGTTTAACTTTATTTCTGGTATATTTAATACATGTATAGACGAATATCCCATAGTATCAGAATGACACCAGCCAGCTTTTAATAGTTTTTCAACATTATAATATTTTTCAGGATTACGTTTAATTTCATATTCTAGTCGTGATAACCACCTTCCCAAACCATGACAGTTAGTTTTATGTTCATTTAAGAACATTAAATTTAAACCTGGATTATCATATTCACTATATTTTTTATATAATCTTTCAGTTAAATCATCTTGTGTAAGACTTCTATACATAGGCGCACCCTTCGAACCCAATTTTGTTTTAATTTTACCTACATACCATGTCCCTAAGAATTCATTTTCAAGAACAAATAATGTGGCCATGGTATAGTCTGAGAAAAAACTTCCTTAAAAAAATCGACGAGTAATATTAAAAAAAAATATTACATGCATACTATATCAATGAGTTTGTATCATTTTTTAAAAAATAATTTTTTTCAGTATCAAACGAATTTTGTGTTTTTTTTATAAAATAAATTTAAAATATATTTTAATATGTCACTTTTAATTTATAGTCCACAGTGCAATCATAGTTTGGATATAATTGATTATATTGGTAAACATGTACAATTAAAACAAATTGTTAAATATCATAATATAAATACTTTGGGTATACCTCCTCAGTACAGAAATAAAATTACACGCGTTCCAACAATGCTTACAAAAAATGGAAAACTTTTAGTTGGTAATGAAATACGGAACTGGTTAGAATCACTTTTACCAGTGAAAGAATTAGAGACATGTAATTTTGGTGGGTGTTCTACAACAACATTAGATGGTGAAGGTTCAGGAGATTTATTTGGTTTAGATGATTACGGTATGACCTTACAACCAGCCATGACACCAGAACTTGAAAATAAAATCAACCAGAGTGTTTCAGATGCTTATAACAAAGTAAGTAAATAAGAATATAAAGAAATAAACAATATATATTTCAGGTATGAAATTGGCTACTATACAAGCAAGTGCCATAAAATCAACTTTTGAAGTACTAAAAGATATACTAAACGATGTAAATGTGTATTTTAAACCCGATGGTGTATATATTGTAACACTTGATACAGCCCGTACATCTCTAGTAGATATGTATTTATCATCTGATAACTTTGAGGAATATATTTGTGAGTCGGATGTAATTGCAGGTATAAATGTTTCGAATACGTTTAAACTTTTGAAATCTATAACAAATAACGATGTTCTCGTAATAAGTATAAATTGTAAAGAGTTTATGAATATAGAAATTCATAATGAATCTAAAAAAACATGTACTAAATTTGCTCTAAAATTACTCGATATAAACGAGAATCAAATTGAAGTACCTGACATGACTATGACGACAATTACACCTATGGCATCCATGGATTTCCAGAGAATATGTAGAGACATGCATAATATAGGAAATAATATACAAATAACACGAGAAGGTAAAAATTTACAGTTACAATGTATGGGAGATTTTGCAAATCAAGAAACAAATATTGAATGTATGGAAGAGAGTCCTAAAATATCAGGTGAATATTCTCTTCGGTACATGAATATATTTACAAAAGCAACGAGTATGTGTTCTACAGTTCAGATTATGCAAGAGGAACAGAATAGATTTTTGATATTAAAATATAATGTCGCTAATTTGGGTGAACTTAAATTTTATCTAGCATCTAAGGTACCCGAAGATCTGTAACGTAACCATCAACCGTACTTACGGTTTTTTGCATACCTAATACATTTTTCAATTTTATTCGAGGAAATTCATTTTCAAGTGTTTCGATATCATAATATAACATATCACTTATTTTGACTTTTTCATCGTGAAAATCATGACGCGGACCCGCATAACGTCGTATCTTACTTAATAAATCTTTTACAGGTTTATCATCCGAATCGAGCAAAGTTGCTGAAACGATTGGTATGTTAAACACAACACCATTTTTACGTTCTGGAGGCCATATATGTTCCGTATCATACGTTAAATATTTGTATAATATATCGTTATACCAATATTTTACACGTACAATAGTTTTATTAACATTATCTGGAATTTTGGTATTTTTATATTCTGTATAATTTAATGTTTTTAAAAAACTCTCTGTTTCACCATCCCATTCGTCGTATTCTTCCTTCCAAAACTCATCCAATTCGTCTGGTATAGGTACTTTTTCATTATCTAAAAAATATTCCATTGACGTATCCATAATTTTATAATCCGGTTGTGAAAATACATCTTTTATAACAGTATGTACCCAAATTATAACGTTAGTTAAAAGATTAAGCAACATAATATTTAATATGGAAGGTAATTTTTTAAGTAGGTATACTAATAAAATTGAATTATGGGAAAAATCTATAAAAGAAGATCCTAATAATAAATCCAAGTACGAAAGTGAAATGTCTGATTATATAATTCAATGTATGCCATATCTTGAACTTTATACAGATGATCTTAAAAAGGAGGTAAATACAGATAACATTTTCAATTGCAAGGAAACGACTGGTTTACAAAGAAAAGATATATTTAATAATTACCTAATAGATGTAGAAAAGGTAAGTAATATAGATAGAAAAATAGAAAAAAGGAGAGAGGTATGTTCAGTATGTCCAGAAAGTAATATATTTCATTTTTCAGATACAAGTGATCTTGTATGTGATAATTGTGGAATGATTATAGCAACACTTATAAGTGAAGAATTAACATATAGGGAAGAACAGGAAACATCTGAAAAAATAGTAAACTATTCATATAAACGAGAAAATCACTTTAATGAATGGTTGTCACAATTTCAGGCTCAAGAAACTACAAATATACCACAAGAAGTAATAGAACAACTACGTAATGAACTCAAAAAGATAAAAGTGAAAGTTTTAGATGAAATTACACATGCACGGATACGAACTCTATTGAAAAAACTAAAATTAAATAAATATTACGAACATGTTCCATATATTACAAATATTCTAAGTGGAATAAAACCACCTTCAATGCCCCAAGAACTCGAAGAACGACTGCGTATAATGTTCAAGGATATACAAAAACCATTTGATGATAATTGTCCAAGTGAACGTAAAAACTTTTTAAGTTATTCATATGTTTTGTATAAATTTTGTGAACTTTTAAGTGAAGATAAATATCTTAAATATTTCCCACTTTTGAAATCTAAAGAAAAATTATACCAACAAGATGTTATATGGAAAAAGATATGTAACGATCTAAAATGGGAATATATACCTACAATTTAAAATATAAGTATATAATAAAAATGTCGTTCCCAGTACGTTCATGTAATTCTAAAAAATTACAAAAGGAGACCAATAATAAGTACCCAAATTCCCCAAAACCAAAATCAAAGTCGAAATCGAAAGCTAGAAAAAATCCATTGAGACGAGGTGTTGTTTATAATAGTTTGAGTAATATGCTCAAGAACTTTGCGAATAAAAAGAGAAATACACCCGAAGTTTTCCAAAACATAAACGATAAGCTTAAAAGATAAAACTTCGATATATGCAATGGATAACGATCCATATTACAATTTCTGTTTAGAAGAAATCAGGTTCTACACAGAAAAGATAAACGAAATTATAAATGAAGGTCTCAAAGATCCTAAAAAGTATTACGAGGAGTCTAAAAGTGAATGGAAAAAAATATACCAAATGATACCGGTTATGTATCTAATGAACCAACATGAAGATAATTCACCTGCATTACCATAAAAAAATGTTTATTAATATAAATGAATAAACTCTATATATTATTGGCATGCTGTTGCTGTAGTTCATCAGCAGGAGCCGGTGCATTCTTTGGTGGTTTTATACCAAACACGCAACCGTGGATGTGGAAAACCCTTAAAAAATTAACACAAAATGTTATAACTGGCAACGCTAAACCAGTAGATTGTGCGAATTTGTATAAATTTTTGATTAAAAACGATGGAACGGGTGGTAAAGGACAAAGTCTATCAGCTCATAAGTCAATTTCGGAAAAGGATGAAAAATGGGTTATTAGAAAAGTATATGAGATAGGGAGAGGTATAGAACCAGAAAAGATATGTGATAAGTCTTTTGTGGATTCATCAATTGCATTATTTAAAAAGGTTCAAAAAGCACCTATTGGGAAAGGTGAAGATCTAAAAAGGTTTTGTAACGAACTCAAGGACCTTGGTAATGAAAATAAAGATAAAAAACATCCTATATATTATTGGGATGAATCTAAAAAGGAATTTATAGAAGATCGAATTTATTTTTCAAATGCAATCGGTTACGGTGGGGAAAAACCTCTTATTGCTAAATGCGAAGCAGTTGGTATTAATATTCGTTAATCTAAACTTATATATCTAACTTCTAAATCAGTGTTAAGTGATGTAGGAAAATTTATTAAATACGCTTCCGGGAAACCAGTCAAACGTAGATAGTTTTGTGCTTGTGTTACCATGACATCATTCATGGTTTTAACCGATTTGAGTTCAATCACGGTTTTACTATTTAAAATTAAATCGGCGCGAAGATTCCCTATAGTATGTCCTTCAAATACTATAGGAACTATTCTCTCCGTTTCGTAATGAACCCCTTTTTTCCGTAAAACGACTTCCATCGCATTGTGATACACGCGCTCACTATAACCGGGACCAAGTACTTTGTATACGTGTTCTGCATATTGACGTATCATTTACACATTATTCGGGTATTGTTTCTAACCTCTTTTTTCGCTCTTCCGTTGTAAATTCATTTAAAAGATCTCTATACATGTCATTATACCGTATAATACCTCTAACTACAGTTGACATGGTCTTACCCATGTCCCTGAAGTGACCCAATTCTAACGATACACTAATATGTTCGCTATATTTTTCAGAAATAGTTTCTATTGCCTCGAGAAGCTCATTTGAAAACTTAATACCATCCCTTACATAATCTTCAACAAGAGGACCCATATTTAATTATTTTAAACATTATTTTTTAACTCGACTAAAGCATATTCAATGAATACACTTGGATTAGGATGGTCCGTCATCACAAGTTCATCCTCTAGTTCACCTAGAAAATCTGCTTTTTCATTTTCGTCGAGGTTATTATACATGTAATTGATAAGTTTTGCATTTCTTGATGCGGCTGCCCCGACCATAGCGAATATTTCACAATGTCTAGGGTAATTACACTCTTCGTATAAATATTTAAATGTTTCCAAACCCATATCGTGATCTTTACAGAATGCCACAGCAAAACTTAAATCGTCTTCATCTTCTCTCAAATCATCACCATCCTTTGGGATTTCTTCGATTATTTCATCAATTTCGTCACGACGTTTTTTTAATTCGTCGAGTTCGCCGTTTTCACACACTTTCCAGATAGATTTCATTATTATTTTTAATTTTTAATTTTTAATTAAAATATGGTTTATGATGACTTAGGTTTTATATGTAGTATATAAAAAGGGTATTTTTATATACTAAATGTTATTAATGTTCGATATAATCATCCTCTGAATCCGTTGAAATAGTGCATTCGGGTCTAATAAGTTCCTTCTTTTTACGCGTCTTTTTAACTGGTTCTTCTATACCATATTCACGGTGATAAAGTACCTTTTGCCAAAAATCTTCCATAACTGGTAAATACTTAGCAAACCATTCACGGTCCCTTTTCACGTTAACAACAACAAACTCTTCGGGTTTGGGCCAATTAAAATCAGCCGGTTTATATTGTATAAAATCCGCTTCTTCTAATTCTAAAATATCCATACACAACTGTAATTGAGGCATATAATGTTCTGGTACCTCTGGTTTAATTTCCCTCATCATTGGGCATTTAATTTCAACTAATTTACCTGATTCAGAAACGCCATCCGGACTCCCCCCTAAGAATGGATACTTAGGATGAGGACATAACCCCAATTCATGTACTACCTCCCCATGTCTTTGTTCGTAAATGATACGTGCTTCATCTTCGTATTTTTCACCGTGTCGAGTCGCTTCATTACCAAAAAATGGTTCACCTTTTCCACATTTTTTCAATAACAACTGATGAGGTGTTTCGTATTTATTTACACCAATAGCAGAAGCTGCATCCGAAGCTGTAAGCATACCCATTCTAAGATCCAACCATTCTTGTGATTTTTGTGGTGCATACTCAAAATCTAACCACTTTTGTACATTTGGGTGCATATTATATAAATATATGGTAATACTTTTAAGCCATTTCCTCCTCGCGTGCAACGCGTAATCGCTCTCTTAAAACGCGTACAGTTCCTATACACGCTATATCACGACGCACACATTCATCAATAAGTTCATCTTTTTTCATATTAGACAAGTTAGGGTTTCTACGTTTATATCTCGTTTTTATAGTATGACCACTTCTAGATGTCATTTCCATAGTCTTCTCATCTGAAGAAGAATCCGGTGAAGAAACTAGTGGTGGTGGTAAAGGTTTATCCGGGTCCTCTAGAGGTGGTGGTAAATCTGAATCTGAATCTGACGGTGGTTTTTTAAATAATAATTTCAATAAAATAATTGTACTAACTAATCCACTTGCAATAATTATATACTTTCTCATATATTTACATGTAGGGGCTTTTGTTTAAGTATGGTACTGTTGGAGGTGGGCCGGGTGGTGGAGGAGGTGGATAAAAAAATCGTTTCGCAGCATGCTGTTCCGCTTGTTTTTTATTTTTAGCTTGACCTCTACCTAAAAACATATTATCTACGTAAACATCTATGTAAAACAAACCATTTTCATGTTTTGCAACGCGATATTCGGGTAATGAAAGATTATTCGTTTGACAATGACGCATAAGATGATCTTTGAAATTATCATCAATCATAATCGAATTCATATTTACATATTCAGGGTTTGTGTATATATTTAAAATAAATTGTTTTGCGTGAAGTAAACCCAAATCCATATATATCGCACCAACCAGGGATTCAAAAACGTCTTCGAGTATTTTTGGGTTTTTATTCCATTCATTACGCATACCTTTCTCATCCATTTGAACCCATTTATATAATTCAAGTTTTGTTGCGATACCCGCTAATGTTTCACCTCTAACAAGTTTAGTACGCGCTTTCGTAAGAAAACCCTCTTGGCGATTTTCGTAACGATCAAATAAAAATTTTGTAATAACAAATCCTAACACGGAATCACCGATAAATTCAAGTGTTTCGAATGATCCGTCTAAAGATTCATCTTCTTTGAGTATTGATTTATGTCTAAAAGCTTTTTGGTACAAATCTAATTTAGTTATCTTTGTACCAACAAGTAATTCTACAGATTGTCTGTCAATTAACATGGTTAGTTATATTATATATTTATTTTTTAAGCCTTTTGTTCTGGCTTACTGTAATGTGGACTCAAGTACTTTTGCAAGTTCAAGAATGTAACTTGAGTATCAGCTGGTGGTTCGAGTAAATCGCGCAACTTTTCGTCGAGAACGAGGACGCGACCGTTATCCGGGTGCTTCAATCCCTTTTCGTTGACGTATTTGTTAATCGCACGAGTAACAGTACTTCTCGAAACGAGTTCCCCTTGTGGGAGTTCCAAAAATGCACGAAGTTTTTCGGAAATAACTTGCTTCCTGTTAAACCCGTTATTTTCGGCACGCTTTGCCGCCTTTTCACCGTTTGGGTCGTCTTGCTTAGCCTTGACCTTTCTAACAATTTTAGAGAGCGTTTTGATATCGTTTCTGAGAGCAGAGATTTCTTCGAGTACGGTTTCAATAGACATTTTTTTATATATTACTTAAGACATGTATCTTTAAGTCCGTTTTTTAAACGATGAATATGTACTGAGAATAAGTAGGGTAATTATTAAAAATATTGCTATTTCAAAAAATTCATCTATACGCGGAGTATAGAGATAACCAAATGCATATGGCTGTCTAGGTTGGATTTCATTATCATTACCTGGGCATCCACCAGCACAGCACCCTGATTCACATGGAATTATATACCCTTTTTTAACTGTACCACATGTTTGCTCATTGTGTGGGCGTGGTGTATCATAATCAGCATAACATCGACATGTATCTTCACACTTCATATTTATTATATAGGTAATATAATAATGGACGGGAATATTTATTCAGAGACAGCAATCTCGAAGTTCATGGATACAAATTTATTTTTCAATGATCCAACCCTAAAAAAATATTATGAACAGGATGATTTAAAGAAATTTAGAAACCGTGTAAATCGTGTACACTCTGATAAATCATTTGAAAAGATGATATATGCTATAGTTACAGACTCCGTACGTGATATTATTTATGAAGTAATAAGCGAACTTACTGTATTTTTAAGACCAATGGGTGATGTTATTATAAGCGGTGGTGAGGCATTTAATATATACATGGATCGTTCTGATAAGGTTATAACGAGTGATATAGATACAAAATTTGCACCTCGTATGAAACCAGATGAAAAATACTTCGGAAAACTCCAAGCTATTAAACTTCTTTTATGGAATAAATTAGGTGAAATTTCGAAAAGGATAAATATACGTATACGTAATCGTGTATTATCCAAAAAAGGTAAAATTGGTAAATTTGTTGGTTTGAAATTTGATACTAAAAATCCATACGTAACTCGTAGATATAGTTTAATAAAAAAGCGAAAACATGGTATAAATAATAAACCTTCAAAACGTAATGTATTTATTGATGTTGAATTATTCACATTAGATTTAAAAACACGTTGGTATTCACCATCAAAAAAACGTGTAGAACCATTTAATCTTGGTGGTATTTTAGATATTGCTTTTATGCGCCCAAATGAATTTGGGTATGAAGTTATTCAAACTCGTAAAAGAGGCGTCACATATCGAAACCTGAATACAAATAAGTCTGTTATCGATAATAAAATATACGTTGCAGGAAAAACATTTTTGATTGATGACATATACCTTATGCAAAAACTTGGATTAAGACCTGAAAAGAAGGAGAAGGATAGACAACGTATGGTGAAATTAGCTCGTATAATAACTAAAAAACAAATTAAGGCTTCTGAACCAATGGAAAAAATATTAAAAATAGTACATAAAACACCTAAAACACCAGCTAAAAGGATTTCATATGCTAAAACGCCGAATATACACAAAGCGAAACGTATAAACCCTTCAAAATATAAAGAATTTACAACAAGACCATCAAAAGAGAAATTATCAAAACAAATTGTATATGGATTAGATTCGTCTGTACGCGATATAAATATACCAGGATTTAAACAGTCGAGTGGTGTGAATCGTTTTAATACAAACTCACTCACATGGAAACCTAATACATCCCATTCGTATATTAAAAATGAGTACAGTTTCAGGCCAGATAATACGACAGAAAGGGAAATACCAAAAAATATAAAAATGGAAGAAACACTTTATGGTTTTAAACCGGTTAGGGATAAATGGGTACCAAAACCCATTCTTGAAAAATCGGCTATGATACCATTCATTGGTTTAAAGAATTGAAACCAATACAATATACATATGATTTACAATACGTTAACCAAAGGTGAAGATGGTTTATACCACACAAGAGCATTAAACGACGATAACAAAAGACATTTCATTCAATTGAATAATTTAATTGTATCTGATGTTGATGAAGAAACAGGTGAAGTATCGTTTGAACTTACAGGGGAAGATAACCAGGATAAAATCGATTCTGTCCATGTTACAAACCTCAATTCGGCATTGGAAAATAGCAAAACGTGGTTTGGTAAGGAACTCGCTGAAAAGACTATCACAAGTGCTTACACCAGGGGCGAAACTCTTGTGACCGACCGTATCTCCGCGACGCGCGTATACGATCATAATAAGGAAGTAGTTACCGAAGAACTTGTACCAGGTCTGACGTGTACCGCACTCATCGAATTTTCAGGACTTTGGTTTGCGAAAAAAGCATTTGGTCCATCATGGAATCTTGTTCAGATGAAAATTCACGAAGAAAAAACCCCAGAACCAGAAATTGAAGAGGAGGAAACATATCCAGACCAGTACATTATTGAAGACACAGAATAAAAAAAATTGTTGATAGTATATAAAGATGAAGCTGAAGATGAACAAAGTCTCACCAAGACAGGTCTTGATCGCACTCGCGATCGCGGTTGTGATATATATCATGTTCGCCAATAACACAAAATCCACTTATTCCGTCGAGGAAAGTATGTTTGCCCCATCGGGTGCCGCCGGTCCATCCGAACCAGGATCCGGGTGCCAAATGAAAGCTGGTACCGGTCTTGCCTCCTCCTTGCTCCCACGCGAAGTTGCCTCCCAAGAAGACTTCGGTGAGTTTGCCCCAGAAGATGTCCTCGCCGGCCAAAACTTCCTCGAACCACGAGCCCAAATTGGTTTCCCAGAAACCGTCAGTGGCGCCCTTAGAAACGCCAACCAACAGGTTCGCGCCGATCCACCAAACACCAAAGAACCATTTGTGTGGAATAACTCCACTATCGCGTCTGACACTATGCGTAGACCATTGTGTTAAATAATTATTTAAAGAATACAGGTATAGTTTATATATAAAATGTCTCAGGTAACACCTACAGACGAGCTCTCGAACAGCGTCTCTAAATTGGTTGAATTAAGCAAGCAAATTACAGAAGCCCGTGAAGATATAAAGGTCCTAGTTCAGGCCGAGAAATCTCTCAAATTACAAGTTAAAAAACTCATGACTGATAACGGTCTTGATGTAATTAACCTTAAAAAAGGAAAAATTTCAGTACGTAAAAGTTCTAGAAAAACGGGGTTAAACAAAACCTCAGTCAAGGAAGGGCTCACATCTTTTTTTGAAGGAAACGAACAACAGGCCGAAATTGCCTTAAAGGTTATACTCGATAACTTACCAGTAAAAGAATCTACTTCTCTCGCCCTAACAGGTATAAAAGAAAAGAAAGTAGAATAAATAATGGTTTGGAGTCAATACGTATACGAAGCCACTCATGGCAATGAAGCTGAAAACAGCGATAATGAATATGAAGTTAACATTGATGAACCTTTACATATAAATGACTGGGAAATGAAACACCAGGATGATCTCCGTTATATGTGGGGGATACTACAACAGTACCTAGACGACGCAGTTATGTCGCATTTTATGTTGAAATTCGCAAAATACGATGATTTTGTCGAGTTTTGCTTTTATAATTCCGAATATGGAAGTTAGCATTATAATATGTAATAAATATATACAACCATGTTCCCAGATATCACATCCCAAAAAGTAGCCATACCAGCATCTCTTTTTTTAGCGCTCAGCCCAGGTATCCTTCTCAGAACAGACGGCTCCAAAGTCGCGTTCAGAGACGGTTTCACAGGCAGAACAGCTGTTATGTTCCATGCTCTCGTGTTCTTTCTCACGTTCTCCCTCGTTGCCAAAGCGATGGGTCTCGTTCTTACAAAGACGGATCTTCTCGTATCCACGTCTCTCTTCCTCGCACTCAGCCCAGGTATGCTCTTAACGCTCCCACCAGGCTCCAAAGGCGTCTTTATGTCGGGACAAACGGGTGTTCCAGCAGCGCTCACACACGCCGTAGTTTTTGCGGTTGTGTTCGCTCTTTTGCGAAAGCAATTTCCTCAGTTCTATTAAGTGACATGTCCTATGAATATCTTATTATAGGGCCAGGTGCAATGGGTATATTTTCCATGTTGGGGTACCTTAAAAGTGTTGAAAACACTTTGCAAAATGTCAAAGGGTACTCAGGTGCTTCAGCAGGTGCTATTATATGTACTTTCTTTGCACTTGGATATTCAGTAGAAGAAACAGTATATAAATTACTTGAACTTGATTCAACTAAACTTGTTAAACTTAATTTAAAGTGTTTTATAAACGCATATGGTTTAGTAGACTTGGTACCTATACGTGAACATCTCGTTAATTTATTAGGTTCAGATCCAACGTTTTCAGAAATAGATAAAACATTGTATATATCTGCATTTTGCGTAAACACGTCGAAAACCGAATATTTTTCAAAATATACTCACCCCGATATGAAAGTCATAGATGCCGTGTGTATGAGTATTGCTGTACCGTTTATATTTTCATCGTTTCGACATAATGATATGGTTTATGTAGACGGCGGTACACAAGAAACGTTACCAACAGCACCATTTCTCGATAAGAAACCACATAAAATTTTATGTATTCGTATGAAAATGGAAACACAATTTATAGAGGAAATAAAGAACCCTAAACAATTTGCCGAAGCGCTTATTTCTTCAACATTAAACAATAGAAAAAACAATCTTATAAAAGAAACCAAAGTTGTCGATATAGATATAGGTCAGGTCGATATTTTTAATTTTAACATGTCATACGAAGACAAGTTTCAAATGTATACAAAAAGCATATCGCTATAACTTTTTTGTTGGGTTATATCAATATGGACGCGTGTGATCCAGGGTTAGATATTAGAAATCTCAGGTCACTTGTTAAACAAAACACGGGTACAGACCTAAAATTGTCCAAAGCCCAGATATGTGAAGTGTATTCATATATACAGGGTGGTAAATTACCATTACCGCCGTTAATTTTAAGTAAAGATGGTTCGTATTTAATAGATTCTAAATCACCATTAACACGAAAAGATTACGACACGCTCTTTAAATCCACTTCTAAAGTTGACGAGTTAAGAAAAATTGCGAAGAAAGTTGGTGTAATACGTTATGCGAATAAGAAATTCACAAAACAACAACTTATTGATATAATTGGTAGACGTTTACATGGATTGAAAGTATATGAACCTATAAAGTTAAGATCAGTTCAGAAGAAACAGATTGAAAATTTCAATAATAATATAAATGCGTTTAATGAAAACGCTAATACTAATAATGTAAACAACTTGAACAGTTTGAATAATGTAAACAATGTTAACGGTGCAAATAATTTGAATAATGTAAACAACGTGAACCGTTTGAACAATGTAAATAGAGGAGGTAATAATTTAAATAGAGTGAATAATGTTAACCGTTTGAACAGTGTAAATAGAGGAGGTAATAGAGTGAATACTGTTAACCGTTTGAACAGTGTAAATAGAGGAGGTAATTTAAATGTATTGAATCGCACAAATTTTAAAGCAAAAAATCAAGTGAGACCACGTTTTTTAAACGTAAACCATAGAAAAGTGCCTACCGTAACCAGTACCAATATCGCTACAACAAATTATAAGGCGTTTACAATGAAAAAATCAAACAAACCTGCATTTTTGAATAAAAATTTCATAAAAACTAATAAATTCATATCAAAACCGGGTTACGTTTTCAAAAGGGGGAATAAGGGTTTGGGTATGTATAAAAATAAACCACCCGTCCAGGGTCCAGTAGGTCCTCCCACCCCTGCGCCTACACCCGCACCTACCCCTACCCCTGCACCCACACCCGCACCTACCCCTGCACCCACACCTACCCCAACTCCAGCTCCAGTGCCAAACAAACCAAACGTACCAAACAAACCAAACGTACCAAACAAACCAAACGTACCAAACAAACCAAACGTACCAAACGTACCAAATAATAAAAATGAAGAAGAAGCTAAGATAAAAGCACAACAAAAAAAGCTTTTAAATAAAATCCTAAACAATTCCAAAAACTTTACAAATGTTAACAAGGCGGCGTTCCTTAAAAGGTTTAATAATGGTGAAAATTTCAATACCATAAAAACAAATGCTATTAGAAAAGCTCAAGAACTCGCAAAACAAAGAAAAAACAAAAACGAGGAAAATCGTTTAGCGAGAGAGAAAGCCGAAGAAAATAGAATAGCTAAGGAAGAAGCTAATAGAAAGGCAAAGGAACAAGCAAATATGAAAAATAAACAAAAAAGGCTTTTGAATAAAATCCTAAACAATTCCAAAAACTTTACAAACGCTAACAAAGCAGTATTCCTTAAAAGGTATAATAAC
>Ga0066849_10000282_pt1 | contig 19957 bp, 11 predicted proteins | sample ETNtaG_9_FD_65492 | JGI IMG/M metagenome (GOLD analysis project Ga0066849, IMG submission 65492) | Marine microbial and viral communities from oxygen minimum zone, Eastern Pacific Ocean - ETNP201406SV69 | ecosystem: Environmental > Aquatic > Marine > Oceanic | place: Pacific Ocean: Eastern... | reverse complement strand
CAAGCAGAAGTACGGGTTTCACTGGCTACCCACGCTTCATCATCAGCCATCATATTAGGGGCGTTCTCCATCCATACTTCCAATTCAATGGTTGCTTCAAGGGCGAGATCCAACGTCTTTCTTCGGGCTTGTACACGGCGGGTAATGTCCCTAGCCATGCCTTTTGAGAGAAGTTCAGGTGTGTCGTTCATGTCTAAGACGATACTAACATGTGAGGTCATATCACCCTCAGAAACCTCAACGGTTTGAGCTGCGAAACCTTCTCGTTCAACCCGCTTAACTTCAACATCTGACCGTTCAATAGCAATTCCCAGCACCTTTGCAGTTCCGTCATCAATCGCCGCAAGAAGCGCAACGGGGTCTTCAGAGTTCTTGATGGCGCTAGCAACATCGTTGACTTGAGCACGTGCCTTGGGTGCAAGGGCTCTGAAATTTGGTGCGAGTTCAATACGTTGGAATCGGTCAAGGTCGTTCTCAACATGAATCAATTCAACATTCAATTCTTCGGCGAGTAGGTCGTGGAATGAAGACAAATCAGGCCCAGCAACAATGTATCCCTGTGAACAAGGAAGGCGTTGACGTCGATTGTTATCAATTCTGATTCTTCGCCCTGCTTCCGCGAGTTCTCTAACCAAATTCATGGATGCTTCTAGGGCTGAATCATGAGGGGGAAGCGAAGCGGTCGCCTTTGCAGCATCTTCATCCCAATCGTCCGCAGTAGCGCCTTCTATGCTTCCAGGAATGCCGAGCGGCCAATTGGATTGATGAACGGCTTGTCCGGTAAGGTTGCGATGAATAGTGTCAACCATGAACGGGGATACTGGAGCAATCAGTTTGCACAGAGTAACAAGAACTTCGTGAAGTGTGTGTTGACAAGCCAATTTATCTCCACTTTCAGCTTCGTCCCAAAGACGTCTTCGGCTGCGACGAACATACCAATTTGAGAGGTCATTGACGACGAAATCTTCTAGGTCTCGGCAAGCCTTGTGGAATTGCCAATTCACAAAACCTTCGTGATATCCACTAGCAACCGTGTTCAAGCGTGAAAGAATCCATCGGTCCAATTCAGGACGTTGGCTTACATCACTTTGTGACTCTTCGGGGTCAAATCCGTCCAAGGCGGCATAATCTACATGGAATTTGTAGACATTCCAAAGCGTGAGGAACATTTTCGCATAGGTTTCCCGAACTCCATTTGAATCAAATTTGAGAGGATTCCAAGGAGCACCAGCAGTTACCATGTACCAGCGGGTTGCATCGGCACCTTCTCGATTGAAATGGTCCCAAGGGTCAACGATGTTTCCTCTAGACTTTGACATCTTCTTTCCTTCAGCGTCGAGAATTAGGCCAAGGGAAAGACATCGCTTGTATGCCATGCTGTCAAATACGGTTGTGGATACTGCAAGAAGGGTGTAGAACCAACCACGTGTTTGGTCCACTCCTTCACAGATATAATCAACAGGGAAAGAGGCGTCAAATTTCTCTCCTCCATCAAAGGGATGATGCCACTGAGCAAATGATGCACAGCCCGAATCAAACCAGCAATCCATAACAAAGGGCTCTCTATGCATCGGTTTCCCATCATCAGAAAGCAGTGTAAATCCGTCCACGATGGGGCGATGAAGGTCAACATCATCGGGGCATTCAGGATTTTCAATCCCGCCTGCTACTGCTTTTGCAACCTCGTCTTGGAGTTCAGAAATTGAACCAACACACTTCATTTGACCGTCTTCAGTTCGCCATACAGGCAGTGGAGTGCCCCAATAGCGTTCTCTTGAAATGGCCCAGTCTTTGACATTGCGAAGCCACTCCCCAAATCGGCCTTCTCCGACCCAATCTGGTGCCCATTCAACTTCGTTATTGAATTCAAGAAGACGCTCTTTGACCGCAGTCATACGTACAAACCATGAGTCCATGGCGTAGTAGAGAAGAGGATGGTCGGTCCTCCAGCAATGAGGGTAATCGTGAGAGTATTCTTTTTCTCTGTACAGCAGGCCACTTTGCGGCCCTTTACCGTTAGAGCCACCAGGATTGCTTAGCAAGGCGATGATGGTTGAATCACAGTCCTTCACATATACGCCATCAAGTTCAGGATGCGTTCCTTCAATGAAACTTCCATCCATTCCAACGGTGTGATAGGCAGGAAGACCCGCTTCCATACCGAGATTATAATCGTCTTCACCGTACATCACAGCGGTGTGCACAACACCTGTGCCGTCGGTTGTTGTGACCCAGTCCGCCTCAAGAACGGTCCACGCAGTGGTGGATTCTTTTCGTGGTACTGCTCCAGGGAATAGCGGTTCGTAAGCCCTTCCAACAAGCGTACTTCCTGGGAATTCTTCAATGATGTCAACATGGTGGCGCAGCACCTCCTTCATGAGGTCTTTAGCAAGAATTAGTTCTTCTCCAATATCAGCCCCACCTGCTCCAGTCCAAGAATCTCCAGCGGCTTCCTTGACCTTACAGCGAACATATGTTACCTCAGGTCCAACAGCCAGTCCAACGTTTCCCGGAAGTGTCCATGGAGTAGTGGTCCAAGCCAAAATAGAGGCGTCTTCGTCTGTGAGTTTGAACTTCACATACACAGATGGTTCTTCAACTTCCTTGTATCCCAAAGCCACTTCGTGACTGGAATATGAGGTTCCAGTTTGAGGACAGTACGGCAAGACTTTGTGTCCTCGGTAGAGATAGCCTTTGTCGAACATTTGTTTGAGCGCCCACCAGCAGGATTCGACATAATTGTTGTTGAGGGTGACATAGGGATTATCCAAATCAACCCAGTAAGCCATACGTTCGGTCATCTCGCGCCACGCTGCTTCGTAGGTCCAAACCGATTCACGGCAAGCCTGATTAAACGCATCCATTCCGAATTTTTCAATGGATTCATTACTCATCAGGTCAAGTCGTTTTTGGACTTCAATTTCAACTGGTAGACCGTGTGTATCCCATCCACCTTTTCGCTCAACTCGGAATCCTTCCATTGTCTTCCATCGGCAAACGAGATCTTTGTAGGTCCGAGCAACCACGTGATGAATGCCAGGCTTTCCATTTGCAGTTGGCGGCCCTTCAAGGAAAATAAACGGGGCGCCATCTTCTCGATTTTTGATAGAGGATTGGAACGCCTGCTCCGTTTTCCACTGTTCCAACAGTTCCGTTTCCAAGCGAACGGCATCCAATTCACCAGCAGATGATGGCTGAGTCATGTACCTTCCACCTGCGGACTTGTTTTCAACCTCACTCCCAAAATGGTTCGTTTCTAGCATGTCTTCAGGCAAGAGCGAACAACGGAACTATTTGTTCATTTATTGGGTGGAAAGTAAAAAATTTGGAGGCGTATGATTCAAGTCCTTGAAGGACTACCGAGAGGTATGGCGGATAGGTTGATGAGAGGACGAGCATTGATTCTCGTCACTCTGCTTCTCTTCAGCAGTTGGGCTTCAATGCTTGATTGGAGCCAAGAAAGCCAGGGCCATGTGGCGGTTTTTGAAGACAGCCAACCAAGTCACTCGGGAGCAGGTGAAAGTACAGACTTAACACTTTCATCATCCCCAAATACAAATCTCAAATTGGATTTACCATCCGATGAACCACTTACAAGCGCTGAATTAAATTTGAAACCCAAAATTCTACCCACACAATCAGGCTTTGTCTGGGATGATGGAAGCGATTGGACACATTCTGATGCGATTATCAATGGAACGGTTGTTTCAAGCGGGGCACTTACGGGAACTTCAGCAGGGAATCTTTGGGACTTTAACACCAATAATCAAGGCTGGACATTCTCCAACAGTTATTCTGCTAGGGTGACAACACCGACATGCGGAATCAATGGCACCAGTGGGGGTTCACTACGAACGTATGCAGGCTCAACATACGCCACTTCCCCAGTTATCAATCTCGCAGGAGGTGCTAACATTCCGTTTCATGCTTGGGTGACTGAAGGCAGTTCTGGATGCGGAGAAACACCAGATAGTGGTGAAAACCTTCAGTTCCAATACAAACAATCTTCTGGTTCTTGGACCACATTCAAGACCTTTAGCGGAGGGGGTACACGAACATTGAATTTCCAATACATGACCACGCTTCCTGCAGCGGCTCTCCATACCAATTCTCAGTTTAGAATTCACCAGACCAGTGGAAGCAGTACCTGTTGCGACTATTGGTTTGTTGACGATGTTCACATCGCCTCCCCCCCAGAATCCAATTGGACAAGCCCAACTCTCGGACATGCTGCAGGTTCCACTCAACTGTTGAGTTCAGACACCTACGCCCCTGTTCACATCGAGGCAACAGTGCCAACGAACGCCTATCTCAACTGGTCTGTTCTTGACACAGCAGGGCAAGTAATTCCTGGAATGCACGGTTCAAACACATTCATGATTCCTCTGCAAATGTTGGACACAGATGTCTATGACCAAGTTCGTATTCACCTTGAATTTAACAGCGGCGGAACTAACATGCCTCTTGTCCATTCATTAGCAGGTGACGGTATATTGCACGAATCGTTCCATAGTAATCCATACCTGCGAGGATGGACCGGCTACAACGACCAAGCACCCAATTCTGCATGGCGGCCCGCCCCATTTGCAGATGTTACCCTTGGTGCATGGGGCCATCTAACTTCACCCTGGTATCTTGCCAGTGCACCAGTTTACGATGCAGAGTTATCTGGTATCGTCACCAACGCACAGGTCCAAGTTCGTCACCAGCCCGACGATGCTTGGGTCAATATCACACTCCCCTACCAGCCGCAGGCCTCACCAGAGTTCGTTGGTATGCAAGTCAAGATCGTTCCTTTGCCTCCAGCCGACGGCAACATGAGCAACTTCACCACATGGACGGTTGAAGAATTGAATCTCGAAATGTTTGGTGGCCAATATCCTACACAACCTGGATTGGACTTCAATCTAGACGAACGCCTTGAATGGGGTGGTAGCGATGCAAGGGTCGGAGCTTGGGGCTGGCAGGACCGTTTTGCCAACAGTTTGGATGAAGTAGAACTTTCAGTTACAAGTGGTGCACCAACCGTCACCAAGGTCTGGGTTCCTCGCTCTGAAATGAACGCCTTTTCCTTCTCATACCTCGCAAGTTCAGGTTCTGTGCAAGAAATTGCGCTCATTGTTCAAGGGGATTTGATTGCCAACCGGACCTACGATGGAGCAACAAATGGGGGATTCAACCTCAATGCATCCGAATTCTCCGCCTTTACAACTCGCGTTGCTTCAGTGGCTACTGCCGTCAACATGTTAGGAACTGATTTCACAGAAGTTAGTTTGGAAGTATCGGGCCAAGGGACGGTCCTTCTTGGAGGATTGAATGTTCCTTACAACGGGTCCTACAATCTTGTAGCCGATTCCGATTCCGATTTCGTCATGGGCGTAAATCAAGCAAGAACCTCAATTCCCGACATCGGTGGTATGCAAGCCATCCCCTTGCCCTTTATCGCAACCGAACGCGGTGGGCTAACGGTGGAAATCGTCAGTTTGCAAACCTCGAGCACGGTCATCCTCCAAAACGGAGCCATGCGAGATGCCCCTTCAGTCCTCACGCCAAGCCAAAACTGGCAAACTGTTGAGACCGAATACCAAGTCATCGGCAGCAATGTCGTTCAGCATCGCCTTGACGTGATCAGTAAAGACAATCATGCAACATGGCTATTCCCGATGAGCGGAGCGAATCCAGTTGGCCTTGGTGATTTTGAAATGGTTGAACTTCATCCTGACCGACCGATTGAAGCGGTTGAAGATGGAATGACTGTTACAGCCAACATCACTTTCCGCCTCCGTCCTATTTGGGATGATTCAATGCAGGTCACGGTCACATCAAGAACGGTATTACAAAACAGTGTAGTTGCGATTCCATTCTCATACACTTGGGGCTCTATTAGCCAGCAAGGCTATGAAAATGATCTTGAACTAAAATCAATCGATTTCTCTGATGCTTCTGGCCCTATGGCCTCTAATCGGCAATATCTAAGGGGTGGAGAGCAGATGAATATCTCAGTTAAGGTTGGATTTGAAGGAATTACATCCAATGACGCGTTCGTAGATGGGGATGCAAAACTGACTCTATCTCGTGGTGGAACTGAAATCATGAATACAACTTCACTTGATGCAAATTATTGGAACTTTACAGAGACGATTCCATTTACCTATGGTGATGTTACTTGGACTATCGGATTGCAGTCTCTCAACGGCTCTGACATCATCGTACCGGCTGAAATCTCTCGCACCTTTACCGTAGACTCAGTAAAACCACGCGTACTATCCTCCTCCGTTGAGCGGTACGACCATCGTACTCCGAGCCCAACACAGGTTCTTCAGATGACCGTAACTGACCAACCTGTTTTGCCAACCAACCTCAGTGCTATGGTGTGGAAAGAATGGGTTGATGATGCCAATCTCAACGGTTGGCCCGATGAAGGAGAATTCTCATCAGAGTCACTGCTTCTTCCAAGTGATTTGACGGCCTTGACTGGGGTTTACACCTTGATGCTTGACGATACAGCGGCAAGTTTGGGTCAAAAAGTGGCAGTGTACATTGAAGGAACAGACCCTTCAGGCTACTCAATTGTAGACGGTGGCTCCTCTGTTGAAGGAGAACAGTTGTTTGTCTACCAACTCGCCATTGATGGAGCCCCTACGCTTGAGCCAGATGCATTTGCATGGCAAGATGGAAGGAAGTCTTGGTTACACCCTGCTCAACCCTATGAACTTGATATCAAAATCTCAGAACCAAACGGTGGTTCTGACCTTGCCACTGTTGAAGTGATGCTTGCACACAATCAGGGTAGTGATACCATGTCAATTCTTTGGGATTTCAACACAGGTAACTGTACCACTCAATCCATTCACATCATCATCTCCGATTGTGAAATGATTGGTGAGAACGGTCCTGCCGACCCCTTTGAGAAGGATATGCTGTTGAACATTGAGATGCATTTTGGATGGAACACTCCTGACCTTGGAGATAATCGTCGTGAACCAGCGATTAGAGTTGTTGACCGTGCTGGTCAAGAGGAAATGAAGAACTTCCCTGAACACCGATGGCGCTTCTCTGCTGGTTTGGCTGTTCCCGAAGAAACAGTCAATTTGTATCTTACATCTGGCTCCTTCCTTGGAGACGGAGCTCGTGTAACTCCTTTGACACAAATGGAAGTTTCAGGGGCCTTGGAGTTTGCTGAAACTCATACAATTCCTAATTTCGATTGTGATGTAGATGTCTTCTTTGCGGGACAAACAGTCCATGCGAATGCAATTAATGGAATCTGGTCCGCTGAACTTCAAGCCCCAGTTGTTTCGGGTTCTTTCTCGTTAACATGGGCTGTAGGTTGTCTTGAGGGCCAAGGTATTGACCTCACCGATAAGGAAAATTCTGTTCGCTGGATTCGAGTTGATGGAACAGGTCCCGAACCCATTGAGGTACTCTCACCTCGGCCAACCGCTATTCTTGGAGGAGAAGAACAAGAAGTTCGTGTTGTTCTTGAAGAATTAGGTGGTCTTGATGTTCAATCTTTAGAATTGGTTTGGCGTGTTGAAGATTTTGAAACTGGCGATACCCTACGTTCTGGCCGAGTTCCAATGAATCTTGATGGTAATGAGATTGACGGAAACCATCTCGAAGTTTATGCGGTCATGGATTTGACCGAAGTCACCGATGAAATGATGCTTGATAGAATGACTGTCTCCATTCGTATTGATGGGCGCGACCTTGCTGGTAACGAAGTTCTCAGTCTTGGAGGAGAACCTGCTGGAATCATGATTTCAACTTGGAATATGGAATGGCTACAACCTCAGTTTGAACTTTCACCCTCCTCAGTTTCCTATTCACGTTTCTTAATTGATGTAGGAGAAACGACTTCGGTTCAATTGGAAGTTGCTAACACTGGCTCTTTGGAAGGTTCCATAGATGTGCTGTTTGAGTCTGTTGACCTCGAAGGTAATCGTGAAGTGATTCAGCGAACTTCGGTAACTGCTGAAGCCGGCGGAATCGGATTAGTCACTTTGGATTGGGGTCCAACAAAACCTGGTGTTCAATGGGTGGTAGCAACCCTTGATAACGGCGTCACAAGCAGTGGACCTACCGTTGATGTTCGCACAGCTGAAGAGCCATCATTCGGCGAGAAGGTCTTCGGCGATGTTAACCCCGTGATTGGAGTCATAACCGGAATCCTCTTCCTTTCCATCATCGTCACATTGCTTGTGATGATGAAGCGCATGACCGTGAATCAAGGTTCAAAGATATCCTATGATTGGGATGAATATTCATCTGAATTTGATGAATACGACGATTACGAGGACGACGAGGACGATTACGATGACAAGAATTCAGGTACTGCAGCCGCTGGTACAACCCAAGAAAGCGGAGAAGAAGAAACCGATTGGGTCAAAGGCGCTGATGGTTATTGGTGGTACCACGATAAAGCAACCAATGAATGGTGGTACAAAGACGCCAATGGCGAAATTGTTAAGCATCCTTGAGTCGATCTGAAGGTGAACACATGAGCATCATCGCATTATTGCAAATGGATGCTACTGTTGGCGACCTATCTGGTAATGCTGAAAGGCTTTCCAAATTGGCCAAGCAGGCTCAAACAGAAGGTGCAACCATCGGCATCTCAACAGAATTGGCCGTATGTGGCTATCCTCCACGTGATTTGTTGCTTGAGCAAGATTTCGTGCAACGTTCCTTGGATACCGCTCTTGAAATTCCCGTATCAATACCTTTGTTGGTAGGAACGCCGATTCCCTCTCAAGATAATCGTTCTTTACCCACCAATGGCGTGATTCGTTGCGGCCCAGATGTTGCCTCCATTACAATAGATCCGAGTTCAAGAATTGTAGCACAAAAACGACTCCTGCCGACCTATGATGTATTCGATGAGGCTCGGTACTTTGCTCCAGAAAATCGCTCTGGGCTTGCTCGGTCAATTGGCGGAATGACTCTTGGCGTTACGGTTTGCGAGGATGCTTGGCAATCAGCAGGAAAGACACCATCTGCTTACGAGCAAGACCCGATTGAACACATTGCTGAATGGTGCCGACAAGGCGTAGATATCAACGCAACAGTCAACCTGTCAGCCTCACCGTATCACAGTGAAAAATTCAGTACCCGTTTGGAGGTTGCTCGCCACGCGGCCTCAATTCTCAACCATCCGTTTCTTCTCGCCAATCAAGTGGGGGGTAACGATGACTTGCTATTTGATGGCAGAAGTATGGTCGCATGGCCAGACGGCCAAGCAGTTGTTGCCCCGTCTTGGAGCGAGGGGATGTTATTGGTGGATTTGGAGAATCCCGAAGCATGCCTTTGGGTCCCAAGTCTAGCAGAGGATTCACTTTCAATCGGACATAGTCAACTTGAATTCCTGGGGCCTAAAGACATGGACCTCCCCAATGAAAATACCATTGAAGAAATCACAGATGCCGTGGTTACAGGTGTAGCGGATTATTGTCGGAAGTCTGGAATCAAATCTATTGTTTTGGGAATTTCTGGCGGAATTGATTCCGCAGTCGCGGCTTGTGTTGCTGTTGAAGCCCTTGGGCCTTCAAATGTTACTGGCCTCATCATGCCAAGCCGACATTCATCTCAACACTCCATTGACGATGCAGAATACACAGCGCAATCGCTCAAAATGCACCATCGGGTACATTCAATTGACAGCATACATCAAGCAACTGAACTTGACCTTGCGAACGTGTTGGATGGAGGGAATGCAGTGGCTAGAGAGAACCTTCAAGCACGATTGCGAGCCCTTCTGGTCATGGGTTACGCAAATGCCCAGAATAGCATGGCCATCACCACTGGTAATAAGTCCGAGATTGCTCAAGGATATTGCACACTTTACGGTGATATGGCAGGCGGATATGCCCCATTAGGTGATGTCTACAAGATGGAAGTTTACGCTATGGCAGAACTGTTCAATCAGAGGGCTATTGAAGCGGGTCAAGCCCCTCCAGTCAATGAATCTACATTGACAAAACCACCTTCGGCTGAATTGGCCCCAAACCAGTTTGACGAAGATACCTTACCTCCCTACGCCCTTCTAGACGAACTTCTTCGTGCTCACATAGAAGGTGGGATGAACGCCGAGCAAATGATTGAAGCCGGTTATGAGGAAGTGATGGTGATCGATGTCCTATCTCGCTTGGAGCGTAACGAACACAAGAGGTGGCAAATGGCTCCAGCGCCAAGGGTTACTTCTCGCGCATTTGGTCAAGGATGGCGCCGAGCCCTTGCAGCCCGACACGACTGGCGTAGTTCATTGTAGAGTCGGTGGAGTCAAGAAGAGACAGCATTACGCCCAACCATGACGGGGCCGATACACAACATTGCGGGATACCGCTTTATTGACCTTGATGACCGCGATGAACTGCAGCATTATTTCCGCAGTATTTGTGAAGACCTCGGTCTAAAAGGCACCATCCTATTGGCTCCTGAGGGAATTAATTTCTTCTTGGCAGGAATTGAAGATTCCATCAAAAACTTCGTCAAACAATTGGAACGGGATGAGCGTTTTATTGATATTCCGCTAAAATTATCGTATACAGATTATCAGCCATTTAACCGAATGAATGTTCGGAAGAAGAAAGAGATTATCTCGGTTGGAATTGATGCTGTCAAGCCAGCGATTTTCACTGGTGAAGAAATTGAACCAGAAGAGTTCAAAGTAATGCTTGATAACGGTCATCCTGTACATGTTCTTGATACAAGAAACGATTACGAATTACGTATTGGTACATTTGAAAACGCAATTGACCTAGAAATTCAGTCATTTCGGGCATTTCCTGAAGCAATTGAGCAGTTGCCAGATGCGATGAAGGATGAAGAAATTGTGATGTTTTGCACGGGTGGAATTAGGTGCGAAAAGGCCAGCGTCATCATGCTCAATGCCGGATTTACAAAAGTGAAACAACTCAAAGGAGGCATTCTTGGCTACTTTGAATCAGTCGGAGGTACTCATTGGAACGGAGATTGCTTCGTGTTTGACCAGCGCGTAGCTCTCAATCCAGAGCTCAATGAGACTGAAGTTGTGGTATGTTTTGCTTGCCGTGAGCCTCTATCACACTCTGAACAAGAGTCAAAAGATTACACCATTGGAATTTCGTGTCCTTACTGCATTGGAAGAGCGTCAAAGGTCACTGCGCATTGAGTAAAATCCAATCATCGGATAATTCTCCATGACTCCAACGATGCCATTCATGCCCTGTTGCTCCATCATGAGCAATGAAGAAAACTTGTGTTGCGCTCAATAGAAGATGGCCGTAATTTCCAGCTTGAGATGAGTTGGCAGCACCTTGCCATGGGTTGTAGCGCAAGGTTAGTTCTGTGCCGTCGGTGGACCAAAGCGATACGCCATGAGCCAAAGTCCCCTCGAATCCTGAGGCGAGTACTAACCACTGATGCTCTAAAGCGACCGCAGCGACAAGGTTGGAAGAGGAGACTCCCGGGGTGCTATCGCTGAGAAGCAGGGTTCCGTTTGGGCTTCCATCTGTTACACAAAGTTCTGTTCCGTGAGCGGCTGTGAAGCAATCAAACATCAAGCGATGACCTGATACAATTCCTCCTAGAGTAATGCCAGGTGCTAAGATTTGGGTTGAAAGTTGGACCGTGAAACCAGATGTTATGTTGGTTGACCAGATAGTCGAATCGCTACCTGAAAGGCGAGCATCGTAGACTAATACATCGTTGATTCGGTGCAATCCAAGAATTTCCGCCATGTGTGTATCACCGGAAGATGGTGCTAGATTGGTTAGCCATTGTGATGTGCCGTTGTCAGCCAAATGCACTATTTGATTGACAACTCCTCTTTGAGCCACAGCATACAGATCGTTGTCAAAACTCACCCACTCAACAAATGGTGTGCCTGTACTCGGATTAAGATTCCAAGTCGTGAGCAAACCTTCAGAAGTCAAAAGGTAGGGTTCGTTGTCTCCGTTAACATCCTCAGCATTGAACCACAAAGAATTTTCATCAGCATGAAGTAAATCACTTCCAAGAGAGGAAAGGCTTGACAATGCATTGCTAACATCGGTTGAAATCGTAGTATTCCACATCGGATGATGGATAAGAGGGATGAGTTCTGAGCCGTTGGTCCAAAGAAGCCCACCTTCAACTGAGCGGAGCAATAAGCCATTCATCCAAGAAACGGGTTTGCTCATGAGAGATTCTCCCAGGGAATATGTTCCAAGTTCTGTTCCGTTTGAGGCCCAAATTTCTCTACCGTTAATTCCATCATCCGCATCAAAAATCAAAAAATCTTCTTCAATACCCTGAATCTCCGTAAAACCAATTTCTTTTCCAGGCATACTTTCTCCACTTGGATTGATATCGGCGAGCAAATGGGATGAATTCGCCGTTCCATCATTGATGTATAATTCGCAACCGTTAATGCCATCTGTTGCCGCAAAAATTAGTTGGTGAGTCTGATGAAGGAAGCCCCCGTTTTCACAGGTTGTTGTGAATGAATTTGTAATCCCTTCAACAATGTCAGTAATTCGTTCAGAAATCATCGGCGAAAAACAAAATTTCAGTGAAGCATGAACTTCATCCTGATCCAAGAGTTCGTCAAAAGCCTCACCATTGCCTTGGCCGTCGTCAATACCAAAATCAAGAATGAACCCATCCCTGCAAAGATATGCTGGTGCATCGTACCGCTTGATAAGGGCTGAAGCCCCTGCGATTCCATCAGTTCCGTTAGACCCAGCGGGGCCGTTGCTTCCACTCTGCCCATTGATTCCGTTACAGATAGCATGACTGCTAACAACTTCTTCTTCGTCAAGAATTCCATTTTTGTCAAGGTCAAGGCCCGTTTCAATATTTGAGCCGCCTGCGGGACACAAGATGTTTCCTGGCATTAGAAGTGTTGAATTGATAATAGAACGAGATGGTGAGATGCCGTCCAATCCCGAAGGCCCAACTGAACCAGAATTACCTTGAATTCCATTGCATAGAATCGTTGTTGCAGTAATTTCTTCTTGGTCGAGTTGGAGATTCCCGTTGGTATCTCTTCCCGCTTGAAATTCTGTTCCGCCTTCATAGCATTCATCGTCTTGTTGGAAATCATTACTCTCCAATAACATAACTTCGGAATTCTCATTTAGTTTGGATTGTGATAATAGATAATGATTGTAACCGGCTAATCCAGTTGCGACGATGAGCAAGACTGCTTGCACTATTGCCCACATGCGTTTTGGCTCTTCGTCATCTTCTCTCTCACGTTCGTTCTCTTCTTCGTACTGTGCAGAATTAATTTCTTCTCTAGGCTCATCAAGTATCATCGCTTTCTCATCGCCTTCATTGGATTCAAGGCTGTCCCCGTTCATCATCTGTATCTGCTATTGTACTATGAAGGGGTGAATTGATGAAGCATCGTGTCTTGGCACTGTTATGGACATCCCCGAACGGTTGCTAGGCCAACTTAACGGTTCGGAAGGACCAACACGTCAAAAGGCGGCCCGCTTGGTTCTCGACCTTGCTGAAACTGCCAAAGCCGAGGGTTTCGTTGAAGCCGTCCATGCCCACGTGTCAGGTGTTTCGGTGATTACTGGTGGCCATGGTTTACGCCAGTTTTTAGCCGACCTTTCAGCAACAAGCGATGGAAAGGTGTCCATACCAACTACGCTGAATTCAGCAGGATGTGACCATAAGAAGATGGACGAAATGGACATTGATTGGCCTAATTTCCTTGAACAGCAATTTGAAATCATACAAGCCTATGAACAACTTGGGATTCAAGCCACGCTTTCATGCACTCCCTACGATAGAGGAATCGACGACGGTTCAGGGATTGCCTCATGGGCGGAATCTAACGCTGTTTGTTTCTCAAACACTTGGACCTCGCTTATCACAAATCGTGAATCCGGGCTATCTGCCCTAGCAACAGCACTCACAGGATACGCACCACGGTGGGGGCTTCATCTTCCTGAAAATCGTGTTCCGAACCTCTTGGTAAATGTTGATGCAGAACTGAGAGAACTCTCGGATTGGTCAATACTTGGTGACTGGATTGGTAAGCAAGTTCGGCCTGAATGGAACATGCCATTTGGTCCAATGCCATTGCTGTTAGGTTTGCCTTCGCGCATCAGTTTCGCATCAAAAAAAGCCCTTACAGCAGCAGCCGCAAATTACGGATGTGCTTTGCTATGGGCTGATGGCCACTCGGCAGACCCCCCGCTTTCTCGGTCGGAAAAAGGATGGAATCCACCAGATTCTGGCTGGCAGGGAGTATTGACCTTTACCGATGAAGACCTTGCAAAAAGGTACGAAGATTTGGCCCCTACCGGTCAAGTGGATTTAGTGGTCATTGGATGCCCGCAAGCAAGTCTTGAGGAAATCAGGACAACAGCGTCAGCAGTTCGCTCTCATATGGAAATGGGCAAGAAAATCCCCGAGCATCGTCTGTGGGTTTTTACTTCGGGTGAAAACTATGAATTGGCTCGCGCTGATGGTTCCTTGGATTTGCTCGAAGATGCAGGAGCGCTCATTCTCAAAGATACTTGTCCCGAAGTTACGCCCTACAATCGCAGCAAGTACAATCACCTTCTCACAAATTCACTGAAAGCCGAGCACTATTTGACGAGTGGTCTAAACCGTATACCAACCAGTGTGATGCCCATTCAATCTTGTGTTCTCCACGCCTTTGACCCAGCGTTGAGTGAGGGTGAAAGGCCAACTTTGCAGACTAAAGCCCAACCTCAACATGCAACCAATAAAACTCATCAAGAAGGCGAAGCTCGTTTGTTAGGTGAAGGCCTGAATTCTCAAGAGGATTATGTCGTCACAGGCCCAGCGATGGTGAGCGATGTCCCAATTACCTATCTTGGTTATGTGAATCGTGATTCTGGAGTGATTGAAGAGCCAGGCCATCCTTTGGATGGGCAAGCGATTGAAGATACGATTCTAATTTATCCCAAAGGTTCGGGTTCAACAGTTGCACCATATGTTCTCATGGGTTTACTATACACTGGTAAAGGACCCAAAGGTATTGTCAACAGGGATGTATGTGCATTGACGCTACCTGCTTGTTCGTTGCTTGGTCTCCCCTATGGTCATGGATTTGATGAAGACCCTTGCATCGCCATCAATAACGGAGACATAGTTGAATTACGCCGAAGTGGTTCAATCGTATCGCTCACAGTTCTTGAAAGGGCAAAGGTGGACGCATGACCATGCGAATTCTGGTTACTGGGGCTGCAGGATTCATTGGCTCTTCACTATGTGAACGCCTCGTGGAGGATGGCCATCAAGTGGTTGGAGTAGACAACTTGTTCCGAGGTAATAGAGACTACCTTCATTTCGTTGAACAACACTCATCGTTTCACTTTGTAGAAGGTGATGTATCCAGTGACTCTGTATTGGATAACTGCGAAGCAGTGTTTGGAGGTTTTGATCTAGTTCACCATTTGGCAGCAATCAATGGAACCAAATGGTTTCATGAAGCGGCAAGGGAAGTCATAGAGGTTAACATCAATACAACATTGAGAACTCTTGCTGCTGCCCAGCGTTGGGGTGCTCGGTATGTGTTTGCATCATCACCCGAAGCTTTTGGTGATGAGGCGGCCATGCCATTGAAGGACCGCACAACGACCGTTTTTCCCTCAGCGCACGAGCATCAAAGGCATTCGTATGGAGGTAGCAAATACCTCGGTGAAATCGCCGTCCAAAACGCCGTTTCCGCTGGTGTTGATGCCCGTGTAGTCCGCCCATTCAATGCATACGGGCCAAGGTTGCTTGGCGATGCATACGGGCAAGTGGTAGGAATGATGTTTCACGCCGTTCGCTCTGGACAAGCCATCAATATACATGGAGATGGTTCACAAACTCGTAGTTTTTCCCATATCGATGATATCGTGGAAGGTTTTGTTTTAGCAGGGTCACTTGAACATTCAGTTGATGGAGTACATTCTCTTGCAGGATGCTCATTCAATATTGGCAGTTCACAAGAGGTAAGTATCGCCGAATTGGCTCAAAGAATTGTAAAGGTTACTGGTGCACAAGAAACTCCAATGGTCGGAGGAGAGGGATATTTTGGTGACTCAAAGCGACGAGTACCAGATTGTACCTCTGCCGAACAATTGCTTGGGTGGCGATGTTCTGTCACTCTTGATGCAGGTTTAATGCGAGTTTGGAAGGAACTGAATCCTCAGCCGTAATGCTTGCTAACTCGCTTTTTCCAGCCCCTAGGTGCTGGCGTCATATCGTCCATTCCATGTTGACAAAGAACGGCTAATCCTTCTACTGGTATCGCTGTTGTAGAAAACCAAACGGCTTTGACTCGCATAACTGCGATTCGAGCCACTGCTTCTGGAAGTTCATGTTCCTCAACATATTCTGCTTCGATGGCGGCGATGGCTTCGGACATGATGAGTGGCTGGGAATCTATGGTCGGGAGGCCATCAAGAAGTAACCCCTCGTCTTCACCATGTGGTAATGGGGTGGCTGTTTCATCAACAATTTCTGCCCCACGCTGAGTGGCTGGCATCATGTTGAGAAGAATTCTACCTGTTGCTCGCATATTGGCGAGTGTATCACGGTGACGACCATCTTTGTGAACTGAAAACGAAGCAGTAAGATAGGGTGGTGCAGTTGAAACTGCCATTACAGATGAGAGTGGGGCGAAATTTCGATGGCCTTGTTCGTCAAGAGTTCCAGCGATTACCACGGGGCGTGGTGAGAGAACATTGTTTAGCCAGATGCTACGGTCAACATGAGTCATTTCATCAACTGCGAGTCGATGAAGAGGTGGTTTTTCTTCAGATGCTTGCTCAAACCATTGGTCGAGTGTCCCTTCTGCGATTTCGTCTATTGCGTGCTGATTGAATTCAACATAGGATTCCCATCGCGGTATTTCTTCAAGTTCCCCACGCTCTTTCTTCCTCTCAATCGATGCTTTGGCATAGGTATTGCATCGCTCTAGGAATGACGTAATGATTGATTGTTCATCCACTTAAATCACCTTTTTTTTCGTATTCACTGCGAGTCATTAGGAAAAGAGCGGGATTTCCTACCCAGACTTCACCAGAAGGGAGATGTTTCGTGAGGACAGAGCCTGCGCCAAGTACGCTTGCTTCGCCAATGTTACAACCTGCAACCACTGTGGCATTACCGCCGATGACAGCATCTTTTCCCACATGGATTGGCGCCCATTTTTCAACATCACCTGATGGAGGAAAGCGGTCATTGAGCAATGTAGCGTTAGGGCCGATAAAGACCCGATCTCCCAATACTGAGCGGTCAGCAATATATGCAGCACCTTGAATCTTACAATATTCACCAATTTGGACATCTTGTCCGATATGCGCCAATGCGCCAATTGTTGTGTTTGCTCCGATGGAACTTCTCTTTCCAATATGGCATGGCCACCACGCAACGGCACCGTCGGGCAGGTCAACCCGTTCGCCTGTGAGTGGATATTGTGCCATTTGATGACCTCATTCATTGAGAGATAGTTCTCGCATGAGCATGTTAACATGGCCCTTTGCCTTGACGTTGTATCGGCACCATGCAATAGTTCCATCCGAATCAATGACAAATGTGGAGCGGGCGCAACCCATGTATTCTCTACCGTAGTTCTTTTTCATGCGCCATGTCCCAAACGCTTGATGGAGTTCGAGCTCGTCGTCAACAAGTAAGGGGAAATTAAGTTCCTTTTTCGCAATAAATCGACCATGAGAAGCCGAGGAATCTTTTGAAACTCCCAGTACAACATATCCCTCGGTTTGGAATCTTGCCATGTTATCTCGAAAATCACAAGCCTGAGTCGTGCATCCAGGAGTAGAATCCTTTGGGTAAAAATAGAGAATTACTTGTTTTCCTTGTGCATTGTATGCACTCAAATCATGCATTGTACCATCTTGGTCTTTCACATTGAATTCGGGGGCTTTATCTCCTTGGTTGAGAGTAATGGTGTCGCTCATGAATCAACCCAAGGCCCCATCCATCTAAATGCATTGCATCTTGAATCATTGACAATGTGTTAATTTTTGAAATATTGTCCATTGGCTATTTTATGCATAATGAATTAAAATTTATTTATAATGAATAAAATGAACCATTTGAACCGATTCGTTCAATAACCGGCACGCTCCCGTAGAAGCCATGGTCGGTGCCCGTATGTCTAGAAAGGCTCGCCGACATTTCAAGAAAATTCAGCGTGCTGCGACTAAATTCAATCTTCAGGAAATAGCCAGTTCTGTCCAAACAGACCTTGACAAACGCCATCTTTCCTATGACGAGGCGCTTATGTTGGGTAATCTCATACAAAATCGGGCTGACCAAGTTCCAGGCGATGGCATTGTTTATGCTATTTCTGATCGTGATGCTTATAGGCGAACTTTGGAATTGTACCTTAGAGACGCTTTACTTACTCGCACTGAGCAATTATTGCTTTGGGAAGAACGTCGCCGTTTGGGAATTACCGAGGAAGAGCACGAAAACCTTCTCCAACAACTCTTGAGTCAATGGAAGCGTCAAGGAAGGAATGTCACTATTGACCGATTCACAAAGCCCAGCGGAGGTGCTGACAGTGTCTGAAAGAACAATGCCTCTGCTATTGGTTAGCTTGTTGTTATTTACCAGCATTGCGCCAATGTCAATGGCTGATGACGGAGCCCGCGCTTCCCCCGATTTCGTAGTGACCTCGTTTACTCTCGATGGCGCAGGTTCAATGATTGATGGCGGCTCTGTTGTTGCTGAAGCAGCAACACATATTGTGCGAATCCAAGTTCAAAACATCGGGCTTTCCGCTGGCCAAGCATCTCTCGCACTCCTTCACCAGGGCACCTCCACTTCAGGTGATGCTGTGATTGATACAACCGATTTAGGGATTATCGCCAGTGGTGCAAGCAGCAATGTTGTTGTGTTTTCATGGAGTGCAACACTCGGGCCAGACCAAATTCTAAAGGCAAGAGTTACCTCTTCTGCAGATGTAAATACCGCTAACGATGAAGAACAACTTCTTGTTGATGTCACACTCACGCAAGCGGCTTCAGTACCGAGCATCATTGATATTCCACAACCAGCACCTGGGCAAGCCACAGTAGTTTGGTCAAAATCAGTGCACGACTTTTCCATCAATGTCCGCAATGATGGCGTCAAAGATTTCTCTGCTTCATACGCACTTGAATTTACTGATGTAAGCGACCCTGGGAATACCTTCACAGAAATCTCTTCAACAGTCCCTATAGTCAGCCCTGGAAGCCTTTACGAAGGAGGGGCTACGCCAGCGATAGTCACATTGAATTTTGATGCGACCTCTCTCATTGGCGAATGGAGTGTCGTAGGTACGATGACTGCAACAGGCGTTGCTTGGACTGGAACAGAGGAATTCTTGAACTTCAATGTAATCTTTTCAAATTATAATGCGGAGGTTACGCCCCCTCAAGACCGAAGCGTTGAGCCTGGGCAGAGCACAACACTCACTTACATAATCAAGAATGTTGGTCTTGCAAGCGACGAATATGCTGTTGGGGTTTCTTCAGTAAGTGCGTGGTTTGATTCCACCGCACTACCTTATCCCAATACCGCCCATATATCTCCGGGAGTAACTACCTCCGTTTTGGTACAAGTCGATGTCCCTATTAGTGCTGCACGAACCGATTCTGACATAATTACTGTGACGCTTACTTCAGCAGGAAGCGGTTTTGTTTATACAGTAGATACCACAATTCTTGCTGGCGAATCTTATGCTGTTACCGTCACTATGCCTGTTGCTACTCAGCAGGTCACGCCTGGCAAACCATCAACCGTTCTGGTCGATATTACTAACGACGGTAATTCTCCGAGCACCTTCATGCTAACATCTGGCTTAACTTCAAGCGCTACAGGGTGGGATCTTGAGTTTACCAGTACAATTACTGGGATGCTAGACCCTGCAGCAACGGCCAGTATTTCTTTGGAGATTACCCCACCTACCATCAAAAACCCACTCGTATCTGCTGAACACAATCGTGCTGGAGAT
>Ga0066849_10000281_pt1 | contig 19960 bp, 15 predicted proteins | sample ETNtaG_9_FD_65492 | JGI IMG/M metagenome (GOLD analysis project Ga0066849, IMG submission 65492) | Marine microbial and viral communities from oxygen minimum zone, Eastern Pacific Ocean - ETNP201406SV69 | ecosystem: Environmental > Aquatic > Marine > Oceanic | place: Pacific Ocean: Eastern... | reverse complement strand
ACACAATCTGCTCCAGCTGCAATAGCTTTTGCTATATCTCCAGAATATCTAATACCACCATCCGCAATTAATGGAATGTTTTTTTTCTTCGCCGATTTAGCAACATTTAGTATAGCTGTTAGCTGTGGCACACCAACGCCAGCAACTACCCTTGTGGTGCATATTGATCCTGGGCCAATACCCACTTTAATAGCATCAGCACCAGCTTTAATTAGATCATTAGCCGCTTCTTCTGTTGCTATGTTGCCAGCAATTATTTGTTGAGTTTTAAAGTTTTTCTTTAAATGCTTTAACATCTTTATAACAAGTTTTGAATGTCCATGAGCCGTGTCTATTACAATTACATCTGCTCCTTGGCTAATTAAAGCTTCTGCTCTACCAATAGACTCTTTATTTGTACCGACGGCCCCACCAACAATAAGGCTACCGCTAGAATCTTTTGAGGCATTTGGATATGTAGTAGATTTTTGTATATCTTTAAAAGTTATCATGCCTTTCAATTCATACTTTTTATTAATAATAAGTATTTTTTCTATTCTATTTTTTCTAAGCGCTGTTATCACTTCTTCTTTTGAGTAATCTTCATATACAGTAATAAGATTTTTCTTAGGGGTCATAATTTTAGAAATTTCAAGATTAAGATTATCTACAAATCTTAAGTCTCTATTTGTGACAATTCCTACCAATTTGTTATTTTGTACAACAGGTACTCCAGAAATTTTATATTTTTTAGTGATGTCATATATCTCTTTCACAGACATAGATGGACTAGCTGTAACTGGATCATTTATAACTCCGCTCTCATGTTTTTTTACAAATTTAATTTGACGCGCTTGTTCTTCAATTGTCATATTTTTATGTATTATTCCTATACCTCCTTCACTAGCAAGGGATATTGCCATTTCAGATTCGGTTACTGTATCCATTGCTGCTGACAATATTGGTATTTTTAATTTTATTGAGTTAGTCAGCTTAGTTGATAAACTTACATCTGTCGGTAATATTTCAGAATACTGTGGGACTAATAGGACATCGTCAAAGGCTATACCCTCATGAACAGGGTTTGGTGTTTTACTTCTGCTATATTTTTTCGAAGTTACCATTCTATATTATACACATTAAAGCTATTATAGGAAATATATTATTCAATTATGAAAATTTTTACAGTTAATGAAATTCACGATATTTTAAGAGGTTTAATCTTAAATGAGTTTCAATACCCAGTCACCGTAAAAGGAGAGATAGCTAATATAAGAATTCCTACTAGCGGACATCAATATTTTAGTCTAAGAGAGGATAATGCTAGCATTAATTGCGTTTTATTTAATGGTCAATCAGTACAAAATGTCAGAGACTTTGAATCACAAGAGGTATTAATTACAGGTAATGTTGATTTATATAAAGGGAATGGTAACTGTCAAATTAAAGTAATTGAATTAGCTGAGTATGGCGAGGGAGCACTTAAGAAAGCTATAGAAAAAACTAGAAAAAAATTAGAAGGGGAGGGGTTATTTGAAAATAGTAGACGATTGCCAGAATTTCCAAGAAGCATAAGCATAGTTACTTCTCCTGATAGTCATGCATTACGTGATGTTTGCTCTAAACTGAAAGAAAGATACCCATTAACAGAAATTATAATCTACCCATGTCTAGTTCAAGGAAAAGAAGCCTCAACTAGTATTATTAAACAAATAGAAAAATGCAATAACGACGACCTAACAGATCTTATAATGTTAATCAGGGGTGGTGGATCACTTGAAGATTTAATGCCTTTTAATGATGAATTATTGGCAAGATGTATTTATGAATCTAAGCTGCCAGTTGTTACTGGTATTGGGCATCAACCGGATATAACCATTGCAGATTATGTTGCTGATATATCTATGGAAACTCCTACAGCCGCTGCTGTGCATATTAGCCCAGATAAATTTGAATTAATTCAAAAAATAGATGATATAGAAAATCACATAAAAAACTATATAAGTTTTAAGATGAATAACCTTAAGAGTAATTTTCTAGAAAACAAGAATAAATTAAAAAGCTGTAACCCAGCATATGTAATAAATGGAATGTTTATAAATTTAAGAAATGCAAATAATGATATTTTCAAAATAATGAGTTATAAGCTAAGAGAAATAAGCTCTTTAAATAAAATGAATAAAGTTAGGTTAAAACAAACAAACGATATTATTAAACAAGAATATTCGTCATGTTTCTCTAAACATAAATTATTTAATAATGAATTAACTAAGAAAATCCAATCATATTTTTTGGAAAAAAAATCTATTATAAGAACAAAGACAAACGAACTTATATCGTTCAATCCTAAGAAAATACTAAAAAAAGGCTATTCTGTTATAAGAGATTCGAATAATAAAATAGTTAAGAATAAGGAAATATTTAAAAAACTCAAGGAATTCAATGTAGAATTTTACGATGGATTAGTTAAATCAAATAAAAAATAATTAATAAATAAAAAATATCTTGCCTTAAGGGTTATGTAGATGCAGAATATCAGATTAACTATAATATTTATATGAAAAACGATTTATCTAAATTTCTAAACTTCAAACCATATAAGCCCGGCAAAGGAGAAAAGTATATGGGGGCTAAACAAATTGAGCATTTTAAAAAAATACTCTTAGAATGGAAAAACCAGTTAATGAGAGAAGCTGACAAGACAGTAGAGCATATGAAAAATGACTCGACCAAGCTTTCTGACCCTAATGATGCAGCCACACAAGAGGAAGAATTTAGACTTGAATTAAGGACTAGGGATAGAGAAAGGAAGTTGATAATAAAAATTGATCAAGCTCTACAAAGAGTTGATGATGGTTTATATGGGTACTGCGAAGACACCGGAGAGCCAATAGGGATAAAAAGACTAGAAGCTAGACCAATTGCTACACTTTGTATTGAAGCTCAAGAAAGACACGAAAGACTTGAGAAATCGCAAATAGATTAAAATATTTATTTGATATGAAAAATATAGAGTCTAAGCTTACTGAATCAAGAAGTTACAAGCCAAGCGAATCTTTTGAGAAAAAAGCAAATATAACCAAAGAAATTCTTTTTGAGTTAAATTCTCAATATAAAAAAAATCCAGATATATTTTGGGGTGAACTAGCAAAAAAACATATAGATTGGATTGAAGAATTTAAAACCGTATGCTCAGGCTCGGCACCTTTTTTTAGATGGTTTGAGGAAGGAAAGTTAAACGTATCATCAAATTGCTTGGATAGACATATTAATAAAAATAAAAAAGCAATTATTCATATTTCAGAAGATAATAATAAAACTGTAATTACTTATGATGAGCTTTATGTTTTAGTTAATAATTTTTCACACTCATTAAAAGAACTAGGTTTGGTTAAAGGTGATAGAGTTATAATATATATGCCTACAATTCCTGAGGCAATTACAGCTATGTTAGCATGTGCAAGACTTGGGGTTATCCACTCTATTGTTTTTGCTGGCTTTTCATCTGAGTCCTTAAAAGATAGAATAAATGATTGCAATGCAAAAATTGTTATAACTGTTAATGCTTTTAAAAGAAATGGAAAAATTATAGAAGCAAAAAATACGGTAGACCATGCATTAAGTCTAGGATGCCCATCAATAGAAAAATGTATAATTTATAAAAATATTAACGAAAACACTAAATTTAACAAAGATAAAGACTTATGGTGGCATGATATTTTGGCAAAAGAAAGTATTGTGGTTGAACCAGAGATAATGTCGTCTGAGGATTTATTATTTATTTTATATACATCTGGGTCAACTGGTAAACCAAAAGGTATTATCCATAGTTCGGCCGGTTATCTGCTTAACTGTATATTAACTAATAAATGGGTTTTTGATTTAAAAGATGATGATTTATTTTGGTGTACAGCCGATATAGGTTGGATAACAGGACATAGCTATGTTGTTTACGGACCCTTAGCAACTGGCTCTACTATTTTAATTTATGACGGCGCACCTACATATCCTAAAGCAGATAGATTTTGGGAAATAATAGAGGCAAATAAAGTAACAATATTTTATACGGCACCAACAGCAATAAGAACCCTGATGAAATTAGGCGAACACTTACCTAAAAAATATAATTTAAATAGTTTGAGATTATTGGGCACAGTTGGAGAGCCAATAAACCCCAAGGCTTGGATTTGGTATCAATCAAATATTGGAGGTAAAAAATGCCCTATTGTGGATACATGGTGGCAAACAGAAACTGGAGCAAACATGATAGCTCCTATTCCTGGCGCCACACAAACAATTCCAGGAACATGCACCCATCCTCTTCCGGGCATTGATGTTGATATAGTAGATGATGATGGAAATAGCATAAATAAACGCAATCAAGGGGGAAATCTAGTTATAAGGAAGCCCTGGCCATCTATGTTAAGAGGAATATGGAATGACGAAGAAAGATATAAGCAAACATATTGGGAAAAATATAATAATAAATATTATATAACTGGAGACACAGCTAGATTAGATAATAATGGAAATATATGGATTATGGGAAGATCAGATGATGTTGTAAACGTTTCAGGTCATAGATTAGGAACAATGGAGATTGAATCAGCTATTGTTTCGCATGAATATGTTGCAGAATCTGCCGTGGTAAGTTATCAACATGAAATTAAAGGTGAAGCAATACACGCATTTGTTACTCTAAAAAATAACTTTACTGAATACAATAATACAGAATTTGCTAAAGAACTTAGAGAGTGGGTTAAAGAAAAAATAGGTTCTATAGCAAAACCAGAACGTATTTCATTCTCTGATAGTTTGCCTAAAACTAGGTCTGGTAAAATTATGCGGAGGTTATTAAGAAATTTAGCTAGAGGAGAAGATATTTCAGGGGATACCTCAACGCTAGAAAATGAGAATATTTTAGCACAACTTAAAAATATATTGTAAGATATACTTTTGAATTATTATGGAAATATTTTCTAAAAGCAACATTATTGCTAAAAGTAATTTTAATAGATGGTTAATGCCACTAATATCTATCTCCATACATTTATGCATTGGATCTGTTTATGCGTGGAGTATGTTTAATCCTGCTTTAACAAAATCCTTAGGCGTGGTTACTAGCTCAGCTGGTGACTGGAGTTTAAGTGATGTTGTTTGGATCTTTTCGGTTGCAATAGTTTTCCTTGGCTTAGCTGCCGCATTCGCAGGCAAATGGTTAGAAGAGGTTGGTCCAAGATTAGTTGGTTTTGTGGCAGCGTGTTTATGGGGTGGCGGTTTTTTAATTGGTAGTGTTGGAATTTTTACACATCAATTATGGTTAGTGTATCTAGGATACGGGGTTTTTGGAGGTTGTGGCTTAGGACTAGGCTATGTATCACCAGTTTCTACATTAATTAGATGGTTTCCAGATAGAAGGGGTATGGCTACTGGAATGGCTATAATGGGTTTTGGTGGTGGAGCTATGATTGGTGCACCTTTAATATCTTTCTTGTTAGACATTTATTATCAAGCGCCTACTTTTTTGGGAAGTATACAAAATATAGCTTTACAAACAATAGATGGTATTAGATATGCAAACCTAAATGGTGTGCTAACAGAAGTGGTTGTTGTTGGCCAAAATGAAATTATAAACACGCTAAAACCTATTAAAGAGGGTGTCTACGTTGTTGGCAGTGGAGACACTGGAGCTGGAATGACTTTTATAACATTAGGTATCTCATATTTTATTATAATGAGCCTTGCTTCTTTTGGTTATAAAGTGCCAGCTGAAAATTGGACACCAAAAGGATGGAGTCCAGAAAAAAATATAAAAAGAAATAACTCCCCTATAACAACTAAAAACATTCATATTGATGAATCTATAAAAACACCTCAATTTTATATGTTATGGATTGTTCTGTGTTTTAATGTTACAGCTGGAATTGGAGTATTGGGCGTAGCTAAAACTATGATGACGGAAATTTTTAGTCCAGCTCTACCTAATATTGTAGACGGCGCTTTTACAGCTACATATGTTTTAATGATAAGTGTATTTAATATGATTGGTAGATTTTTTTGGGCTAGCACGTCCGACTATATAGGCAGAAAAAACACATATCATATATTTTTTATCTTAGGTATTTTGTTATATCTATCTATACCATACACAGCCTCACAAATGAGCGTAAACCCAAATATAGTTTTATTAGTTTATTTTTATGCCGTAACAATGATTATATTTACAATGTATGGAGGAGGCTTTGCCACTATACCCGCTTATTTAGCAGATATTTTTGGAACAAAATATGTGGGAGGTATTCATGGTAGACTATTAACTGCGTGGAGCACTGCGGGAATACTCGGACCTCTTGCAATAACCTCTCTTAGGTCAAACTCAGTTAATAATGCGCTAATAGAGTTATCGTCAAAAGTGGATCCTGTAAAATTTAAAGAAACTTTTGGTGATGATTTAAGTAATTTTAGTCAATTAGTATCAACTAAAACAGTAACGATATCTAAGCTTATGACAATACTTCCAGAGGGTACTATAAACCCTTCAGCTACAGTATATAACTCTACGATGATTTTAATGGCTGTTTTACTAGCGATTGCTCTTTTTTCAAATTATTTAATAAAACCCGTTCATGAAAAACATCACATGGCTGATTAACGTTTAGCAGCCCGTAAGATATCCAAAAAAAAAGGTCGAAAGGGGGTAGAATTCGACCTTTAGTATAAAGGGGTGGAGATACGACAGTATGTGTCAATATCTTGTCTTTAACAATAATTGAACAAAAGATTTTTGTCAATGATTTATATGGACAAATTGCTACTATAACCTTAATTTATTATTTTTGTCTATAAAACTATGAACAAATGATTGACAAATATGTATAATTTTGAGAATATAAGTACAAATAATATGGACAAAAAAAATAGAATTACAAAATGACTAAAGTGAAAGGAGATTTATCTAAAAAACCCAGGCATCTAATTCAAGTTGTTGGAAGACGAACGGGTATAAGTTCTGATGTTATTCGCGCATGGGAGAGAAGATATGGGGCAATTATTTCTGAAAGAACTGAAACAAACAGAAGATTGTATACAGACGATGACATTGAGAAACTTACTTTGCTTAGAAGAGCAATACATGCTGGCAGAAGAATAGGCGATATAGCAAATTTATCTTATGATGATTTATTTGAACTAGTCATGGGTGATGAATCCAATAGCGCACGTTCATATGCGCGACCAAACACTGGCACTGTAATGGAACTATTTGACGAGGCATCTACTGCTATCCATGAAATGGACTCTAATAAACTAGATATTTCGTTAGCTAACGCAATAGCTATGTTAAGTACTACAGATTTTTTGATGGAATTTTTAAAACCACTACATGTATATATTAATGATGAGTGTAATAGAGGTTCTATAAGATACATTCAAGAAAAATTCGCAAAACTTTGTATTAGAAATTGTCTTTCAAACCTATCTACAAAATTTAGATCCGTAAAAGATGAAGGCCCAAGCTTGCTTATTGGCTCTTTAATAGCTGAATATGAAAATTTAGATACTCTGATGCATATAATTGTTGCTCAAAACATTGGTTGGAATGTAACTTATGTGGGTAATGGAGTACCTCACGATGAATTAATTTATATGGCTAATGAAATTAGAGCAAGAGCCATGATTATTGCGTTAAATACTGAAAGAGACATTGCTAGAAAATCACATGAAATTAAAACAATAAAAAGTCTCGCAGACCAAAAAGATAATATTGTTTTAATAGGAAAACAGTCTCATAATTATACCCAGCTTGCTGATGACGTTAAGGCAATTATCTCTAATGACCTCAGCTCTTTTCGCTTAACCATGGAAAGACTATACGGATTAATTAGATAAAACTTTCAAAAGTTCTTTCACTGATTTTATTTCATTATTATAGTGTGTTTTTTTATTTAAATTCTCCTCAATAATATTCGATGGTGCTTTTTCTATAAAATCTTTATTATTTAATTTGTTTTCAATTTTTATTAAGTTAGTTTCAAGGTTTAGTAGATTTTTAGTTAATCTATTTTTTTCAACAGCGATATCTATAATATTTTTTATAGGCATGAATATTTTTAAATTTTTGAGAGTTACAGTTATACATTCTTCAATATTATAATTATCTGAATTAATTTCTAATTTATTAATTTTTACTAAATTTATAATAGTATTCTCATTGCAGTTAATTATTTTTTTTACAAAATCATCGTTTGTTTTACAAAATACATCTAACTTTGTTTTTGGGTGTATATTGAGATCACTTCTGGTTTTTCTAATTATGTTGACAATATTTTTTAATATACTAACTTCATTATGTATATTTTCATCATGGAATACTTTTTGTTGTGATGGGAATTTTGCATTCATCAATATAGCATCATTAGTATAATTTAGATTATTCATTTCTTTCCATATCTCTTCTGTGATATATGGAATAATTGGATGACATAATTTAAGAATTATTTGTAGCGTATATATTAGAATGTTTTTAGTGTATTCATTTCCTTTTTCTATTTCTATTTTTGAAATTTCAAGATACCAATCACAATATTCATTCCATATAAAACTATATAAAGATGCTGCCATTAGGTCAAATCTATATGTTGTAGAATGCTTTTTATATTCTGTTACTAATTCATCCAGTTTAATAATTATATATTTCTCATACGTGGTAAGCTCATCAAATTTTATTTTTTCCTCAAATACATAGCCTTCAGTTGACATATACACAAATCTCGACGCATTCCAAAGTTTATTGCAAAAATTTCTATACCCTTCAATTCTTTGTAAATCAAAATTTATATCTCTTCCGGTTGAAGCTAAAGCGCAAAAGCAAAACCTTAATGCATCAGCACCATACGGCTTTATACCATTAGGAAATTCGTCTTGAGTTTTTTTAATTATTTTTTCTTTTAAGTGTGGTTGTATTAAATTAGAGGTTCTTTTATTAATCAAAGAATCTAAGTCAATTCCATCAATAATATCAATAGGATCTATAACATTCCCAATTGATTTTGACATTTTTTTACCTTCAGAATCTCTTACCAAGCCATGTATATAAATTGCTTTAAATGGAACTTTTTTAATAAATTTTATTCCCATCATGATCATTCTAGCAACCCAGAAAAAGATTATATCAAACCCTGTTACCAGAACGCTAGTTGGATAGTATAGTTCTAATTCTTTGGTTTTTTCAGGCCAACCCAATGTCGTGAATGGCCATAAAGCAGAAGAGAACCAAGTATCTAAGACATCATTATCTTGTTGTAGTTTAACATCGTTAGATATTTTATTTTTTTGTCTAACTTCTTTTTCATCATTACCAACAAAAATATTACCCTCTTCATCATACCAGGCAGGTATTCTATGACCCCACCATATTTGTCGGCTTATACACCAATCTTCTATATCATTTAGCCAGTTAAAATATATTTTTTCCCAATTCTTTGGAATAAACTTAATGTTAGATTCTTTTACAGCATTAATTGCTGGCTTTACCAAAGTATCCATTTTCATAAACCATTGGTTTGTTAATAATGGCTCTATAATTTCACCAGACCTTTCCCCTATAGGAAGTGTTATTTTGTGATCTTCTACTTTATTAAGAAGTCGTATTTTCTCCAGTTCTTTTATGACAATTTTTCTTGATTCATGTATATTTTTACCTTCAAAAATTTTACCAACATTTTTATTGAAAGTTCCATCTTTATTTAAAATGTTAATGAATGGTAAATTATGTTTTTTACCTAATAAATAGTCATTAAAGTCATGAGCTGGAGTTACTTTCACACACCCTGTTCCAAACTCTTTATCTATTTTTTTATCTTGTATAATAGGTATTGTTCTATTGATAATTGGAATTATTACTTTTTTGCCTATTAGATTTTTATATCTTGAATCACTTGGATTTATACATATTGCACTATCACCAAATAGAGTTTCCGGTCTTGTTGTGGCAACCGTAACTTTTTCATTAGATTCTAATACATTATAATCAATATAATACAACTTGCCATTTTTCTCTGTATTAGTGACTTCTAAGTCTGAAAGTGCAGTTTGTAATTTTATGTCCCAATTAACTAATCTATTCCCTCTATAAATAATCTTTTCATCATGTAATGTGATGAATACTTTCTTTACAGCTTCACTTAGCCCGTCATCCATAGTAAATCTATTTCTGGTCCAATCTGCCGATGACCCCAATCTTTTAGTTTGATTAATAATAGTGTTGCCAGACTCTTCTTTCCATTTCCAAATTTCATCTACAAGTTTTTCTCTTCCGATATCATCCCTTGATATCCCTTTGTGAGATAGATTATTTTCAACAACTAACTGTGTTGCTATTCCTGCGTGGTCAGTACCAGGCTGCCAGAGAACACTTTTGCCCAACATTCTATTATATCGAATTAAAATATCTATAATTGTGTGTTGAAAAGCATGCCCCATATGTAATGTTCCAGTTACATTTGGAGGAGGTAGCACTATTGAGTAATTAGATTTTAAATTTTTTGCTACAAAACAATTATTTTTAATCCATTTGTCGTAGATATTCTTCTCAATTTCATCTGGTGAATATTTTATGTCCATTTATAAATTCTCATATTTTATATCAAGATTATCGTTTTTGTAATATTTATATTTTTCTCTCGCATAATCTTTTTGTGATTTATTTTGGGTGACTATTTCAATTAATATTTCAAAATCATTACTTTTTTCTTTTTCTTCCATGTTTAAGTTAAATAAAACATTGTAGTTGTCAGCATCATAATCATATTTATTATCACATAATAGAACACTAGCATCTTTGTCAAAATTATCTCTAGTGCAATGAGGTATGAAGCTAATTTGTTCAAACGTCCATAACATAGCATCAAGATTGCTTAAGAGGGACTTATCATTTGTTTTTACCACAATTTTATATTTTTGTTTATAGTACATCTTAATAATCTGACAAATAGATTTTTCTAAATCATTAGATGTATTCAAGATAAAAAAATGAACTTGTGTTTTCAATTTATTGATTCGATCTTATAAAGTCTACTAATAAACTCACTGGTCTTCCAGTAGATCCTTTGTTTTCTCCTACTTCCCATGCTGTACCAGCAATATCAAGGTGCGCCCATTTTATTCCTTCTGTAAATTTAGCCAAGAATGCAGCAGCAGTAATTGCTCCACCATATCTTCCGCCTATGTTCTGTATATCTGCAAAATTAGTTTTTAACTCTTTAAAATAATCATCATATAACGGGAGTTGCCAAACTCTATCACCAGTTTTTTCAGCTGATTTTTTTATTAGTTCTGCAAGCTCTTGGTTATTCGCAAATAAACCACTTGGATATTTTCCTAAACCTACAAGACAGGCTCCAGTCAAAGTAGCCATATCAATCATATATCTAGGTTTATATTTTTTTGCGTAAGTTATTGCATCGCATAATACCAATCTACCTTCAGCATCAGTATTTAATATTTCAATTGTAATACCTGACATACTCTTAACCACATCTCCTGGTCGAGTAGCTTGACTACCAGGCATATTTTCAGAACAAGCAATAACCCCAACTATATTTGTTTTAATTTTCATTTCTGCACAAGATCTTATAGTTCCTATAACGCTTCCCGCTCCAGACATATCAAATTTCATTTCATCCATATTTACTGATGGTTTTATAGATATGCCTCCAGTATCAAACGTTATACCCTTTCCAATTAAGACAATTGGAGATTTTTTCTTTACCGGCATATATTCTATCGTAACAATCTTTCCAGGCTCCTTACTACCTTTTGAAACTGCAAGAAAGGCACCCATACCTAGAGCTTTCATTTTATTTTCTTCTATCACCGTCACTTTTAGTAACTTATTAATTTTCTTTAATTTTTTTGCCTCATTACTTAAAAATGATGGGGTACATATATTTGGAGGGGTATTACCAAGATCTTTTGCTAGACTTATACCATTAGATAAGGCTTTTCCAATTTTAATATATTCACTAAATTTTTTTATATTTATAGTGGATTTAGAAGATAAAACGCATGTTTTTAAGCTTATTATTTCTTTTTCTTTTTTGTGTAAATATTTATATTTTGCATTTTCTATTGCAGTAATTAACATTTCATAAGATGTTTTAGTTTTACTAGAAATAATATTTTCTGTATTTATAGAAAGGGTTTTTGTCTTCGTTTTTATAACTTTTTTTATTATTCCTCCTATCACCTTATTAAAGATAATGGGATTAAATTTCGTCTTATTTCCCAAGCCGAACAATAATATTTGAACATTATTCTCTAAATCATCAAAAGATCTATAATCTCCCAATTTTCCAGCAAAATTATTATTTGTAAAAATTCTTTTTATTAAATTATGGGTAGATTTTGATACCCATTTATCTAAATGGGTTATTTGCTTATTATCAAATACGCCAATTAAGTGCATATCGACATCTTTGGTGCTTTTGTTTGATTTTGAGTATTTATAATCCATATATCCGCCTATCAATTATTTTATGAAAACATACACTAGATTAACATTTTTTTTAAAACTTGTTAAAATTAGATAAATATATTATTAATGAAAATTCTCGATAAATATCTTATTAAGGAAATTGTAGGTTCTACCCTAGCAGTTTTTGGCATTTTTATGATTATATTATCTGCAAATACGATGCTTAGGCTTATTGAAGAGGCATCTTTGGGAAACTTCCCTTCATATTTGTTATTTCCTATAATAATTATAAAAATAACCCAATACTCCATCTATCTAATACCAATAAGTCTGTTTTTTGGTATAATTCTCTCATTGGGTAGATTCTATAACAGTAATGAGATGGCCGTTATATCTTCGTCAGGACAATCACCTAAAAATTTAGCTAAGATCATTTCTAATGTAATACTTCCAGCAGCATTTTTAGTTGGACTATTTTCTTTATATATAACACCGTCAGCAACTGAGTATAGGTATCAGTTAGAACATAGGTTAAATAGTGAAGAGAGGATAGAAGAGATTAAACCAGGAAGGTTTGCTTCATCGCAGAATGGAAGAGCAACATTTTTTGTGGAAAGCATCAAAAAAGGACGCCTTAACAAAATATTTTTTAGTTCAATAGGAAGTGACACAAACACTGTAGAAAACTCAAAAACTGCCTCGTATTATACAGATGAGCATAATAGAAAATATTTATTAATGAAAGAAGGTATCATAAGCGAAGTAATTTCCCCTATGTATACAACAACAAGAAAAACTGTATACAAAGAGCATGGCATACAACTAGGGCAAGATATACCTAAATTTTATAATACTAAATTCGACTCCATGAGTACGATAGAGTTATTTCGGAGTGAAAACATTGAATCATCTGCAGAATTACAATCAAGGCTATTATTGCCAATTGCAACTCTATTATTAGGGTTTATAGCTATCCCATTGAGTTATTCTTCACCAAGAAAAGGCAGGTATAATAAAATATTTTTTGGCGCCATGGTTTATTTTATATATTTCATATTAATATCTATAGCTAAAAAACTATATTTATTAAATCATACCCCAATATTTTTTGGCACATGGTGGGTCCATGTAATGGTAGCTATTGTAATTTTTCTTATTTATACAAATGATATGAATAAAATACCCAGTAGAAGCTAATGATTATACCTTTTTATTTATTTAAGAGATTTTTACTAGGACTGTTTGTCAGTATAGTTGTACTTGTTTCCATAGAAACTTTTTTCTCTTTTACAGCTGAGATTAAATATTTAGATCAAGGCAGGTATGATTTAACTACTATTTTAAAATACATTATTTTAAATATTCCAAAAAGTATCGATATCATGTATCCATACGCTGTTTTAATAGGAGCAATGCTATCATTGGGTGCTATGGCCTCAGATATGGAGTTCGTCTCGATGCAGTCAGCTGGTATTTCTGTAACTAAAATTATTTCAATTATAATAATACAGGTATTTCTATTTTCTTGTATTTTTTACTATGTTACTGATTCTATAATACCAAAATATAGTAGCAAAGCAGAGAGGAAAAAAAATCTTGCTTTAAATAAAAAAATAATATTCCATAATAATGGCATTTGGTTTAAGGATAAATCTACTTTTATAAAAATTGATGAAATATATTCTGATTCACATTTACAAGGTATTACAATGTATGATTATGATAAAAACGATAAATTAATATCTGTAAAATATATTAAAAAAGCTTATGCAGATAATAATGAATGGTCTCTTGAAAATATAACTGAAATTTTTTTAGACTCTTATCCTATAATTAAAAAATATCATGCAGAACAGACGTTAAACAATTTTATTGACAAGAATCTTATTTCTATTAAAACACAAAAGTCCTACAATATATCATTGCGGAATGTTGAAAAAAACATTAGATATCTTGAAAAGAATAATCTAGACAGCAGTATACAAAAAAAAATATTTTGGGAAAAAATATTTAAACCTCTTTCTACAGTAATAATGTTATTTTTAGCGATGCCATTTATATTTGGAAAGCTTAGGTCAACAAATGCGAGCAAGAGAATTGTTATAGGTGTATTTATAGGAATATCATTTTTTATTATTTCTTCAATCTTGCCAAATATTGGCATGCTAATAGGGTTAACGCCATTTATAAATGTTTTATTGCCACATTTAGTCTTTGTAATAGTAGGAAAATATTTATATGAATATCAGTTAGAAGCTGGGTTGCGATAATTATTTTTCTTCACTATTCTAGTTTTAGATATAACATCTTGAAGTGATTTTTTGCTAAATAATAATAATAGATGACCTCCTACTAGCGCAAATATAATTCGTAATAGACATTGACTAATAGATATTTTGTCATTAGCTTGAACATTAACAAGGTAAGTTCTCCAACTTTTCATTCCAAGTGTTTGACCATGATTAATCCAGAACCAAGAATAATATGTAACTATTATTATAAAAAGATAAATTTGATAAAATGTACTATTCGTTATTGCGGCACCATCTGAAAATAACAATATAGGAATAGTTAAGAAAAATAGAACAGAAAATAAAAGCATTAAATCATAAAGGCATATTAATATATTTTTTATAAACCCAATTCCCTCATAAATTTTATTTTTCATATTTCTTCGCTAAATGGGATAACATCAACAACCGAATCTTTCTTTATAACACTTACATTTGATACAAGTCTTATATAACAATTTGCCTTTGATAGAGAAGTTAAAATATTTGAACCTTGCAGACCAGAAATTTTAACAAAACTACCTTTTTGATTTTGTATAAGACATGCTCTTTTATATTCAACCCTACCTTTCTTTTTTCTTATTTCTGAAACAGTTTTAGCTTTTATTATTATTTTAGTTTTTTGTTTTAAACCAAGAATTTTATTAATAGCTGGTAGCACAAATAATTCAAATGTAACTGCAGCTGATACAGGATTGCCTGGTAATCCAAAAAAGAATGATTTGCCAATTTTTCCATAAGCAAGAGGTCTCCCAGGTTTTATGGATATTTTCCAAAAGTTTATTCTGCCTATTTTATTTAAAGCATCTCTAATATAATCAGCATCTCCAACTGATACACCACCCGTAGTAATTATTAAATTAGATATTTTCTCACATTCCCTTAATTTTTTAATAATGATAGATTCTTTATCAACAGCTACACCCATATCATTAATTATTACAGGCAAACCTGACAATAAACCATGGAGCAGATATCTATTACTGTCATAGATTTTACCTTTCGTTAATTTTTTATTTATTGAAATTAATTCATCGCCTGTAGAAAAAAAGCTTATTACAGGTTTTTTAAAGACTTTGATTTTTTTTATCCCAATTGATGATAATATAGACAAGTTAACATAATTTATCGCATCTCCTTTTTTTAAAACTATTGACGATTTCTTTATATCCTCACCTACAAATCTTATATTTTGATTTTTTTTAATATTTTCTTTAAATTTAATTTCTTTTCCTTTATTTATTGTCATTTCTTTCATTATTACAGCATCTGCATTATCAGGAATTAAGGAACCTGTCATAACTTTGACGGTTTCTTTGTTTTTAAGTTTTTTATTATATGGTTTTCCGGCAAAAGAGGTAGCGATTTCATTCAGTGAATAATTATTTTTTTTTAAATTTTTTATATTCACAGCATACCCATCCATTGCAGAGTTTTTAAATGACGGAATATTAATATAAGATTTAATATTTTGATATAAAACTCTACCAAGAGCATTTTTAATATCTATTATTTCATCGCCCATTTTTCCTGTAATAGATTTTAGTATCAATTTTATAGCTTTATTTTCATTTAAAGCAGTAGAATCAAATTCATTAATACAGCTGTTTTTTATGTTTTTACTCATAATTTATACTTTAATTTTCTATTATTATAATTTCATAGTACAATTTAAATATATATTGTGAATATTGTATATGTTGAACGTTATAAATGACAATATTATTGATAATTATTGTGATTCAGTTTGGGTCGAAAAAGGATTATCTAAAAATACCGTCTCATCTTATATGAGTGATTTACTTCAGTTATCCAAGTGGTTAAAAAAACAAAATAAAGATTTAAATAATTGCACAGAATCTGATTTAAATTCCTTTCTAGCATCTAAAATTGACCAAGGTAACAGCACAACATCTGTGAATAGAGCTTTATCATCCATAAAAGGTTTTTATAATTGGTTAGTGTATAATAATTATTTGTCTGTAAATCCTAGCGAGTTATTAGAATCTCCAAAAATAGGAAGAAAACTTCCTGTGCATATAAGCGAGGAGGATGTCGAGAAGATTTTGAACGCACCTAAATTATCAATTAATAAAGGAGTAAGAGATAAAACTATATTAGAATTACTTTATGCGACAGGATTAAGAATATCAGAATTAACTAATTTGAAATTAAACCAAATTGATCTTATCAGAGGAGTTGTAAGAGTTATGGGAAAGGGTAATAAAGAAAGAATTATCCCTGTAGGTGAAACAGCATTAACTTGGCTAAATAATTTTATCAATAATTATCGCCAAGATTTTATTATTAATAAAAATAATAATTATATTTTTTTAAATAGAAAAGGAGATCAACTCTCAAGAAAATCTTGTTGGAGCCTTATTACGAGTTATTCTAAAAAAGTTCTGTCTAGTAAAAAAATTTCCCCTCATTCATTAAGACATGCTTTTGCTACACACTTATTAAATAATGGAGCAGATCTTAGATCTGTACAAATGTTGCTTGGTCATTCAAGTCTGTCAACTACACAAATTTATACACATGTAGCGAAGGAACGTTTAATTAATTTCCATAGCAAACATCATCCCAGAGGCTAGAGTATGAAAAAGATATATATAATTTTAAGCATTTTCCTAATATCATGTAGTTCATCTTATGAGGTAGATGATGCGGAAAAAGCTTTCGCAGAAAAATACCCAAAACTTAAAATTGAATCTATAAATAAAGTGGATAATTCTTTTTTTGAAATAATTATTAAGGATCAAATATTGTATTTAACTGCTGATTTAAAACATTTGCTTGCTGGAAATATTATTGATTTAAAAACAGGAAATAACTTAACAGAGGCAAGAGTAAAAAAACACCGTTCATCAGTATTAAAAAATATTTTAGATGCTGATACAATAATATATAAACCAAAAGAAACATCACACGTAATTACGGTGTTTACAGACGTTTCATGTCCTTATTGTAAAAAACTTCATAATGAAATAGATAAGCTTCTAGAAAATAATATAGAAGTTAGATATGTTCTTTTTTCTAGAAATGGTAAAGATGATGGAGCCTATAGAGACATGGTTTCTATTTGGTGTTCAATTAATAAAAAAGAATTGATAGAAAAAGCGTTTAATGATGATTTTTTATCTTCGAAGAATTGTGAAAACCCTTTAGATAAAAACTATCAATCAGGATATGAGCTTAGAGTTAATGGAACTCCAATGATATTTACAGAAGATGGAACTGTTATTCCAGGATATCTTCCATATAAAAGAATTATTGAGATATTAAAGTCTGGTTAATTTAAATATGTATTATATCTTTTTTCTTCAGAAAGAATGTATTTTTCGATTTCGTCTATAAATTCTTTCTGATTCTGATATTTATCCTTTTCTTTTAACTTTGTGATATCTTTTTTAGCTTTATCTATTGTGCACCAATCCACCTTATCTTCTTTTGACAAGGCTTTTTCTGCTATAAAATTTTTTCTATCTTTTAATTGTTGCTTCGAAAGTATTTCAGGAGATTCAGCATATATTATACGATATGCTATTTCTCTTAATCTAGGGTCTTCAAATTCTTTTGACATGATATATTTTTTCTCTAACTCTGTGCAATTTTTAAAACTCTTCATTTTTTCTTTATCTTGATTAGATGAAAATCCTGAATAAATTTGAGCCTCTAACTCAGTAGGAACCGATTGATTAACTGTTCTGTCATCTTGCCTATCCACCAAAGCTTGATTTAAATTGTTTATAAAACTTTCTTGTTTTGATAAATTCTGTGATTGTAATTTAAATTTATTTAATTCTACATCACTAAAAATTTTTGTTTCTTTTATATAATCTGAGTTAAGAATTATAGGCGATTGATTTATGTAAATAAGTTTTATTATTTTATTTTTATTTTCTATCAAGGAGATTATTTTTTGTACTCTAGAATCATAATGATCTTCTGCGTTATTTTCTAAATCAAAGAATGCTAATTCTTTTAAATTATTTGGATTATGAGTTAGGTAAGATATAGGTGTATATTTATGAGAAGGATGGCTCGGCGCACGCACAAATACATTATCTGTTTCCAAATAATCTCTAAACCCTTTAACATGACTTATTGACATACATTGATTCCAATATTCTGGATATTTTAATTTTATTAACTTCGCAAGCCCAATAGTTGCATGAACATCACTTAATGCATCATGAGCAGTTTTTTGTTCTATATTATTCGCTTGAGCTAAATACTCTAATTTAAAACTTTCTTTCTCGGTATTGGGATTAAAACCAATTTTTATTAGATCTACATTTAATCTAGCTAATCCTAGTATAATATTATAGAGGTCGGCTCTTCTGTTATTATTAGTATTGGTAATATATGGGTCATACAATGATTGATAAAGACTTTGTCTCAATACAACTTCGTCAAAGAATATACTGTTATATCCTATGAATGTTGCAGGCGACCATTCGCTAAATTTTTTGTGGACAATATCCATCATTTTAAAAAATGATTGTGCATTTTTTAAAGTCTCTGTATTAACTTTATTGATTAGTAGAGCTTCTGGATATGGGACAATACCATCTTTTAATTTACACTTCTCATTTATTTGATCAAGTATTTCAAATTCTTCATTTACTAATATTGCAGCAATTTGTACAGGCTGGTCAAAAAATCTATTAGTTCCTGTGGTCTCAAAATCATAAAAGACATAATTCATTTATATTCTCATGCATATATAGTAATATGTTTTTAATTATACAGCATCATAGTGAAAAAAAAATATACATCATCAGATATAGAAGTCCTTAAGGGTATTGAGCCAGTTCAAAAAAGACCTGGCATGTATACTGACACAACAAACCCTAATCATTTGGTTCAAGAACTTATCGACAATAGTGTAGATGAAGCGATTTCTGGTTTTTGTAATGAGATCATTATTACGGCACATAAAGATAATTCTATATCGGTTGAAGATAATGGAAGAGGTATGCCTGTTGACCCACATCCTGAGCATAAGGTGTCAGGCGTTGAAGTAATAATGACTAATTTACACTCAGGCGCTAAATTTTCTGAAAAAAACTATAAATTTTCTGGTGGCTTACATGGAGTGGGTGTATCAATTGTAAACGCGCTTTCTGAATTTTTAAATATTACAGTATATAGGTCAAATGACTCACATGAATATAACATGTTGTTTGCCAATGGGGATATAAAAAGAAAA
>Ga0066849_10000273_pt1 | contig 20145 bp, 13 predicted proteins | sample ETNtaG_9_FD_65492 | JGI IMG/M metagenome (GOLD analysis project Ga0066849, IMG submission 65492) | Marine microbial and viral communities from oxygen minimum zone, Eastern Pacific Ocean - ETNP201406SV69 | ecosystem: Environmental > Aquatic > Marine > Oceanic | place: Pacific Ocean: Eastern... | reverse complement strand
TTAACAGGATCATTCATATTACCACCCATAACAAAAGGAGAAATAATTTTAGTTGTAGAAATACCTGTTGTAACAACTTCAGCAATTACCCCACTTCCTGGTGTTGGATCAATACCAACACTTCTACCCACATCATTAGATCTAGATGTACTATCAGTATATAGTCGTATCCATCCGGCAGTGGTTATTCCAACTTTCATCAGAGCATATGACTTAAATCCATTAATATCAATATTACCAATTTGATTATTTGTAATAGATGATGTGGATCCAGTAACGAGAGTTCTAGTTAGTAGAGAACCATCTCCTTGAAAAGAAGTTGCAGTAACAATACCTGCAAAGGTAGCATCTCCATTTGATCTTATTGTTCCACCGACACCAGCAGCACCAAATTCAATTCCACCTAATGCAGTAGTAACACCAGTAACTTCTAAATCATTTTGAATCTTTACTTTCTTTGTAGTTGTAATACCAGTATTGCTATCATAGTTTGTCCATGTGCTACCAGAACCAACACCACCACCTCCACCAGATGCAGTAACAGTTACAATACCAGAATGAATTGCAGTTACATCTAAGTTTGTTGAGAAGTTAATTGTTCCAGCAGTTCCAACTGTTGAACCATCATGTTTAACAACAATACCAGATCCAGATCCAATAACACCAGTTAATGCAGATCCATCTAATGCAGGTAATGCACCACTTAAACTTGAAGATGGAACTGTTCCACTAAAACTAGTAGCTGTTAAGACACCAGATACAGTAACAGTATCAGCTTTAATATTTGCAGTCCCGGCAACACCAGTATTGGTGACCGTTACATTACCCGATGCACTACTAACATCGATACCTGATCCAGCAGTGATTGCAGTAACAACACCAACTGATAATGTATTACCATCACCAAGAAGTGTGTAAAGTTCGTCAAAGTTACTGTTAACTTTTACTGCACCCTCTAACAAAGAATCACCAGTATCATCATTAGGAACTGTACCAGTATTAATTCCAAGTTTTGACATTACTTCTAAATATCCTTATAGGTTTATTTATGATATTAAACGTAATTATCATATTTTAAAGGAGATCGTCTAACAACCAAAGATGAAGTTGAAATACCTGAGTAACCATCATTTCCGTAGAAATTAAAAGTACTTATTCCAACTCTATTATCAAAATTGATTCTACCCCAACTATAATTACCAATATAATTAGATGTACTGATACCACCAGTGAAAATCTGGAAGTTCCTAGAATCAAATGTAACTATAGTGGAGTCAAACGTAATGAAAGTACTATCAAAAGAAGATCCACTACTAATACCAGTGAGATTTGATGTTATTCTTCTCACATAAGTTACACCCACACCGACTACATCCGATTCAACTGTGGCTGCATTTCTAACTTGATAAACTGAATCTGCAAATGATGTAGTAATTGCAATTTGTGATCCGTCAATTCTCTCGCTAACCAAGGTTCCAGCAGTAGAAATCGATACATTTGTGTTGAACATAGTGAAATAATCACCAACATCAAGTGTACTAACAGTAACTGCTGTACCAACGACACTAGTATTTCTCATAAACGAAGTTTCAGGAATGTAGAAATCAACTAACATTTCATCTTGTCCAGAAACTGTTGATCTTCCCATTGCAACAACTATACCATAATCTCCAACATAGGAATCTACAAGAATGTTTTCTCTTACAATATCTGGGGTTTCAATGAGAACGGCTGGTGGATTAGATGAGGTATATCCAGTTCCAGGATTAATAACTGTAGCACTATTCACACCATAATTAATAATATTTGACGTTGCAGATGCTCTTTGTGTTGTTCCAACTCCAACAGGTGTGGAAATAGTAACCTGTGGAGGAAGTGTATAACCCACACCAGGGTTGGTAATATTGATAGATGTGATTGTTCCAGCAGCAGAAACTACTGCAGAAGCAGATGATGAAACCAGTGAATCTTGAGATGTAATAATGATACTATTTTGGAAATTTCTCTGATAGGATTCATTTTCTGCATCATAAAGAGGTTCTATCGTATCGACGTATGCAAAAGTAGAAGCGGAGGATACTGACTGAATTAAATATGATGAAGGATAGATCAAAGGTTCATAATGAGTTCTATCTTTACCAACAACTACATTATCAATAACCTTATCAACAAGTTGCTTACACCAAGTAACAGGTCTCAGGAAATTTGGATCAGTAGTAACACCAGGTCCACTGTAAGGATTGGTAAACAGTGAATCAACAGTATTAATACCAGTAACAACTCTTAGATCTTCATCAAATGAAATATCCTGACCAAGTTCTGGGTTGTTATCGATATCAAGAGTATCACCAGGTTTAACAGTCTCTAGAATATCAACAAATCTAACGTCAACACTACCAGTTCCTTTATAGAATAGAATCTTGGAGGTATCACCTACCTTAGGTGCTTCAGTAAATTCAATAATAGATCCACCATTGAACTTATATCCAATTCCAGGAACCTGTAATATATCATTAATAAATACGATCAATGTTTGTTCAACGTCAACTAAAGAGCCACTTCTAGTTGCAATCGTATATGGAAGTTCATTTAATGTGATTTGGAAGTTAGTCTTAAATCCGTCAAATTCATTGTCAATGGTATCGAGGACTTCTATATTACCGACAGACCAAGAATTGAACTTGTCATCGTAAACTTCATCAATCAGAAGTTGGAAACTTTCAAATGTCAAACTTGTATTAGTAGGAATACCAGTGGTTCCACCAGCTTCAAATACAAGTCTTTCACCATTACCATATCCGAAACCATAGTTTCTAAGAATGAAGTTAATAACACTTGATCCCTGCCCAACTACAATATCAACAGTTGCACTTTGACCAGAACCAACGTAACCAGGAGCATAACTCAAAGGAATGTTTTCATAACTCAAAGGATCATCAAATAGTAGATCTGGAAGATTAGTTCCTGTATATCCAACACCAGGGTTTGTAATGGCTACACTTACAATATGACCACCACTTATAGCAGCAGTTCCAATGAATTCAATATTTGGAATTCCACTACTATAAGTTTGAACACCAACATTAACAACAGTTTGAATACCAGCTCTGTAACCAGAACCAGAATTTGCAATACTAACGGAAGATATTGTTCCACTAGTAGAAACAGTAACTGTTCCACCAGCAGAAACCAAAGGTTGATATCCAAATCCATTAATAGAACCAACAGAAACCATCAAACCACCAAGTGGATATTCTCCATTGTTTGGATCATATCCTGTTGGTGATCCACCATTACCAGTGAATGTGATACTGGTAACACCAGTATTCTCAGTCATTCTATAATCACCAACCTGAAGTGAATGTGGTTGTAAACCTGTTGGTTGTTGAACTATGCCATTGAGAACAATGAATGGATTATGTGATGCGATACCGGTGACATCAGAACCATCTACCTTCATAGAAAATTCACTTCCAATACCAGTAAACTGAGAGGAGATATTATCAAATATGTAGTTCTGAGTATATGTTTCGTCAGATGTACCCACAATACCGGATCTCATAAAAGATCTTCCTTGGAAAGATGAAGTAGTAGTAATACCGGTCCAATCAGTACTATCAGGATCAACAGTTGCACCAACTGCAATTGGTTCTGGACCCTTAGGTGCAGATGCAAAATTCACAGTATTGTTAACGATATTATACTCACCACTCAACTTCTCAACCAGATCACCAGTAGAGTGTGAATGTCTAGTCGTTCCCATTCTTGCTCTAATAACATTAACTGATGTTGTATTACCGGCGCCGACAGAGGCAACCATAACAATCTCATTACCAATACGAAGATTGTCACCAGTGAAGATTGAAGTGATACCAGACAAAAGAATATCCTGTTCAAACACAACATCTTGTGCAAGAGTGGTTGTAATACCAAAAGAAACAATTGGTGATTGAACAATATTATCAATCGCAAGAAGAACCTTTTGATCCTGTTTTGTGGAAGTAATACTGTGTCCAGCACCACTACCTATAGACTCAATGTCAAGAACGATGGGGTCATATTTTAGAGAATTTTCCGCACTACTACTAAATTTAAGTTCCTTATTGTTTGGAGCAACAACATAAAGAGATGTTGGTAACTTATCAGTAACACCAATACCAGGAATTGCTGTTGTACCAATACCAATCGATGCAGTACTTCCAATACCAGGAGAAGTGTAAGTGACTTCTTCACCAGTTACAAAGAAGTGATTTGGAATGGTTACACTATTTTTTGTTATATCAACAATTGTTGGATCACTACCATCAAATCCTCTCACGAAAATTTGATCGCCATTATGCGTTAGACCAAATGCAGTTTTCTTATCAGTTAATGTTCCCTTATAGATGCCCTCATTAGTATGAATATGTGAATTATTCAAATCTATATCTGTTGGTCTAGTATTGTCAGTAGGAGGTTCCATACCAACAGAGAACACTCTTACCTCAACATCAATACCCGAATTAGGAGTATATGTAAGATTCAATATGTCTGGCCAAGAACTGGTCGTTTCAATACCAACTTGTCCCAAAGAACCACTACTCTGGACATTTGCATATTCAACAAACTCAGCTGGTGTAGTTGGAGACGAAAGTGAAATAACTTCAAATGACTCATATTCGGAGTTTGTTGTATCATTAACAGTAACAATATAGTAAGAAGATTCTATATTCCCTGAATATGATGCAATCGTGGTTACACCTGGTGAACCAGATGCTGAAATCGAAGTAAGTTTAGACTCTAATTTTGAATTATCTAGATAAATCGTTCCTGGACCAGTCCCAGTATCAGAAGTAGCAATGATCGATGTGTTGACAGTAAGAGCAACACCTACATTTGGAATGAAATCAACATCAATATTACTACCATCGATATAAGCATTGAAAGTACCAAATCCAACTGTATTTGTTGCAAGATCGCCATATTCTAAAAGATAAACATCAGTTCCATCATGAACTAAATTTAGTTCATCAACAGAATAATTATTTGTAGTATCTTCAATCTGTACAAGTAACTTGGCAGATCTATACGTAGTTGGAATAGAAGTAACGGTTGTAGTTGTACCAATTGCAACATCAACTCTTGAACTATCAGCCTGAACAATATCACCGAATGTAGTTGTTCCTACACCACTAATGTTATCAAGAAGACTAAATGAAATCGAGCTAAGATCATAAGAATGATATGCAAAGTTAATTGGATAGAATCTTATAAACCACTTTGTTCCATCTGATGCAGGAACGAAGTCATAAGAACCTAAGTACTTAGTATCAAGAGTTCCATATTGAGAAATAATGGCATCAGTTTGATTGTGTAGAACTGATAAGAAATCAACCTGTCTATTATTAGTAAGAACCTGGTTTCTACTATAAACAAGGATCTTATTGTAGGTGTAATTTGAAGGGAATTGACCAACATTTGCAAACTTATCCGGTCTTTCAACACTATTAAACTCACTACTAAAGTCATCGATACTCAGAACTCTGTTACCAAAGGATTCATTGAAATCAGTGAGAATCTTATTTTCAAATATAATTTCATCAGATATAAGAAGTCCATTAATATAAAAAGAATTCTCAGAAACATTATCAAAGTCTTGCCAACAATGAATACTTGATTCACTAATAACATCAATAACAACTTCAACATCAGACTCTGGTGTAGATACAATAATACCACCTGGAGTTTGTTCTGTTGACTCTACAATTAAGTCTGCAAACTTAGCAAGACCTGCAACGTGACCAAGACTAGAAACTGCATCATCCCATTTTTCTAGAGGAACAGTTGACTTAAGTGAATAAGAAAGATTCTGATAATACTCATTGTTTGGAGTTTTCTGAAGACTGTCATTCAAGAAACCAATATTTGTTTTCCATCCATCAATGATCGTAGTACCTGCTCCAGTTGCAACCGTTGAATTAAAGTCAAATTTCTTCTGAATAATGACTTCAGTTCCAGAAGCTTCTCCTATAATTTTTGAATTAACTTCAAACTCATCAGAAGTAGAAACTACCAATGTTCTGTTAGTAGGGTTCCATCTCTCAACAATACCACTATTAGTACCAGAATTTACAATCTCATCAGTAAAGAAGTTATTTGGTTTCAAATTAATATCAAAAACTGGGAAATCACTTTCAGGAATTGCTCTACCTGTAGATCTTGCTTCATCCACAATACCGGGACTTTCACCAGGCTTCAGATAACCATCAAGACTATATTCAAAGTATGCACCAGAACCACCAAGTTGCATATCAAATCCAGTTACATCAAACAGAGCATAATTATAGTTTTCAGAGTTATATCCAATATCTGTAGAACCAATAGCAACAGAGATTCCCTCAATCAAAACTTTTGCACCAGTCTTATATCTAAAGTCTACCGAATCACTGAACTGAGAACCCAAATATACTCTGACATTTTTGGTTGACTCTGTATAAGAAATCGAAGAAATACCAACACCATTGGAATTCCTGGTTGGAATAATTGTTGGTGTTGTACTATAAAGACCGTTTGTATTCCTAAGGATTTCAACCTCAGTGTCACCAAGATTATATCTAAGGTCTACATCTGAGAAAACCTTATTAGTAAAACCATCAAGAAGGACTAGTTTTGGATTTACCAAATAATTCTTACCAGAAGAAGTAACAATAATATTTTTAATTGATTGTAGTGCTTCTACTTCCAAAACTTCTGGAGTATTTGTAACAACCTTAAGTGTCTGATCAGAAGGATAATCAAAACCAATCTCTTCAAACTTAGTAGATAGAATTTCACCAATACTATTACTAGAAAGTGTAACTATTGCATTACTACCAATACCACTTCTTATTGAAGTTATACCAGGAAGTTCTTTGTATCCTGATCCACCATCATCAACATTGATGTTTGAAATCGCACCAAACGCACTCTTAGAAGTTGTGGTATACTTCAGAGTTGAATTAGAAGAATTATATAAGGAAACATCGGGAATATCCTTAATAGTATAATCAAACGATGTCGATCCTACACCTACGATGTTATAACTACCATTATAAAGAGATTTAACAACTTCAACAGAATTATGTACATTAACATCATTATCAATAATAATATCAGATTTAATTGATGGTATAATATTCAGATGATCTGGTTCAAATCTGTAGTAGAGTTGTGTTGGAACAGTATCACGAACAGATAATTTAAGACTTGCATCTGAATCAACACCAGGTCTTCCAGTCTTAATAACTTCAAACTGACTTGTTTCACCTGTGGTAAAGAAGATGTTAGAGTACTCTCTATCCGAATAAAGATTCATACTAAAAGCGGAGTATTCATTTCCACCACTGATGAATGATAATGAAGAATCAGAAAGATTAAATGTAAGTGTATTATTATTCTTAGTTTGAATCCGTGGATTGATTTTGGAAAGTGTACCACCAGATGCACTAGTAATATCAATAAAGTTTGGACTAACTAAATTAACCTCATATTTTTCTCTTACTAGTCTTACTTTAGTTCTATTGAAAGGAACTACGTAGTAGATTGCATTATCCTCAAGACCACTAGAAGGTGAAGAGGAGGTATGAATAACCTTATCCCCAAGTTTGAAAAACTCTCCAGAGAAGTTAATAGAGTTACGTACAATATCAACATCACCTGAGGTAAATGTCTTAGGATCAAATACAATTCTTCTATTAAAATCATTATATTTGACTATTACAGTATCTTCAACATTTGGTTTAATGTCAATATTAACAAGATCCCCTTCTGTCAAACCATGAGTAGAAGCAGTGGATACAGTTATAATATTTTTAGAAACTTCACCAGTAATTACATTATTAAAATTAGTAGTAAATTTGTGAGTATTACCTACACCAACATTAGTAATATAAAGAAGAGCGGTAGAAGTATTAACACCAATATAACTTCCAGTAGAATCAAGTCCTACCTTATTAGAACTAATACCGAGAGTGTTATCGGACAGTGGAACGGCATAAAGGTTCTGATATGATGAGAGGTTCACATATCCAGTAGAAGATCCATTCCAAACCTCAATACTTGTACCACCATTTGGTGTGTAGATTAGTGAATCATTAAGTTTTAGGTTATGATGTGGATAGTAAATTGATTGTGGTTCAATGAATACTTGAGTTTGACCAACACCAGGATTTGAGAATGTGATAGTATTACCAATACCTGTTCCCAACACAGTCCCAAGACCAACAGATTCTGCAGGATCGAAATAAAGGATTTCATTTACATTAAATATTCTGGTAGTCTTGAGAGAACCTACATTAATACGGAACTTCTTAGGATTCTCATAGAGAATAGAGCTATTTTGATGTGGAACAGGACTGGTTCCTTCTACTGCTCTTTGGACTCTAATCCTTCCTGTTCTCTGGTCAAGATTTAAAACTCTTACTTTCTCTTCATCAATTGTAAAGATATCATCAGGCCTGATAAACGGATACTCAAGAATACCATTTACATATAAGTAATCAACGTCATTAGTACTTGCAGTAGAAATACCAAGAGTTAATACAAAGTTGTCTGTTCTTACACCGACATTGTATGCTCTATCAAATCCACTAAAGTAAGATGACAATCCACTTACATTTATAATGTCATCATTGTTAAATGAATGAATTTGAGTTGAAAATCCAATAAATGATCTATTAGAGAATGGAGTAAATTCTACATCATAAAATGATGTTGTGGCAACACTAACAGTGTTGATAGTATTACCTTCAATTGATGTGACTCTTGAACGTGCCCCATTTCCACCACTATTTGAATCATCAAATATAATCTCATCATTGACCTTATAATTAGAACCACCTACCAAAATATCAACTTCTTCAACCACACCCAGAGATGCTGAAGTAACATCTATCTTCTGTTTGTTTACAAGATTAGAATTGAAGATATACTTATAACCATTATCATTGAGATTATAGTTGTAAGTATTTCTCAACCAACCATTACTTTGAATATCATAATCATTCTGATTGGATATTGTTTTAAAATTAGTGATGTTTGGTAATGAGTTATAAGAATCACCAATCAGATATGGGAACTGTGGTCTCCTGAAATTTTTGAAGGGTCCAACAGAGTCATTGATTGTATTAATTGTTGCGAAGTATGCATAGGTTCCATTTGGATAATCTGGTGTAACACAGAATCTACCGTTGTGTTCATCAAGATCACCAGCACCAGTGTATATGTAATCTTCTATGAAGAAACCTAAGGGATATAAAGAAATAGGTGGTCTGTTTAAGGAAGAAGTCTTTAACTCATATCCAGACTTCATTTCCTTTACAAAAGAAGAACCATCAGCCTGATTAAAAGCATATGGACCATAGATGGGATTACCATCATATGCCCAACCAATGATTGGTGAATGAAATACATTTGAGACTTCAATACCATTTACAATTTCAAGGTCTGGAACTCCATAGCGGGTATTATCATCGGAGGTTCCAGAAATAACAAAGGTATTTTCTCTTAATGGACGAGGAGCATAAAGATATGAATATTGTAACTCATCATTATTAATATTAATGTCAAGAAAACCATCATCATCATTAATACTATTAAAGTTTCTTTCAAACAAGTTAATATTCCATTGATCGATCATTGGATCAATCACAGCCTCATTACCAGATGCTGTTACTTTAATAGTTGTTTTGTTTGGAACATATCCTGCACCACTCTTAATAATATTAACAGATTCAATTTTTCCATCATTAAGGACTGGTGTTAGTACCGCATTCTTACCAGTTGTAGTCTGAAGTTCTAAATCAGGAGGAGAGTTGTATCCTGAACCAGGATTATTGATCAAAACATCTACGACCTGGCCATTATTGATGACAGGAATGAGAATCGCAGCAGAACCACTAAAGATAGTTGTAACTGGCTTTCTATAAAAGTTGATAACCTCTGATGAACCGTATCCAACACCATTATTAGTCACATTGATAGATTCAATATTTCCTCTGAATATTGGTTGAACCTGACAAGAGAAGTCTTGACCAGTTCTAGTGGATACACCAGTGATGCCATCAACACTAACAACAATTGGTTTGTAGTTAAAAGAACCAGAACCTGTTGATCTCAGATCAACTAAAACATTTCTATTATAATAATAGTCAGTAGAGGTGTTTCCAGTTCCGACTTCTGAAAGTGAGAACTTATTATCATCAATCTTTACAACATAATAATCTTTGGACTGAGCCAAACCATCGATAGTCGAACCTGTATAATTTACAATCTCTTTCTCAGAGTAACCATGGTCATTAATGGTAAACTCATTCGATGCCGTATTAACACCAACAATTCCTCTCTCTTTGTTCTCATATCCTGTACCAGGATTTGTAACAACAATAGAAGTAACAATATCTTTCAGTGTAGAAGATCTAAACTTCTGAACTCCATTACCAAAGAAACTAAGTCTGATAGTATTAATACCAACAATAGAGTCGTCAAAGTTTTCATAGAGTTTTATAGTCTTGCTATCTACAACTCCAACATAGTATGAGGCGGCAGTAGAAAGACCTCCAACGGCCTTCTGGTTGTCTGTGAGGTATATTACCTCCTCACTGTCTCTAAATTTGTGAAAGGTAGAAAATCCAATGGTACTAGAACCAAGACTGACCTGTGCAGAGTTCTGTTCAGCGTTAAAGGTGACATCATGTGTTACTGAAGATAGTCTTGCTTCAGCAGATGCATTGATACCATTACCACCAGATATAGTGACAATAGGTCTTTGTTGATAATCAAAACCACTATTAAGTATATCAATTCTTTCTAACTGACCTTTGACATTAACGACACCGGTTGCACCAGTTCCTACAATGTCATTAACTTTTAGGATGGGTGGATTGATAACATCATATCCTTTACCACCATTTACAACTTTAAACTCATTTATAGTACCATAGTTTAATTTATTGGGAGACTTATAGTTTAAGATCTCGACACCATTATTCAGAATACCAGTGTATCCTGTAACAGTCTTATATTCACCGCTCTTATTTACAGGTGAAGAAATTTCTCTGTAAATAGATTGAGGTTCAAATGTTTTATTATGAAAGTTAAAGTACTCAAGGGTAACATCAACAACAGAACCGTTTAATGTAACAAAAATATCATTGAAAAGATTTGAACTACTCTTTGACAACTTTATGTTTAAGTTGTCAACTCTCTTAATGTAGAAAACACCTTCTTCAACACCTTCAAATGTTGATGGAGATGTTATAGTAATTATATTTCCATCAGTATCTGTTGTGGTAGTAGTTATTGTTCCCGGTGTATAGTAAATTGTATCACCAGTATAGTAACCATGATCACCAGTATTAAGTAATTGGATGGTATTATTGGTTGCCACACCACTAAACTTCAATGATCTATTATATGGATTAATTAAAACATTATTAAATGATGGTATTGAGTTGGATGAAACAAGAAGATCATTATTATTTTTGGAGTAAATATTTTGAACATTTACAAAATACTTATTAAGATATGGATACTTTGTTGAGTTTACAGATAGTGTTTGATTCTCTACAGAATAATCTTCTGTAAGATCAAGTAAATTTTGTGTAGTTACAGTAAATGTGTCACTAGAAGTAATAGAAACAACAATTGCCTCAGTGACATTATTTTTATTGTCAGTAAAGGTAACTTTGTTGTTGGAGTTTAAAATATTATGGTCTTGGTTTAATTTAACACTATATCTCTTTTGAGAAGCATCAGCAATAGTAAGTGTTTTTACTTTCCAATTAGCCTTAATATTTAAATTCCAGTTTTTTGTCTTTTCTGTATTTTTACTAATACCAATAGATTTTAAATTAATTGTATCACCCTTTTTTAGAGAGTGATTCTTATCTTCAAATACAATATCTTTAAGTGCTGTAGATATTTTTACTTCAATCTTCTCTTGGGTAATACTTTCACTTACATATGCATATGCAAGATCATATAAAGTGATATCAGTTCCTTCTTTAATCTTATTGGTTACTGAAGGGACATTGAAGAATTGATTGTCATTTTTAGAAGTGAATGATGTAGCATACTCAACACCATCAATATCAGTAGTGTCAATTATACCATTCTGTGGAAAACCAATAGTAGATTCTACATCAATATATGTTGAACCGATAGAAACATCATTTAATATCTTTGTCTTCTTATTTGGTACAAAAGATGAATATACAGTTCCATCTACATTAATATCCCTATCGTAACCAAGATCAAGGCTGACCTGATAATAGACCTTTCCATTATATACAACAGGTCTAACATTACTAACAGAACCACGGGATCCTGTACTATCTTGGAAAAGAGTTTTATTCTTGAGATCCATAGGATCACCAAGATACTTTTCAACAATAATGTCGGTGGTTACTTTGAAGTTTGCATTAGAAGGTCTTAACAGAAAATCACTAGGTCTAACAACTTCTACATCTTGACCATAAAGAGCTCTGAAAAGAATTTCAAAAGACCGATCAGTACCTTTAGACTTATAAAAACTATCAGCATGATGGATAAAATTTTCTTGATTTAATCCAGTATATAAAGTTCTATCCTCAAAACCAGGAAGAACCTGAGTCTTCAGCTTAGTTAAGAATTTTTGTAAGAATATAATACTTAAATTCTTAATCTCTACTTCTGCAGTATGAGTATCAGCCTCTGATGATTTAAATACTAATTCATCAGGTGTATTGGATCCTTCGTAGGAAGTTACCGCACTAAAACCCCTTCTACAATTCTCAAAGGCGGTTTCTGTCTTATACTCATAGTAAATAATCTCATCATCAATCTGAATTAGACCATCTCTAGTTGGAAACCCTTCAGTAAAGTTACCACTACTATTGGTTGTAATTGTTGTGTCAGTATATGATAAATTCGCACCAAGAATAGTAGAGGTTGTGAGATGTGTTAATTCCTCAACCTTTACATACTGATCAATATTTTGAACAAGATCATATGTTCCACTTTCATATTCTTGTGACACATAATATTGTTTTAAAAAATCAACAAGAAGCGGAAAATCGTCTCTAACATAGTCGGGAACTTGACTCTCGACAATATTCTGGAACTTAATTCTATCTACTGACATTCTTTAACTTCTGATTAGTGTTCCGTTTGTATAACTGGATGATACATTATAATTTGTTCCAGAAACATCATTACCAGATGATATATTGTCGGCAAGAGTACTTACAATACTAGAAGATGGATCTAATTGTAAATAAAGATCTTGATATCCAATTACATCATTTGAATATGGTGAGACAGAAATCTCAATTAAAGGAATTGATTTAACTATAGATGTTGATATAATATTGATTGGATTCAATACAATCTCACCTTTAACGTAATCAATTGTCCCAATAGACTGTTTTAGAATAACCGGTTCAGTTGGTGAATTTAATTTAAACAAGAAGATCGTTCCGGTTTTTAAATCACTATTTGGAATATCACCAAAATAAACAGTATCACTGATACCACTAACTTTAAATCCCGAAGATTTAATGTTGTAACCTAATTCACTCCTAACATGAAACCGATTTCCGTAACAAATTTCGTATTCGGTAAAACTATTTAACACAGGTTCCAAATCTCTTCTCATGATCACTGTGGTGATGTTTGAAGTGATGGAAGCATGACTATCATCAACAATCTTTTGAAACTTACTATACTTAAATCTTGCACCAAATCTATTCAAACTTCTGGAATTTGAATAGTTTTGGATATTCTCTATAATTAGTGACCTAATATAGGAAGAAGAAGGTGCAATGTCTGTATTATAATAAGCATTGACATCTGTTTCAACATACAAATATTTGAGATCAACAATCTCTGGTACAATACCAACAACAGAGTGTTTCTTTAAATTATTTACAAGGTTTTCTTTAAGATCTCCAGAAAGATACACACCATTGTTTGGTTTAACACTGATAAAAACCTTTCCATATGCTGGAGGTGTCAGTACTTCTCCACCAAATGCGGATACAGATTCAGTTTCTGGATACAATATAGGAACAATGGCTTCATAATCTGCTGCAGTAACTGCTCTATTCTGTGATGAGTAGATTTGAGTTGCATATTTCTTAATAGATTCTGTTGTCTCAATATCTTTTCCACCATAAGATGCAGTATTTGTAGTAATAAGTGAAATACCGTTATTAATAACAATACCATTGTTATCTACTAGACTACCACTAAATCTAAATTTATCAATATTATCTGCTTCTGGTCCAGCACAAACTGGATAACTAATAGTGATGTAGTTTGGTTCTTCTAACTTCTTACCAAAAACACCATCACCAAACAAGATTTCATATCTCTCATCATCTATTTCCTTAATATAATATATTGTTGACTTACTTGTAACTTCAAATAAACTATCAGATAATGTATATTTCTGTTGAACTGTTGATGTCTCTGATTCTCTTACATTAACATTAAGTAGATCAGTATCGATACCAGGATTAGAAAGAATAAACTTTTGATTAGGAAGTCTAGAACTTACAGAAAATGCTTGTGTGATCCATGTTCCCTGATAAACATCAATATTACTAAACTTTGCAAACCCATCAGAACCTACTGGTACTGTAATGTCCGATGGAACAATAAATGTAAAATTATTACTTGCGAATCTTGAACTAGTGGTAACACAAATTCCAGCCTTTAATGTAATTGATGCTGCCTGGGTGTTATTAACATCGATGTTAAAACTAATATTTGCTTTCGATGCTTTCCTAGATCTTGGAAGGTAACCAACATTTCTTGCCAAGGAGACGACGTTCTGTCTCAACGTGGCACTATCAATGAATACTTCATTTGTCACCATGTTGGTGTTATATGAAGTAATGTATGTGTTATAAGCTAACACATCAATAATGGTTGAAAGGTTGGACCCTTCAAAATCGTAATCAGTAAAGTTTGAATTCGCCTTAAGGTAATCCTTAAGTGAAGTCTTTATCTGATCAAAATCTAAGTTACTAAAATTTACTAAAGGCATTTACCTAGTGGGTTCTAATGCTAACGTTAATTCCTGTGCTGGTACATTAATACCAACAATTTCATACTGAAGAGTCACATCCATTGCAGCAGAATCGTAATTTGGTTTAACCAAGACTTCAGTAATATCTACTCTTGGTTCATAATTTTCAATAACTTCAATAATTTCATCACGAATAACAGAAGCAGACTGTTTATCAATAGTATCAAAAAGAATACCATAAACACCTGAACCTAAATTTGGTTCAAATGGTCTTTCTCCTTTCTGTGTGAAAATTAAATTACGAATCGATCTTGCAATAGCATTAGTATTTTTAATTACAATCAAATCATTATTCAGAGGGTTAATCTGAAATGAAGCGCTAATGTCTTTAAATTCTTTACTAACCCTTTGGACTGGCACAATAATACAGGAATACTGTCTTTATTTAGACAGTATCTTTAGAATTCGTTTAGGGTTACTTGTTGAGTACCACAAGTACATTGATGATCAGGATGAGAACAATCAGTTGTCTCAAAAAGACCATCAGTATTGACGGATTTCTTTTTCTTGGGTGTGAGTCCATCATTAGCGATCTCACGAAGTAAATTGTCTTGGTTCTCCATTTATAATAAGTCCTTTACTGGTTTATATTATATGTAGGTAAGGGTTTATTATTTTACATAAAAAAACCGGGTATAACCCCGGTTTAATTATAATTTATTTGCCTTGACCTCTATAACGCTTCTTTGCTTTATTACGTGATGTAGCACTCAGAAGAGTGTACTGTGAACATCCTTGACGGGTCTTCTTTGGTTTAGAAGGAACATAGTTCCCACCATTCATAATAGCCATAATTACTTCTCCAATTTACATTTGTCATTTAGGGAATTAATTCCCGTATTTAATGTCACGAACACTCCTATACAACTACTAAAGAATATAATGACATCAGTATTATTTTTACTGAATTCTTTAACTACTGTTGTTAAACAGAAGATTCCAATTATAGTTGATAGAAACATCTTTTTCCAGTTTGGGACCCATGATATAAAATAAGTCTTACGACTTCCACAATCAGGACATTGTTTAGAACGGTTTTTTCCTCTAGGGTACCATTCATAATGACACGATGAGCACCAGTTCTTAGGTCGAAGATTTCGGAGCATTTATTTCTTGAGGCCTCTTATACTGTATCACCGGTGATGTCTTTTGTTAATTAAATAACTCTCATCTTTTCATGTCCAACACGAATACGTGGATCACACCAAATATCAATTCCAGATTCAATTGCATCAAGACAGAATGAAACATCTTCACCACACATATCTTGTACAGCACCAGATTCAAATACTTGCATCTTAGGTGCAAACCAAGGATACTTCATACCTTCATTCTCAAAGACACCATTCTGAATCATAACCCATCCAAATCCTGTATAATCAACAGTAAAAGGCTTCTTACGTTTCTGAATACCATCAACCATTTCATGATTCATGACTCCACCATTATTACGGAAGTCATCCTCATCTAACCAATGTGCAACAGAAGTAGTCTTACCATCTTCTGTACTATACCAACCAGCAACAATCTGCTTCTCCTCACCTTCAGCATTTAATGCTAGATCACATAATTGCCAGAACTTACTAGTGTCAAATACAATATCACTATCAATCCACAACTGATAATCATACTCTAATTTACCATCCCAAGGAATTTGATCAGGTCCACGAAGTACATTAGCACCTAGACATTTACATCGTGCAAAGTTCACCATTGAACTATAGTCTTGACTAATCTGAATACTCATTCCATTCTGAACCATGTCAAAACATAGTTGAACAAAATTCTTAAGATAGGTATAACTAACACCACGACCAGGAAGACAAAAGACAATCCTCTTACCTTTCATCCTTTCCTTAATGGCATCATAGTCCCATTCTGTATCACTATTCCTTTTACTTTTCTTAGGTGCTGCAGCCTTTACTGTAAATCCTTTAGCCATGAAATAAGGTCACTCCATTTCAATTATTATTATACTTGAATATTTATTTGGTGTCAATAGGTATTCATTAAGGTCAATACGAGCTCTCTTCGGTCCCATAATCCGAGTAAAAAACCTGAACGTATGATAAATCCCCCTCCGAATATTCACTGTCTATTAACCCTACAAGATTATTCAATATCTCCCATGATTCTTTGAATTTCTCTTCCTTAAGATTATTAAGTATACACTCATCTTTCAAATATATGTGGTAATACTTTGTAGGCTTGAGGGTTTCATTAGATTGCATAACTTTAACCATTAATTACTCCCATAAGTCATATCTGTTCTATCTATTATCCTGATGGTTTCATTATATTCAACCTCACGAGCGGAGGCCCCTCTGAGGGTTTCTGAATCATTGATGGTTTTATTATCCTCAATTATATTCAGTAAACTTATCAATCCTACCGCTACGGGTAATAAGATAATACCTCTGATGATTCGATATGTTAGTTTAAACATCACATTTAACCATAGCCTGGCTTCACCAGATTATTACAAAAGTTTTGAGAATATTTTTCCATAGGGAAAGGTTTTACTCATGCCCGTTGAGGGGCCCCTTAGTATCATACCACACCCCTCATAATATTAAAAAAACCCTCTAAGGGCCCAACATATCTCGGGATTTTTTTCTACGGGAATTTTTTTTATCCTTTTATATCTGCCTCTCGATTTGTCACATCTGTAGGTTACAGGGACCCATGCATTTATAAACGGTTACGGCGACGATCGGTTATCACAAACCCCCGTAAATCACTGTCGCTTCGGTATTACTGTCATTCTACTATTAGTCCCCCTATTTGTCAACAACTGTAGGGGGACTATGTGTTAATTAGTTACACGCATGAGGTGTAGTCCATTGCATAACTTCATAGATCTCGTTATCACTATAGTCCCCGAAATACTCACGGGTGAATGTCATCATGTCATCAAAACTTTTAAACGTTACATTATACGACTGTCCGCAGTTTCCACCGTGAGTGTTAACAACTGAAACGGGTTTAATGTTCACAAACTCTAAGAATTGAGTGATGGTCATATCACCGCACATGTCGTATTCTTCTGTGAAAGTGTTAATCATTTGTGTGTTAGTTGTGGTTTCACTACTGGGACAGTTTAGAGGTTACTAACAATAACAGGATACTAATAGTGCTTAAAGGCTTTGGCGCCAAAGCCTTTAAAGGAGGGGAAAGTGTTTCCCCCCTATAAGGCCTTAAGTGTTATATTAGCTCTCTACATTACCATCTACAATTGTCTGCAAGATCTCTAGAATTTCATTACCATTGTTGCCCATCTTTAGGAGCCCAAGCATAACTGAACGTGACATAATTTAAATGAGATAGTGTGTTTAAAGCCCCGGAACTTAAGGCCCGGTTTGTGTTAGGAGAGTCTTAAAATCGAACCCCTTACACTATAAGGACAGTTTAGAGGTTACTAACAATAACACTGTAGCTATAACCCTCTAAGTGTTAGAAACTGCTCAGAGGGTTTGTGATACTTTACCAGTCTACATTGAAATCCTCAACATATGCATCCACTGTCTCATCTGGCTCCAATTTGAACAACTTTGTATAATCAATCTCACGGGGGTTAAAGTCACCCATCACCTCTAGATTAAGGGTGATTCTTACACGTCGCTTCTGAGCCAGTTGATAGGATACCATAGGAAGATTGCAGAGGTGATTTGATACTCTTAAATTATAATCCCTTCAGCCGTATTCGTCAATAGGCTGACATATTTATAAGACTTATCTAAAAAATCAGAAGGTTTCTGATGTTTTATGTTTGGGGGGGTTGACATAAAACAGAAGGCCTTATATAATACGGCCTAAGATGACTATAAGATCAGGTATTTAAAGGGATTTAAACACACATAAGATCAGGGATTTAAACGTTTAAAGTGACTATAAGCTCAGGTATTTCTAAACGTTTCTAACACCTTTATCCACAGATTAACACCTTAAACTATACTTTATCCACAGGTTTGTGGAAAGATTGTGGAAAACTCTAAAACACTCACATACATTTAAAAAGGCATTTAATTAATAAAAAACATTAAAAAACCCTTATTTATATGTGTTTTAAGGGCTCTTAGTAGTGTTTAGTTAGTAAAAGGATTACATGTACTCTTTATTAATGGTTCTCCTAATTCCTCTTTAGTTGGTATAGCTGTATGGGGTCTATATGCATATATTATAGATGATAATTGAGCTTGCAACTTATCATCCATTCGTGTAGTTCTAAGATGATAGATTGAGTGATTCATTTAATAAGAAGGGACTTACGGTTTCTTTTAATTTGTGATGGTAGTTTGGTTACTATTGGTGTCTTTCCTTCCTTTGTTATTGTATCAATCAATTGAATCAGATTGTGATAAGAGTTGTTCATTAGGGAAGAATCGATTAAGTAAAAATAAGCTCTACACTCTATATTCAATAAGAGGCTCACTGTAAGCACCATTCTTCTTAATAATATCATTAATCATATTGTTATATTCCTGCTCATCATCGTAATAATAACTAACAATTTCTTCCTTCATTTCTTCTTGATCAAAGTCACTATAAGTGTCCATAAGTGCATCTTGTACGATATCAATTAAAGTGTCTAAATCCATATTATCAGTAACACGAAAGCAGTACTCTTTTTTGAGTTGATTAAGTTCTTCGTTGGTCATGATTGGTGTTTTGTTGTTGTGTAAAAAAAGAGGAGCTTAGAGCTCCTCGATCATTTCATTTAGTTCTTCAATATCAAGTTTAGGATCATTCCATTTAACACCATCTAATGTGGCATTGTTGTCATCTAATTCCATCATCATAGAAGCAAAAGCTTTATATCCAAGATGACGAAATTGACGAGCTAGATGATACAAACCTTCGTCGTTTCCAATCCAAAGACTTACATTCCAAGTCTCGTAATTAGTCCAGCCGTTGTAAGTTTCGGTGAGCATAATGAAAGAAAAAAAGATTTGGTTAGATAAACAATCAGTGAGAGAAGTCTGATAACAGAGAAACAATAACTGAGAGAAGTCTTAACCCCTTACACTATAAGGACACTTTAGAGGTTACTAACTTTA
>Ga0066849_10000272_pt1 | contig 20152 bp, 24 predicted proteins | sample ETNtaG_9_FD_65492 | JGI IMG/M metagenome (GOLD analysis project Ga0066849, IMG submission 65492) | Marine microbial and viral communities from oxygen minimum zone, Eastern Pacific Ocean - ETNP201406SV69 | ecosystem: Environmental > Aquatic > Marine > Oceanic | place: Pacific Ocean: Eastern... | reverse complement strand
TACGCCTCTAAAATAACTGTGGGGTCTGGCCCGTTGGATGGTCCACCGTCTCCTGAGTTTTCATCGAGTTCTGTTGCCAGAGTTCTTGTTGCTGGTGCGTCGGCGCCGCGAGCATATGCGGGTGCTGCTGGAATTTGGTCTCTCCGCATGGTCTCTGGATCGCCCTCTGGTAATGATGAAGTATCGACCGGGCGTCTCTTCCATGGGGGAATGCGGCGTACTTTTATCCCGTCTGGTTCAAGCTCTTTTTGTACTAATTTTTCCATTTCCGCTTGTTTCTCGGGAGGTAGCCCTAAGAAGAAATCTCCAAGGTTCTCTGTAGACATGCCTCGGAGTGCTGCTTTAATGATACTCGATAACGATGCTTCTAAACTAAGACCAGCCAACAAGCAACCCATGCACTCCATGACTAAATTAAAGAGTCCGCATTCTTTAAGTCGACTAAGTCCATCAGCAAAGATATTATCTATCATCAAATCGGCGCCGCCAAGATCAAGTCCAGTAAATGATTCTGCAATATTGATGCAAACCATTACGAATATCTGTTCATCGTCTGACATTTGCATGAACTTTTGTTCTTTCGCAAAATCCAATAAGGTGCCAGGTGTTTCCAAGAGTCCAGTATATTTATCAAAGTTGGATGGGTCTATTATAAGTCCCATATCCATTTGTTTATCTCTGTATGAATCGAGGTTCTTTGAACATATATCTTTATTAAACTGATAGGCTATCGAATCGCCGATACTAAAGACTTCATCCAGCATTTGTGTTCCAAAGGACTTGCCGGCTTTCTTTGCAGCGTCTTTTACACAACTTTTAGAGCCATCTTCTCGATCTTCTGGGAAGTCAAAGGTCTCATATACCTTCGGATAAGTAAACTCGGTTATTATGTCAAGCCATGGCAGGGCTTCTCTGGCCTTGAGCTTTTGGTCTATCTTATCTAATTGTGCAAAATAGGCGACGGCTGTCTTATCCTTCCAAGCATTAGTTTTAATTAATGGCTTTAGTCTCTTGCCCTCGATCACATTAGGGGCTGAACCGCAGCCGACTGTCCATACTCTTAATCTCTCTAAATCGTATTTTGCAGAAAATTTAAATTCAATCTTAGTAATTCTGGCATTATCAAAATTTAGTTTTCCTACACCGACAATGTTATAGCCCTTGTTGTTTAAAAATCCGTCCAGGGCTGTCATTATCTGTGCCATGGTACTTGTAGGAAAAAACCCAGCATCACCATATCTATCAAATTGTTTAATAGAATATAATTTGTTTGATTCTTCAAAAACAACTTTTCCGCCGTCAATCACACTAAAGACTCGCCAAAGTCTCGAATATAGATGAAACGCCTTCCTTAATCTAATAAGTTTAGATTGAATAAGGTCTGCATTCATCTCAACTACGATCGGGCTTGGGTTCGGAGGCAGAGGAGCTTCGTTCTGTTCGTCTACTTCTTCAAAATCTGGTATATTTGCCAGCACGTCGAATGGCACAGAGTATAAAAGTTTGGCGTATGACTTTGGTCGTGGGTCAAGATTATATGTTTGATTCTCTAATGCTTCGGAGATTTCTTCTCTTATTCCATCAGTGTCTGCCTTATTAAATCCGACAATGAGCCCTTCGATAGCCTCATCTTTATATTCAAGGTAGATATCGCCTATGTTTCTTATGTCTTGGTGACTTGTTTGGACCGCAATTTGGTACTTGCAATGTTTTTCATTAAACCATGGTTCGGTTGATTCTTTTAGTCTCCAGTTTGGAGCAAGATAGTTGACATTCGGTACGCATGTAGGACACTTTTTAGCTGGCTTGACATCAATAATATCATCGCATTTGTCGTTCATCCCGTCGCCGGACTTGTCTTGGAATTTTAAAAATTTAGAATCTGCCATCTTAAGATAATCCTTTACGTATTGAACACGTTTGTGCTAACAACGTAATTGTCTCCATAAGGTTTAGTATAGTTAATTTCCCATAGAGATTTGTTTACTCTGTTATGGTAAAGACTTGGCAACACCCATGTACCTATCATGGTAGTCGCGAATGCGCATGAGGCGGCATGCCATGGCGGAGAAAACGGACCAGGAATGCCTAGTCCTGCGAATGTTGTTATATTTAATAAAGCCAGATTATATACGGCTGACCAAATATCATCCATAACGTCTGATAATTCCCGGAACGCATCTCGGACATTTTCACCCTTGGCGGTACCTTGTAATATTCTTTTTGTTTTTCCGAATCCCAAAAAGCCGGATTGTGATTTTACATTACCAGCAATCAACTCTATTGGAGGTGCTGGTTGGTGTATTTTACCACCTCTAGCATTTGCCTCTCCAAAAATACCATGACCTTTGAATTCATGTGAGCGTCCGGATACTATCTTGATTCCTTCTCTGCCGATTATTCGAACTGCGTCTGCTTTAATACCGATGCCGCTTCGCCCTTTGATCCGGCCGGCTTGACCCGGTTCTAAACCAAAGTTCATATCAATATCAGTCATCTGACTAATATAAATTCTAGCTGCGTCTCCACTAAAAGAGTTATTAACAATATAGCCATCTGGTAGTTTAGGGTTTGAAGCTATTCTTCCCACCACTAAATCAATGGTATTGGCTTTTTGAGCGCCCTTTCCGCCGTAGCCGGAAGCCTGGTGTGATGGTCGATCTGATCCGATGACGATCCCAACATTTTTTGTGCTATCGGTGAGTAACATGTTGTTCGCTGCTGCTACAAAATTAACCCTCGGTTCATTAACTACGGTATTGTATAGTCCAGAATGACTATCAGCCGTATTCATGGCGCCGCCCTCTTTTTCCACAGTAGTAGTTGGAGGCACTACTATTGTTTGTCGTAGGGCGCCCAATAACGATTCATCGTATATATTTGTTTTCGTTGCCATTTTATTCTAACCTGCCTTTGATTCTAGTAACCATCGACACTCCAGTGCCATGATTCTTTTTGGTAGTTCTTCATGTCATATGTACCATTTCCGCCCGAATGAACAGAGCCACCTGATTGGGGGAGGCTCTTTGATTGAAGCCACCTGTTCGATTCATGAGCATGTCCTGTAGCTCTCACGCCAAATGGTCCACCAAAGTCCATCGCTAGCCCTAAGTTATGTCTAGATTTTCCCGGTCTCGCCGTAGGTGGATCACAGGATGGTGAGGTAGGACTACTCATAACTTGTGCGTAAGTCCTGTGTCCACCATTTACCATTCTAAGATATATTTGTGTTTCAATCGAGCGATAACCACTTGAAAATGATATAGGAACTGCTCCGTTGTTGGCAGCTACATAAGCTTGCCACCATGGCTGCTGGGTTGCTGAGTTATACATATCTTGGAGAGTGGCTATCCACACTGGATGCCCAGTAGAGTGGGCGGGGGTAAGTCCGTCTGGGCGATGTCCAATCTGGCGTGTTACGCAATTTGTTACTGCATATTTCGTCATAAGAGCCTGTTGGGCGGCGGAGGGAGATGAGCCGAAGAAATCTGCCGGGAAGCCACACTTGCCTGCATCAAGTGGTGTGTATCCTAATTTTGACGGATCGGATTTTAATTCGGCCATAATTTGATCTATTAATGGTTGCGCTTGGGCAATGGATATATTTGCCACACCGCCGCCTTCATTGTTCGATTGATATTGAAGATCTATGTCACCAAGATCTGTGTCAGGATCAAAGTTTTGAAAAGTCGATGCTAAATTGGTACATTGGTCTGCCAATGAGTTAGCCACTGCAGAGCCATCTGCCGAGTCACTTATTTCAGAGAACACTGCTGTTTGCAAGTTGAACTTTATATCACCGGCTTGTAATTTTACTGTGACTGTATCTCCAATGGTAGGAATACGACCCTGGTAGCCAGTCACCGAATAAAATGTAGTATGCAAGTTTATTATTTTAATAATTGAGCCTGGGCTCTGGTGTCTCTGAATGTTACATGGATTTGGTATAGACGCATGCGGTGATATGAACCCATTTCCGATAATCCTGCCCTTAAAAGAAATTCCACCTTCTATTGGGGCTGTGCTAGCCACCTGTCGTGATTCGTTAGTGCGGCTCCTAAGAACAGCGTCGGCATCGCGCGCTGAGCTTGGGATAGGGGTTGTCAAAACCAAGACAGTAAATTCAGTCTGGTCACCATAAGCGTCATATGCCAAGGTAGCCCTAATCGCATTTGCTTCTAATTCGCGGGCGCCTTGTGCATCGGTAAAGACATCGGGATCTATGGCAGTTCTATTCTGTGACACTTGTATCTCCCTGAATTAAATCGAATAACTCATCTTTCTCTTTCTGGTTTAATTCGATTGTACCTACCGAGCTTTTTTGTTTTAAATTGATAATTTTAACCAACTGTTCGTTGGATCTTTGCATGGTTTCAATGTGCTTGGCCGCAACAGGACTGAGATACTTATTTTGCTCTGCATCATTAGCAATCTGGTTGGCTATTTCGTTCAGAAATTCATTTGCAACCTTCCGATCATTTCGGATATTGTCTAATGCTTCAGTAATTAAAGTATCGATTGTCTTGTCGCTCACAGTATTCCACCTTCCCAGTCACCTTTAAAAGTTCCATATTTCTTTCGAAATTTCTTTAAAGAGTTAACGATCTGTTTTGTATTGAGCCCAGTTAGCTCCCTCAGATATAGATAAATAGCTTTTTTATTAAAAATTTCGATATCTTCTTTTGATTCAAATAGCACAACAATTGCTTTATAGACTTTTAAATCATTTTCTTTCATCTGTCCTTCGTCCCAAGATCTCATTTCTTGATAGAAAGAATTCCAAAATTCATCCTGCTCTCTTATCGTAAGATAAGATTCGCTTGTTGATAAAAATTCTTCCTCGTGCGACTTAGAAATATTATCATAATCAACTTCTCTTCTATTTCTCTTTTGCTGTCTTTTAACTTTATGAATAAACCAGTTCTTTGTAATAACTGAAAAATATGAGAATGCTTTTGAGCCTTTACTTTGGTCATACTTGTCCAGAATGGTCATTAGCCAGATCTTGCACTCGTCGCGCAGTGAGTCGCAATTTGGCAAATTCGTAAACTTATACGTAAATACTATCTTATCTACCATCTGGTCAAATGCTGGCTGGATTAAACTAACATATAGGTCTGTTCTTTCTCTCACGCAATTTGTCTTGGAATATCTGACTATTGCGTCTTCATGCACTTGAGTGAAGTAATGATTCTTCGTTCTTTTTCTACGCTTCTTCTTCGTTGTCGGCTTCGGCGGTGTTGTATTCGTCATCTGCTGGTTCCTTTTCTATTAGCGAATATACATATTCAAATGTCTCTAATTGTTCATCGAAGGAACGCGCGTGTTCTACTAAACCTCTCAGTGTCTCATCTCCATAAAAAGTATCTGTCTCGTATACTGCCTGGATATGGTTTGAGAACGATGTGACCATTCTTTGTAAATCCCCCAGTTCTTCTGCTACCCACAGTAGGCGTAGCACAGCGGAACGAGCATATACAAAAACTCCCACATTAAACAAAATTGACAGCGTCAATATGCTTGATAAAATAATTTCAAGTCGGGTCATAGGTTTCTCGCTTTGCGTTCTTTTTTTCTTGTTCTAAGATCTCTCTGTTTTTTTCGATATATTCTTTAGTCGTTTCGCCAATCTTTTGTGATTCTGTTGGCTTGCTTTTATAGAGAGGAGTCGTTAGCATCTTTACCATTGTACCAAATTCTTCGCAATTTGTGCACAAATCTATTTTTTCGCTCATTAAATGAGCAATAGTTGTTTCTATTTCACAATTAGAACATCTATAATTGTATCTCGGCACTTATTCGGCCATGCCCAGGAGGTCTCCCTTGGTGACCTCGGACTCATCTGATACACGAACAGTAGGCGGGTTCGTCACTGTAAGCCCTTCCTCTGTTGGGATAAGCTCAAATCCCTTTAGGATTGGTACAATATCAATCTGATTTAACAGTGATTCTTGTAGTGCCATCATCACCGCACCTAGGGCTTGGTTTGACAGTTTGTATGTTTCAGTATTATCACTCATTTTCATCTCCTTCGTTGTTTGATGTAGCCCCTTCAATTTTGAGCCAATCGTGATTTTGTCTAACTTCTAGATTCTTTTTCCAAGATGCAGACATAACCGTTGGTTTGACGTCGTTATCTTCAAAATATTTAATGAATCCGTTAATATCTTTAGGGAAGCACTTCCCGCCGTACCCAAGACTACCATCGTGTCCTGGTACGTCTGTGTGTGAGTTGCCTATCCGACCATCGCTTAAGAAGCCCGTCATCACAGACTGCCAATTAAGACCTTTCTGGTTAGCCATCTCATACATCTCGTTCATAAAAGATACCTTTACAGAGAAAAAGCAATTACACATATACTTTATGAATTCTGCTGACTGGGTATCTGTCTCTATAATTTGTGTTGCCGTAAATCGGTCACGATATAGTTCCGTAACTCTTGCTGACAATTCTTTGTTTTCGGCGCCAATGACTATTCTAGCTGTATTAATAAAGTCAAGACGCGCGGTTCTCTCAGTTAAGAACTCTGGGTTGAACACGATGTTTAGCTTAGGGTGTTTATTAATATATTTTAATGTTGTGCCTGGTACTGCTGTTGATTTTACAATTACGATGTTGTCAGTTCTCTGATTCACTTCTTCTATCTGCTGCAGTACTTGATCAAGTATTGATAGATCTATTTCTCCACCTTGCCCGATATTCATTGGAGTAGGTACACTCACGAAGATGAACTCTGATTCATTAATCACTTCTTCGAAAGTATGTGTGGAGCGACGTTCATCGGCATCATAAATCCTCACATCCGCGTGCAGAGTGAAACCAGATGCGATCGCTGATCCAACAAATCCGTTGCCTATAATGCCAACTTTTTTCATTTCTCTTGTTCCTTAAAGTTTAAGTATTTTTGGTGCACAAAAGAGGCGCTCGGATGCCAGTCATGGTCACTAAAAAAGCATACCTCTGTATCGTGTGGATTCCAGTTTTCCTCATATCTAACCTTATTGTTTGGTATTGACCATACAACATGAGGAGTATTACATAAACTTGCTAAATGCATTGGCCCAGAGGAGGAACCAAATGCACACTGGGCATTGTGTAACAAATCGAATAATTCACTCAACTCAATATCTCTTTTATCGTCTGTTCCCTCTATCCAGCCAGATTCTGCTTTCGTTCCTATGCAGGCTATCTTTTTATCCCCAAGGAGACCTTGGAGTTCTTGCCAATTCTGCATGCTCCAATTATCTGCTGGGCGCACCGATTCTCTGTTTCTTATGTGAAAAACATAGTCGTAGCTCTCAGGCTGTTTTGAGCCATAAATTTTATATTCCGGCTTAATGATGTGCTTACCAAAAATTACCGGCTGAGAGAAGTGTGTGAAGGGCGGCAAACCTATTCTACGAGGGGTCAACAGGGTAGTATTCGAATCTAATTCAATTTTGTTGTCTTTTACTACCTTTTTAAAGTCTTTTCCGAAATCTACTCCGTGCATAAAAAATGAGTCAACGATACCACCACTTGGTGTATGCTCATAAAATTCGTCACAAAAATCTTCGTAGATTGGCTTGGCGCCGGGTCTGGCGATAATTGTTGTTTGTTCAAAATTTCTGGATAAGGCACGGATATACCCCTGCCAAGCGAATAGCTCCCAACCAAATTCTCCGACCCATGGGCCAGCAATCAGCTTTTTCATTTATATAACCTCTGGTAATCTAACTTCGCTTGGTGCAACTTATCGTTGGCGCCAGAATCAAATATTCCTTGTCCTGCGTAGTGTATAATATGAGAGTCAAATCGATCTGGAGAGTTATTCCAGGGTTCAGAGTACATCGTCATATGATTATAATGATAACTTAATTCTTTGACTTTGTATCCTAATTTATTAATCAAATATCCAATGTGGATGTCGTCTGTGCCCCAGTCAACAAAATACTTGCCGTCAATCTTCTGATATATATCGCGATGCATTGCAGATGTAACAAATACTCCAGTATTAATATAATTCTTTCTCCATCCGATATCTCCATATTGAGCTTGAGCATTCAACATACATTGTATTCTCTGCCCTTCTCTGGTTCCCTTATCTTCATATATGGAGCCTATGTGATCGTAGGGCACTTCCTCGAACAAGTTTGGACAATTCGGAGTTAATAACATATCTGTATCAAGATGTAATATCCTATCATATACTTCGTGTAAATCATAGTGCTTCATAATCCTGTACTGGTATACGCCGTTTCCGATTCCACCAACAGCCTCTTTGCAGTCAACTGACTCGTCTAACACCATAAAATCGGCACCAACTTTATCAGCGTATTTCCTAATAATTGGATGTGTCAACTCAACCCAATTAGCGCAGACAGCATCTGCTCTGGTTGTTACTAGTAAACTCATTGTCGGTCTTTTTTCTCTATATAAACCAATGTATTGGTGGCATGGTATGAATTGAGGGTGCCGGCATCAGCCCAACGTTCTTCTAAGATTGTCCACCCACAGGTTCCCTGTTGGATAAAATTATTGTTAATACTTGTAATCTCATATTCTCCTCTGTCCGACATTTTTGCATGTTCGATGACATCAAAGACTTGATTAGTGTAGAAGTAAATACCCACACAAGCTAAGTTGCTCTTCGGTTGTTCTGGCTTTTCTTCTATCGCTATAATCTTATCTTCGTTAAAGACACCAACGCCATATCTTTTTGGATCATTGACGTGCTTAAAGAAGACTTTGCAGTCGTCTTCTGATTCTAAAAAGTCAACAACATGTGGGCCCAAATCTTCTTTGAAAATATTATCTCCCAACAATACAACGCAAGAACTATCTCCCACAAATCCTTTGCATAGGCGCAGGGCTCCGGCAATTCCATCGGGCTGGTCTTGTACCTTATATGTAAAACTACATCCGTGGTCGGCGCCAGAGCCCAAGAGAGACATCATGTCGCCGCAGTGTTCGACACCAGTAACAATCATAATATCTTTTATACCAGCTTCGACTAGTCGATTTATTGGATGGTAAATCATAGGCACATCACCTACTGGAAGAAGATGTTTATTAGTCACCTTTGTGAGAGGGTATAGGCGGGTACCCATCCCTCCTGCCAATATAATTCCTTTAATGTTTTTCATTGTACCACTCTATTGTTTTTCTTAATCCATCTTCAAACGTTGTAGCTGGTTCCCAACCTAATTGTTCGATTATTTTCGTACTGTCGATTGCGTATCTTTGATCGTGTCCGAGTCTATCTTTGACGTATTTAACGTTCTCAGATGGTGTTACATTCATTATATCACATATTTGTTCAATAACATCAATATTTTTTTTCTCACAATCGGAGCCAATGCAATATGTCTCCCCAGTCGTGCCTTTTGTGAACACTTCCCAGACTGCCGAGCAATGGTCTTCAACATAAATCCAATCTCTGATATTGGTGCCACTACCATATAAGGGTATTTTCCTGCCTTCTAAAATACAATTAATTACTGTTGGTATGAACTTTTCTTTGTGTTGGTTTGGCCCATAATTATTGGAGCAATTGGAAATTGTTATTGGCATACCGTAGGTGTGGTGGTAGGCTCGTACAAGCATATCCGACGATGCTTTTGATGCGGAGTACGGGTTCTTTGGGTCATATGGCGTATTTTCGTCAAATTTGCCGGTTGGACCTAGATCTCCGTATACCTCATCAGTCGATACATGGTGGAATCTTTGGATATCAAACTCCATACACATCTTTAATAAATTAAAAGTACCAACGATATTACTCTGGATAAAGGCACTAGCATCTTTAATCGAGTTATCTACGTGACTTTCGGCAGCCAAATGAATTATATGCGTAATCTTGTGATTGTATATAACCCCTCTAAGATTTTCGATGTCACATAAGTCGATTTTTGCAAACGAATATTTTGGATTGCCGATGAATTCATCAGTATTGTTTAGATCTGCTGCATATGTTAGAGAATCCAAATTAACAACTTTAGATACTTCGTCTGCTTTCTGTTCTAGTATAAACTTTATGAGGTTGGAGCCAATAAATCCGCAACCACCAGTTACAAGTATGTTCATTATTTCACTTTTTGACGTTTTTGATATTTGTGCCGATAGGCGTAGATGTTGATTGGGCTTCTAGTTCTCGCATGTCCCCAAACCCACCAAATTGTGATGAGTCTTCCTGCCTTTCGCACAATAACAAATCATACTTAGTCTTAAAGTACGCTTGTTGGGCTTTTAATTCAATATTTGTAAAATGCTCTGTGTGCCAAAAGTTATTTGAGTACTCATCCGCTGTTTCCCAATTTACATCTTTGTGCAATTCTGGATCATATAACTTCGTGCCTGGATATGGGCATAGGATCGTAAATCCAACAACATCGGGCTTGATTTCATCAATCAGATCTTCTGTAAGCTTCAGATCTTCTCTTGTTTCGTTCGGCATACCGAACAAGAAGAAACCACGGCGCTCGACACCATATTTCTTAGCCCAAGCAAAAACATTTTTAATTGTTTTAATTTGCAGTCCCTTGCCTACATCTCTAAGGATTCTATTGCTGCCGCTCTCACAGCCAATATTTACCTGATGGCACTGTGACCTCTTAAGCCAGTCGAACATTTCTTCACTAGCGAAACTTGCATGGATGAGGCACTCCCACTCGGTTGTAATGCCTCTCTTAATCTTTTCTTTACAGAATTCTATTACAAACTTAGCCGATATGTCAAAGGTTGCATCAACGAACTTAAAGTAGTTTAAATCTAATTCCTCAATAACCGACTCAATCTCATCACAAAGTTCGCCGACTTCCCTGCTTCTAATAGGATTGTTGCGTCGGTTGAATCTCCCTGTTACAATTCTTTCTGCACAGAAAGCACAGTTAACAGGACAGACTCGATTACATTGAAATGATGCAGTGCGCTTACCGTTCATAGATTCACAGAGGTCAACAGTTCTATAATTCTTAATTATGGTTCGGTCGGGCCACGTAAGCTCTTGCATGGCGGGCTTTGTGCCCTGGATGACTGCATCCGTGCGTCCGTTTACGATCTCTAAAAAGACTTCTTCACCTTCACCAATAACGACTTGGTCGACGTATGGGTGAGCAGCGCACTCCTGCGGCAAAGCAGATGGGTGGAATCCACCAAATACTGTTCTTATCTCAGGGTTTTTCTTTTTCATCTCTTCAGCTAATCTCAGGGCATGTGGCCACGCTGGGGATGTGCATGAGAATCCTACTACATCTGCGTCGATTGAGCCTTCGATGATGATTTCGTCTGAGTCAAAGTTTCCTTGGTAGCAAACTATCTCGATATCGCCTATGAAGTGCTCCTTCAGATAACCAGCGATAAATCCCAGACCAATTGGTTCCCAAATATTCTCGTAATATGGTTGTACTAACACTACTTTTGTCGTCATTTATTGGTCTCCTTTATACACATCATAAATAGACAAATCTTGGTATTCTCGCTCTAAGTCATCGTTGTGATCTGCTATCCCGAGCATTAAAACAAGCCCTTTTGCAGCAATCTCTGGTAACATATAATAATTCCAACCCAACATATCGAAGTGATCTACCATGTGATCTACCGGATTTCTGCCAAAATAGCGGGCGCGCTTGAGCCACTCATAAGCCTCTTTGTCATCTGTTAGTATCATTCCACCCTTGCCAAGCTTTAGGAATTTATGGGGACCACTGAATGAAATACATTGCATTTGTCCGGGCCGGTACATTCCTTTGGTAAACCTTAGTGCGCTATCCCAGACTGGTAATGGAGAGAGTTGATACTCTCCTTTTAATTTGTTCCCAACGATCGCTGGATGTTCTTTGTCGAACTTTACGTGGTTCCCAGACTGTATAATAGCACATGGCACTGACATAAAGGTTATCGCTGGAATAGTCAAATCTTGACCTTGAGCCTTAAGATATTTAAGACATAAGAACATACCATTAGTTGCGTTGTCCACTGCGACGGCATATTTTGCACCGGTGTACTCAGCTACTGTTTCTTCAAACATATGTGTAACTTCATATGGATTATGTTTCATTTAATGCCTCTTAATTTCTTATATACCATCTCGGCAACCATAAAATCAAACTCAGTATCAATATCGATTGATTCTATCTCATCTAAAACTTTAAATGTGGGATTTTCGGTTACTACGTTTCTATATTTTATCATATCTTCTTTTGAAATTATACATATCCCATAAGTAACTGCATTAATATCTGGTAAATCTTGGCTATTTGGTGATTCAGCAATGTTATAGTTTAACGGCTTTCCATCCAACCACATGTGATGTTTGATTTGAGATACTGTTACAAGATTTTCTAACTCATTATCTTGTTTAAATTTCTGAATACAGTCATGATATGTCTCTAACGATATCATTGGGCAGGTAACTGGGCTGTACATAAGATACTCTGCATCTATGCAGTGAGCTAGATTTTCAAAAAATTCAGAATTAGAGGCTTCAGAACTAGCGTGATATTGGTCGCGAGTGTGGGTTTTTACTCCATGCTCTCTGGCAATAGAGAGCATTTTTTCACAATCGGAACTTACCACGATATCGTCTACAAGCTTGACTTGCTTAAGTTGATTGATTTTTAATTCTAATAGGTTTGTGTCAGCAAAAGGCTTGAGATTCTTGTTCTTAACTCTTACCGAACCTTTGCGTACTGGGATTACTGCTGTTATTTTACGTGTCATGGTGTTTTTCTCCTAAAATTCTTAGCCTATTGTTCGAGCAGGATCCCCAACCGGGGTTGTTAACAATCTTGCAATATTCAAAATCATATCTTTTAGCCAAGTCTATAGCTGTATATTCTTTGTCTCTTATGCCCTCTAAAATTATAATATATCCATCATCTTTTAAGATACTCTCAATTTTTTCAAATGTTTTTTCAACGCCATGAACCCCCTGCATGTAATAGAAGGATCCTTCGCAATAAGCTACATCGAACTTTCTATTGCCAGCTTCATAATCTATAAACTCAGCATGTACAAACTCAACATTTGCGATGCCCTCAGTTAGTATATTATTATATTGTTTTCCCTCTACCAATTGAGCAACATCTATTGCAACCACTTCGGAAACATGGTCAGAAAAAAACTTGCTGCGTCGACCGTTGCCGGCTCCGATATCTATCAAAGCGGGCTTGTTTTCGATATATTCTTTTATCTTTGGCCAAATGCATTCTTTCCAATTCTCGCTACCATATCCGCAATGGTCGGCGTTGTGTGGTTCGTGTGGTTCGTCAGTTTTGGGATCAATGCGTATAACATTCAAACATTTAGCATAATCTTTATGTAAGTCTTTCAAGGATTTCACTCCAATTGTTGGTGAATTCAATTGCTTTATCATCAATATAAAACTTTGCTCTTGGTTTCTCATGTGTGATTTCAGACACGTAATCACGGACTCCGTGCTCTTCCAACCACTCATCAACCAGTTCATAGCCTGTTTTACCGTTTACAAACGGTCTGTCCGGGCGTACCTTGGCGGAAAAAATAATAATGTTCCAGTCATCCGCCAGAGATTTTATTGCTTCCAGAGCGCCTTCTATGGGCTCCCCATAACAAGTGCCATCATGCCAGCCTTTATCAAATGTGTGCACCACTCCGTCAAAGTCAATAGCTAAGTTTGCTAATTGATGTTCCATGCCCGGTGGGACATGATCAGAAGAAGTTTGTACCCCTGCAGACTTTGAAGCATCGAACACAATTCCTGATGTATTTATTTCCGATTCAATCCCTAAAGATTCAAATCTTCTTAATTGTGCCTTCTTGGAAATCGTCGGGCACATAAAACCAGAATTATCAATTAATTGATATGTCATTGCCAGCGAAAGAAGTTCAGAAGTATGATAGTATTTTGCATGTTGGATAATCTGAATTACTCTGTTATCCAATCCACCAGTTTTCGGTTGGGCTGCCCACATAGCACACGGGATACCCTGTTCAGCGGCCCAGTTTAGTGCGGTACAAATACAATCAGAAGAGATGCCATTTGTAGAGCATGAAAGCCCGATGACCAAACATTCTTCTTTGTTCAGTCCACGAGTTCGAATCTCCAACCAATGCATTGCCCAATCATTAAAGTTGGTGTCTCCTTGGATTGAGGTGACCATAACTCCACCGCCGGGAGCATGAATATTTTTGTCGGTGAGGCGTGACGCGTCAATAGCGGCGTGTTCTGCTACTCCCATATTGCCGCCATGACCAAAATAAAATACATGTTTGGCATCGGCATATAATTCTTCAAGTTGTTTAAATTGCGGCGTAGCTATAATTGCCTTAAACTTCGTCTCAAAATTTTCTAATTCTAACATTTTTTAATTCATCCTATATTGTTTTGTTCTACTGTCGGAAATATGTCCAATGCTACTGGATTTACTGAATATATCTCAACATCTGGATAATTTTCTTCTATCCATCCTTTTACAATTCCCCAGTACCTAGCAATCCAGTAGCCAGCTTGCTGTTCCTTTCCAATCATGATTTTAGCAAAAGTGCCTTTATCGTAGTTGCAATCATGACCAACAAGATATATTTTCTTTATACCACTAAATAGCATAAATTGTAGTACCTCAAAGGATATTGAGGCGACTGCCATAAGGGCACCATCTGTTATATCCTTCTTAAACATACATGTGTCGGGGTTTCCATCGCTGTCACATGCATAATATTTTGCGTGTTTCATTCTTGCCGGCATTTGTCCGGAGCGCGGAAGGTCTCCATATGGAGGCACATCTATAACTCGATTATCTTCCCATACTTGGAATCTAACAAACTTTTGTATGTTCGGTTTATACTCGTTATATTCCTTATATCTATTGTAGAATTTTTCTGGCACCTGCGGCATTGCATCTCCCATAAACCAATAATCTAAATTTAAATCTAGAAAGATTTGATCGTTTACACCATATCTTAACACATCAGAAGGCACTTGTCCACTATTAAATTCAAGAATTGTTGGTCCTGAGCCAAATAATATTGCTGAGGCACCTTCGTGCTTGTTGTGGTACTCAGCGAATGCATTCCAATTAAGCATGCTCATTTTGATTTTCCAATATAAACAGGGATATCTCTCTTATCTCCGCCAAGCAATTTATTATTAGTTAGCCTTTGTTTCACGCTAAATGTCTCGTCAAACCATTTATCTAGTGTTGGTTGAAATACCGGATCTTCAGATGCGTTGCCATAATCTATTACAAAACAATTTTTTACACTTAGATTCTCAAGAATATCGGTGTAATAATATTGTGGCGTTTCCGACAAGCAGTGGGTCTCTACAATTAAATCCCAGTCTTGTTCAAAAATCTTTTTATATTCGCTAGACTTTATAAAGCCTACATTCGGATAATCTTTAAGTTTGTGTTGTATTTCTTTAAAATGTGCTTCGAGATCCAGAATATAATAATCGACATTAGAATTTCTCTGTAATATGTTGTGTGCTAAAAAGCCGTTTCCGGCGCCGATCTCCAGTATCTTACCGTTAAAATCTGCAAAGTGTTCTACCCATAGATTTACGTATTCTTGATCACCGGTTTCAGAGATTTTGCCGTAAGGAGTAGATGAATTTTTCCATATTGGCTTTACATTATTTTTATCATTTGCTGCCAATCCTGGCGCTAATCTATACTTAGACATCTATCCGAGTCCTCTTTTGATATTAACGTATGGGTTAACAAAATCTGCAACATTTAGTGCTTTAATAATCTCATCGATTCCTTCTTCAATAGTGACCTCAGTTCTAAACCCGAGAGCTTTAACTTTATCATAACTAACAATGTAATTTCTCTTATCGGCGTCTTCCCCGATCTCTTCGAAGTGAATAAACCCATTAGTTTTATCTGCTACCATACGACAAATAGCTTCCTTACTGTAGTTCATAGAGTCGTCTCCGATGTTATACACATTATTCACCATCTTATCAAGATTATTGACCGCAAGCATAAATGCGTTGGCCATATCAGATACATGAATAAATGTTCTCATAAAGTGTTTTTCGTAAACAACAAGATATCCATCTCGTAAACATTTATTGGTAAAGTCATTGATTAATAAATCAAGTCTGAGGCGCGGTGACACACCAAATGCAGTAGCAAATCTGTATGCGATTACATTACCTCGCTCCATTAACATATGTTCTGCTTCCGTCTTGGTCTCACCATATAAGCTAAGTGGGTTTAAGGGAGATTCTTCGGTACAGATATCCGTTACCTTGCCGTAATTGCTGCCTGTTGAACCATATAGAATCACTTGCTCTGGTGTGGTTGTTTCAATTATATTTCGTGTTCCGCCAACATTAACATTTGTAGCTAATTCTGGGTTATTTTTACAGGCTGGAAAACCTACTATCGCCGCTAAATGGATAATTACATCCTTATCTTTTACTGCTGCTGCTACATCTTTTTTGATTGTAACATCTCCGTTAACAAAATGAAAGTTCTTGTTTCTGAAGAAGGATAGCAGTTGATTTCCGCCCTGCATTAAGTTGTCGAAGACCGTCACCTCGTGGCCGGCTTCAAGTAGTTTGGGTAGCAACGCTGTGCCTACATAGCCGGCACCGCCGGTGACTAAAATTCTTTTCTTTACCATATTGATAATCTCCCTAATAAAATATCTTTAAACATGATCCAATCAGCTATTTTTGCTTTTATTGGATCGCTAAATGCTGCTGGTTTATTCTTTTCGAAGACATAATGCCCCGTCCATGCAAATGGATATACAATAAATGGTGCCAACAATAAACCAAGCCAGATACCATTAAATACAACAACACCCACATATAAAATTGTGAGCCATAAACCAATAAAATGCAACAATCTGCATTTTGGATGGGTGTGTAATTTTAAATAATTTTGATAATACTCACGCATTTTCTTTTATAAACCTCTCTAGATTATTTATTATCTCTATTCTATCATATAAATAAGGTTCTTGTTTACCCCATACAGCAGCATGAGCGCTCCGCATATCTTCGTGTACAATTTTATTAGAATCTGAGCATAAGTAGTTTGATTGGAACAGTTTAAGTATATCACGAAAAACTATTGGCTCTGTACTAATATTTAATGTTTTGATGTTTGCATGCTGCATGGTCTGTATATCTTGCCATAAAGCATCTAAACAATAATATTGGAATGTCGAGTCTTGGTGGGGCAAGAACTGTTCATCCTTATTTATAAGATCGTAGATTGCATTCTTTTTTAAACCAGAACCAAACAAAGAGGGCAGCCTAACTATAGAAACATTATCAAAATTATTTTTTAAATATGTCTCCAAGTATAATCGATTGCGACCGTATGCGTTATCAGCAGGATTGTCATAAACTGCAATCGTAGATATAAGAATTATTCTTTTAAACTTTGTAGCTTCTAGATTTTCAATTAGTCTTTGTATTTGTTGGAAATCTTCTTTTGGATTTTTATTCGCTTTCCATTTTATGCTGCTTACACCGGCACACACCACCAATTCAAATTTTTCATCAGCGATCTCTTCAATATTTTTAGAATTATAACATCTATCAAACTTTGTCTGCTTCAGTAAATTCGAGCCAACAAAACCAGTGTGTCCAATGAGCGCCCTCATTGACTATCATATTCCTTGATATTCGCAATGATCCTAGTCACGTCTTCATCTGTTAAATCAGAATGTAGCGGGATGAGAATCACATCTTCATCGGCGCGCTTGAGGTTTGGTAGATCACAAAGGCCACCAAACATTTCATAAACATCATTTCTTCGGTTATTAACATTAACTTGAATATTTCTATCCCACATATAATGAGCAAACTCTTCGCGGTCTTCGACGTGAATAGGGAAAATCTGGTAGTTGGGGGTCCAGTGATCTTGGTAGTTTAGAAGTGTAACCTTCGTTAAACCTCCTAGTTCTCTTCGATACCTTTCTCCAATCTCCCTGCGATGCTCTAAGACTCTGTCTAGGTGATCCATTGCCACACTGGCAAGTGTTGCAGTAATATCATTCATGTTTGATTTAAACCCAAGTCCATCGGGTGGGACCGGTAGAGGATCTAAAATACTGGTCTTCTTGACCTCTCGATCAATTCCATACCAAGACTGCTTACGAATTTTCTTATATAAAGCCTCATCGGTCGTGGTTATAACTCCGCCATCTCCGCAAGTTACAATTTTAACGCACTGAAACGAGAATGTTGCGACATCCCCGAAGGATCCAATAGGTTGTCCCTTGTATTCACACGCCATTGCATGAGCGCTATCTTCGATAATTGGAAGACCATGGCGATCTGCCACTTCACGCAATTCATCCATATCGACAGGATTGCCGGCGTAGTGTACGCACATGATCGCTTTTGTTTTATCTGTAATCTTCTCTTCGACGCTCTTTGGATCAATATTAAGTGTGTCATATTGAATATCCGCGAACACGGGAGTGGCGCCAATCTCAAGAATTGATGTATTAGTCGCAATGAAGGTAAACGGTGTACTGACTACTTCGTCGCCGGGGCCGACATCTAGAGCCTTCAGTGCAATTTTAAGAGCGGCAGTTCCGCTCATGCAAGCTGCAGCATACGGAGCCTTGAATCTTGCTCTGACTTTCGCTCTAAATTCTGCCTCTTTCTTGCCGGTATTGAGCCACTTCGATTTAAGTGTCTTTGCTACTTCTTCACCAGCTTCGTCTGGAACATATACACTCCAACATCTGATGATAGACTCTTCCATTTTAAAATCATTTTCCATTATAATACCTCCTTATAATATTGTACTGTTTGGCTAACACCTTCTTGGTGATCATAAAAAACGTAATCTTTGAACAAATCTTCAAATTTGCCCATTCCTAAAATTTTAATTGGGGCGCCGTCTTGGAAATCTGTGTTGAATGTGAGTTTGCCTTGATAGCCGGTAGCCTTTGCTATATTTTGTGCCGTTTCGGCAATTGCGAAGCCCTGTCCTTGAGCTACATTTACTGGTTCAATAACCTTTTCAAGCTTCAGTGACTGCAATAAAATCTTACATACATCATCTATATAAATCCATTCTCTGACTGGCTTGCCTGTTCCCCAAATCTCAAACTCTGCATCATTATTCTCGATAGATTCTAGCATCCTAATGATCATACCATTTAAGGCATGTACTTTATTGGGGTCAGTGCTGTCGCCTGGTCCATAAATACCTGAAAACATAAGATTAATGCTATTGATGTTATATTGCATCTCGTAACACCGAGAGATATAATATAAAACTCTCTTAAAGTTACCGAACGAAAATACCGAGGGATGAACTGTTCCGTCAAGCCACTTTTCTTCTTCTTGGATCTGCGGGCCATCAACATAACAACAATTAGAGAGCAGATTTACAATCGGTGTCGTTGGGCAGTTCTCTAATACAGCTTTATATAAGTTTAGGGCGATATAAGTATTATCTGATATTACATCTCCCGCGAATGCCGTTACATAATGAACACTGCCGACATTTGCTGCACAATTAAATATTGCTCCAACCTCACCGGCGGCAGATATCATAGCATTTATTCGAGAGTAATCCCTCAAATCACATTCTTCGCTAGATATACAAATTACTTCATGCCCATTACCTAATAGGTGTTTTGTTAAATTCTTTCCGACAAAGCCAGTATGTCCCAATACAACGTATTTCATTGTGTTTTCTCCCAAATATATTTTATATCTTCTGCGTCAAAATATTTAGCTGAAGGCTGATCTGGTACTGTTAAATTTCCATCGACTTGTATAATGTTGTTGTTTCCTTTGGTGTACAATTCTAGGTATGAATATAAGTGTGGCTCATTAGGGTAATCATACTTATAATTTAATATGGCGGCTCCGTCGTAGATGGCTCTGCTATCGTTCTTTATCTCGAAATCCCACGATGTCATACCGGGCTTTAAATATTTTAAAAAGTAATCTTTGCGCCATATTGCTGGATGAAGACTCATTCTATAGGCGACTCTTTGGGAAAACTCAACTAAATTTTGATTTCCTTCGAAAGCTTTTGTGTCTTCTAGACTGATGCCGCCGCCAATCATGGCTTTCTGCGCTTTTTTGTTTATAAGCTGCTCTTCCAATTCAGCTATTTTATCAGTAGGCACCTCATTCATTAGCACGTGATCTTCAAATATTAAAGTGAAATATTCTTCTTCAACTTTTTTAAAGAATGG
>Ga0066849_10000264_pt1 | contig 20401 bp, 12 predicted proteins | sample ETNtaG_9_FD_65492 | JGI IMG/M metagenome (GOLD analysis project Ga0066849, IMG submission 65492) | Marine microbial and viral communities from oxygen minimum zone, Eastern Pacific Ocean - ETNP201406SV69 | ecosystem: Environmental > Aquatic > Marine > Oceanic | place: Pacific Ocean: Eastern... | reverse complement strand
GTCTCTTGTTTCTACTGCAATAGTGGGAATAGGGTTTATTGCAATCCTACAAATGACTAATTTTTCAGTTCAATCAATTGATAGTTCCGGAGAGAGAACAAAAGCAAATTATTTAGTAAGCATGTTGGCAGAAGATGTTATTGGACACAGAAATACTATTTATGGAGCAAGCTCTCAGGCAGAAGGAATTACCATGGGTGTTGATGGCACAATTAAACTTGTAAATACTGATGGAAGTATGACAGAAGTAGACAAATTTGTTGACCATTTAGTGGGTCAAGATTTTATTGCTAATGAAGGTGCAGGAGCATGCGGTGATGGCACTACATCAGGCACAATATCTTCAGAGTCAAATATTTACGAAACCCAAGAAGTTGATGCACCAAGAAATAAAGAATCTAAGTGGAAAGCAATATTTAATGATAATCGATATTTAAAATGCAGGGGAAACAAAGACATCAAAAAAATGAAAGTTTATAAAATATGCAAATGGGCCGGAGTATGTTCTCATATAAATAACGATGTTACTGATGATGGAATGTACATTGGTAGAATTCAAATTAACTTAAACAATGGCAGAAAAAGAAAATATCTGTATTTCCAAGCAGATTATAAAATTAGAAAATAATGAAAAAAAATACTCTTAAAAATATTGCTGGATTAACTTTAATAGAAATTCTTATAGGTGTTGTAATCTCATCGATTATGATGGCAGCGATGTACACAACCTACTCAGTTGTAAATAATAGTTATGGACAAGTTACTGATCGAGCAAAAATAAGTCGTTCAGGAAGAGATATAGTTGAAATGCTGATGAGAGACATAAGAATGGCAGGATTTAAATATATGCTTGGAACGAATAACCTTGGTTTTTCAACAAGAAGTTATTTAGAATTTAAAGGTGGACATACTTCGTTATCCGAAAGCCACGATCCAATAATAATTGTCAAAAGTGAATTAGGTTATACAAGAGCAGATTTGGGAACGGATCCTACACCACCTCCTAAACATAATGCAGCCGATTTATGCTGTGATAAAATACATATTGTTTATGATGACTTTAACCAAAATGATGAAGAACAACCTTACAAAAGGTACAAAATTACCTACTTTGCTGCACCAGCAGATTATTATCCCGATGGTGAAATAGATTTTGAAGATCCAAGATATGCAGTTTACAAAACTTTAGAAAGTTGGAAGCAAGTTATAGGCTCTGATGGAGTACCAAATGAAACAGGAAGTTGGATTGATGATTGCACCGAGTGCTATAAGGCACAAAAAATTCGTGACCATGTAGTTGATATGGAATTCATTGCCTTCAATCATGAAGGAAGAATAATTAACCCAAACGATGCAAGGCCAGACAACGCTGATGCAGACAGAAGAGCAAAAATTTATGATACAAGGGCAGTAGATGTAAGATTGACATTTAGATCAAAAAATGAATTTTTTAGATTTGCACCATCTGCCAGTAAACCAAGATTAGTAAAAGGACTTAGCGATAGAACTATAGAATTTTTGGATAAATATTTAAGAGATTCGGTTGTAGTTACAATTCATACAAGAAACATTGGTGAAGGAATATAAATTTATGAAACGTAAAAATGAAAAAGGCTTTGCTTTAATTCTTTCTCTGGTTTTACTTCTTGTAATGTCGTTGATGGGAGGTGCTTTAATTGTAATTTCTTCAGGCGATCATCAAAGTAATAATTCAAGCGATGAGTATCAACAAACATTTTATGTAGCAGAAACAGCCTTACTAGAAGCAGAAAAAAGCATAATCAATAAAATGATGGGACCCTGGATCGATGTAGGTTCATATGATCTATCGACACCACCAGGCGCAACAGCAGAAGAAACTGCAGCATGGGGTGCGTATGTAGTTAATCTTCAAGCAACAGCCGTAGGAGGACATGCAAGACATACTGAGAATAGGGAGCTTCCAAGAAATACGAAACCTGCTCAGGATACACCTTGTTATAATAGTTTTAGAAATATTGATAAAACTAATTTTGAAGTAACTGAACATGTTGTAAATAAAAATTTTGGAGATTTAATTGCTCCTATATTTGATAGTGCAACTGAATTGGATAACCTAGCAACCAATAAACAAATTGAAAATGAAAAAAAACACATGGAAAGATTTAGATATGAATATTTTACAGTAAACATAGGATCAGCTGCTTATAAAGGAAGTGGGTCAAGTTTGAAAAAAACAACCACCACTGCACAAGCGTCTGGAACAGCATATAGAATTTATGGTTGTGGCTATATGATGCCTACTGATGACGATGAGTTTGACAATCCAGATATATTAGTTCCTCTAGAAACTGTTGTGGTATTATCTAATTAATATGCCCAGAATAGACACAATATATAAAGGGAAACTTTTAAAACAAAAAAATAAATTTTATAATTATTAAAATGAAAAACTTTTTAAAATTAATTGTATTAATTGTGACATTAGTTTCATTTAACAAGCATGCATTTTCTTGTGACTCACTAAATGTAACAATAGGTGAAAATTTTTCAAAAGTAACAGATATTTTAGATTTTATTGACGGTTATGAGGAAGAAAATTATGAAGAAGATACAACCGTAGAATACGAAGGCCATACAGCAATATACTGTCCTGATTCAGGACTTGATAATACAATAATAAAAGTTTTTATTTATCAATCAAAAATAGCAGGTATTAGATTAGAGACAGAGAATCCTGATATTGAAGAAAATAAAATTTATGAATATGCTAACAGTGTCTATGGCGCTATAGACGATGAGGTTAAAAAAAAAAATTGGACAGGTTATAAAATGATAAGTAGTGGTGGTAGAATAATATTGTATCAAAAAATTAAGGAAATAGATGGAACTTATGAAAGCCTAGATATTTCCACTGAAGAATTAATTGATTATACCGTTGGAGAGTCTGTAATTAGGATGGGTGGATAAATTATGATAAAGATTTTAAAATATTTTTTGTTTGTTATTTTTCTATTGGACTTTAATCTTCAAGTTCAAGCTAAACCTGTTCCTCCAGGATCAGGAGAAGGCGATGTTCCCGCAAATATATTATTTTTGATAGACAGCTCAGCAAGTATGAGCAGAAGATTGTTAAATAGAGATGCAATTTGGGGTGTACCGAATGCAATTTATGATTCAAACGGAGATATTCTTGTAAGTCAGGAAAGAAATCTTGGAGTAGTAAAATTTAATGCTGATGGGACAAGAAATACAGATTATAATAATAATAGAGCAAGATTTACAGGAGAGAGGGCACACGCTTGTTCGGGATTTTCTGGTCTTGCTACTACTGCAAATTATAATCCTATAACAAGAAATACAACAACAAGAGCGACATCAAAAGTTAGATTGGCAGAAAATCTTAGCACAAATGATGGAACAGTTACTAATGAAAATATTGTTTTCTTTTCTGCAGACGATGGATGGTGGGGGAGAGCAGGAGTTATTTTTGGCGTTTCAGAAGACGGACAAGACTGTAAGTTCTATATAAGAGCTGGATTTTCGGACGTATTAGGTATGGATCTAATCACAATCGGAGGTGAAACTTATTTATTTATTACTGGAAGATGCGGATGGCGTAATAGAGACAGTTGCTTTACTTCTTTTAATGTAACTAGAGGAGAAAGAAGTATTCAACGATTTTCACGCAACAGCAATCTTGGAATACGATTAAGATACTCTTGGCGGATTGCAGCAAATAGTGATGCCTCATGGTTATATGTTGCTAGGTGGAACAGTGGTATATCTGGAATTGCACTAACGAAAGTAGGAAATAATTATAATTTAGCTTCATCTGCTGCAAAAAGTTATACTGCAATATTAAGAGGCGACTACGATACTCAACTAGCGCCAGTAGCGGGCATAGATGTATCTCCTGACGATGATAATATTTTATATGTTACTTCCTTATATTATAATATTATACAAAAAATACAGTTAGACACCAATACCACTTATACAGTTCTTGCAAGGGCAGGACGTCCACAGAGGGCTGCCAATACTGAAGATCCCGGAACACTCGCAGCGAACAGTGTAAGATTGTATAGACCTAAAGGTATACACGTAACATCTACTAGAATTTTAGTTACAACCGGAAGCGGAACAATTGATGAATTTGATGAAGATCTTTTTACTGCAGCAAATGTAGACACAGCATGGCTTCAACAAATGGGTGGCGGAGCTGTATCAAGATGGACTGGAGTAAAACAAGCAATGGCTGCAATTGTAAGTGATACTACTTTAACCAGCGGTGCCCATTTTGGATATGGTCACTGGAATGCGGGTGAAACGGGTGGACCAACAAGAAGTTGGAGAGGAGGAAGGTGGTGTCATTTTAATAATGGATGCAATTATTATAGAGGATGGACAGGAGGAACTCACCCAGAAGGTCATTCGTTACAATGTAATAGAGACTCATGCTTAAATGTTGGTATTAGTGCTGAAGGATATACTCAAATTCTCGACAATTTAATGCCCCAAGGACTTGCATGGGGAACAGATGCTAATGCATATTCTATAATGGCATTAGACTATTTTACAAATGACTTTCCTGGATATGACGAAGATTCTGATTGCCAGATAAATTATGTAATTGTTATTGGTGATGGGATGATGAGAAACAATAACCCAGCGGCAGCAAGAATTGCCCAGCTGCGAGATTTACCAAATCCAGTTAGAACATTATTCGTAGCATATGGAGGTGGTATTAACGCAGTGGGAATGGCGAGATTTGACCAAATGGCTGTTGCAGGTTCTTGTCCAGGAGGCGATTCTAGTCATCCAGATTGTGAACCTACCATAGTTGCAGATAACCCAGAAGAATTAAAGACACAGCTTACAAGTAAAATCAGGCAAATTCTTGCTGAAAAATTATCATTTACAGCACCATCAATTACTGCAACGGTTCAAGAGGGTGGATCATTGTATCAAGCTCAGTTTGCCTATGAACAATATGGAGAATGGCAAGGTACAATTTTAAGAAAAACTCTTAAAATAGATGGTACTGTTGATCATGATCCAAATGCACCAGGAAATTGGGATGCCGGAAAAAAAATTACAAATCAAGCAACAGCGGTAGGAACAGTTGACACAAGAAATATCTGGAGCGCAATTCCCAGAGTAGATTATATTGGAAATTGGGATAACTTTAATATTGATAATGCACCCGCTATTGAAGAGCTTTTTGGAATTTTAGGATACACGGTCCAAGATTACCACAACACAACCTCAAACTGTTCTAGTGCAACTGGCGTCGAAGATGAAAATGCTGATGATATTCTTGGATTAATTAATTTTATGAAAGGATCTGACTATTTTGACTACGATGGAGATTGCAATATTACTGAAAGAAGAGGTCATGTTTTAGGAGATATATATCATTCTCAGCTAGTAGAAATAGGACCACCCGATGGAAGTTTAGATTTTACAAGCTCTAATGAAGAAACTTACTTTAGATCTGTAAATAATTATCAAAGTTTTATTGCAAAACATGCATCTAGAAGAAAAGTAATTTATGCCGGTTCAAACTCTGGAATGTTACATGCAATAAATGCCGAAACAGGAACAGAGGAGTGGGCTTTCATTCCACCTTTTATAGCAGGCATATTACCATCAATTGTAAATCCAGAGCTAGATGGAGAAGTTGATACCTTTAAAGGAGGAACAAATTCAATTTTTGGCGTAGATGGATCACCGGTAGTTCATGATGTATTTATCTATGGTTATGATCAAGATGGAAATTTAGAAGATCAAAAAAATTGGCACACTATTTTAATGATACCTTACGGAAGAGGTGGCGCTGGATTTTCGGTATTAGACGTAACCGAACCAATACTAAAAGATGGGAAAGGTCCAATACACATGTTTTCAATTTATAATGATGCAATAGCTAATAAGGTTCTTGTGTCCGATAATAAGGGCACTATAACAGAACACACTTATTCTGCAGGATCCCAAAGTGTTGAAGAATCTTTAGAGGGTCAGATAGCATCAGGAAATTTAGAAACTGCTCTAGAAACTGATGGAGGAGTAGATAGCAATGTTTCGACTGCACAAGATGCAATTGCTGCCTGTCAGACTAACACTGATGCAGGTGGTTCTTTTCACGCAGATGGAACGGCCTCATGTTACATGGGAACCACATTTACTTTTGAGGGATTACTTCCTGATGCCCCGGACGGTACAAATGTTCCTAAAACTAATTTAAGAATTACAGAAAGAGTAAGTGGCACCCTGGAAGTTATAGATTTTGATAGAGCACAATACGTTAGTGGTCAGTTAGTTGTTACATTTAATGATACAAAAATTTTTAATAGAGGAGGTAGTGCAAGTGAAACAAGACAAACTAATAATTTTAACATCGCTACTTCTTGTACGTCTAGTAGTGGTATTGAACCTATGTATGATTATAGCCAATTAGGTGAAACGTGGTCAGCACCAAGAATATTTAGAATTCCTTCTGCAGAATTGTCTGATAGAGGTAATAGCGATAAAGATACCTATGTAGCTGTTATGGGTGCTGGAATGGGCAATACTAATTTATGTGCTGGATCTGCAGTATTTATTGTTAACTTAGACGATCCTGACAACCCAGGATCAATTTTTGGTGCAGAAAATAACGGAGGTCCAATCACTATAGTTGATACAAGTCCAAGTGGAGTAGCAGGAAGTAGTGGAGCTATAGCAACACCAAATGGAAGCAACATAGGAAATTCATTACCTTCATCGCCAGTCGTAATAACGCCTGACACCGCATATAATATTCCTTGGAGAGGAGCAATGGTATACTTCAATGACATGGAAGGCAAAATTACAAAAATTAACTTAACAGACTCAACTAAGCACGATGCTTCACTATTTGATCAAACAACATTATTTAGATTGAATGCTAATACTACAAATAAAAGGTACAGTTATTTTGCAATGGATGCTGGAATTGGAGTATCAACAAATCAGTTTTGGTTATTCGGTGGAACAGGAAACTTTAATAATATCGGTGGAGGAGCGCCAGGGATGGATAATATATTATATGGAATAAAAGACCCAGATTATCCGCACTTCAAGCATCTTAATGATATTACAGTCCCAAGCGAAACAGAGGGACAATTCGTAGAATTGGCTCATCAAGGTGCAAATGCCGCTCGTAGCATTGATGATGCAGAAGTGTGTGTTAATACAACTGGAAAACTTGTATGTGCAGATGGTCCTGGACGAGAAGATTTAGCATGGGTGATACATTTAGATACTGTGGATGGATTACAACCAAATGACCCAGCAACTCAAAACACTTTTAGAAAGCTTTCTGCATCTCCAACTATATTTAAAGGATATGTTTATTTTCCAATTTATGAACCGCCTCCGGGTACAAATAAATGCAATATTGGAAATGCGTATATTTGTGTAGCTGATGATGAATGTGGAACAAATAATTCTCACCTATTAACCAAAGGAGGTGCAGCAAATGGATCAGATTGTAAATTTGTAAGAGAAGGTATTTTATCAGAGTTAGTAATATTTGGGGACAACCTTTATGCTAACGTTGCCGGTCCAAAAGAAGATGCTGATACATTATATACGGTTACGGCTGCTGCTGGAGAGGTAAAATCAAGCAGAGGCAGTTGGAGAGAAAGCGGATTTTAAATAAATCCAAATTTTTTTAAAACTATGAAAAAAATATTAAATTTAATAATCTTTTTTATAATTATCATTTCTGGACAAAGTAGTTATTCAAAACCAATCCCACCAGGATCAGGAGCAGGTGATGTTCCAGCAAATATTTTATTTCTTTTAGATACTTCTGATAGTATGAATTTAGATTTAACTAATAGTACAAATTCAGTTCAAAATGCAACTGATTTAGTTCAACTTTCCGATGGTAATCTAATTATTGCAGAAGGTAGTAAACTTATAAAAATGTTTTTAGATGATGCAATTAAGGATACTTCTTTTGCAGGAGGTATTGGTGGGGGTAATTTTAAAGGTTATAATTCCGATACAAACTGTTTGGGCAAAAATTCTAAGCTTAGAAATATTGAGTTTTTAGAAATTTCAAACAAGGTAAAGGGCTATACGGGAGATGTTATTTTTGCACTTGAGGAAAATAAAAAAATTGTAATGATTAACTCTTCCGGAGTTTGTCTTGATGTTATGTATTCATCTGATTTACATTCTCGTGATCCTCACATTCGAGCTATGGAGATAAAAACAATTGACGACGAAGATCATTTATTTGTTGTGGGAAGAGGAAATGGCGGAACTAACAGACCTGCTAGTAGAAGTTATCTGTATACAAAAAATTTAACGACTGGAAAATTTAAAGAGTGTTTTCAAAATTATAATTCTGCAAATAGTATTGGGGTCTCCAATACAATTAGTACCAAAATGAAAAGGGTTAGAGATATTGCTGTAGATGATGGAAAGAACATTTATTTAGTTCAAGCTCATAATAATACTACCGAGAATGGAATTATTCATAGGTATCCATTAACCAAAGATGCAGATGGAAATTATTGTGCTGATAAAGATGCCAGTGATTATGGCTACAAAGTAGCCATTACAAATCATCATAGTCATGTTGCAGCGGGTTTTCCTCTTTCAGATTGCATAGCCGTTGATAAACACTGTTCACCAGAACGTATTGACATTGATCCAGACAATCCATCAATCATGTATGTGACTACTGGCAGGTATGGTGTAGTTCAAAAATTAGAAATTAAATCTACTGAATTAAAACCAATGGAAATTAGTAATGCAGGTCGGTGGAAAGGTGATAAATTTAGTAATATTCCAACAGTCAGCGACGAAACAGTACATTTTAAAAAAACATATGGAATACATGTCACATCTACACATGTTTGGATAATGGATACTAAACCATCTATTCAATATTTTGAAAAAGATGGCAGTTTAGAAAGTTTAACTTGGGCAGGTAATTTTGCACCAACGATAAGAAGAATTGATGGAGCAATTAATGCAATTAAAGCAGTAGTTACTGATAGTTCTTTTGCTTCAGGAGCTAATTTTGGATATGGATATTGGAATTCTGGTGTGGGAGATAATCCCGGTAGAGAAACTGATATAACTGATTCTGAATTTCTAAAATCAGGTTATTATTGTCATGCATATGATCTTCTTAAACAGGGTGCACCTAAGTGTCCGCATTGCAATCCAAATTGTGATTATTTTCATGGATGGACCGGAAGTCACCCAGTTGGCACATCTACTCTTTGCAATGTAAATTCATGCTTGAAAGTTGGAGTACAAAGAGATGGCCACAATAAAATAGTGGAAGCTCTCTATGAAGCTAATTTAGCGTTTGGAACAGATGCTAATGCCTTCTCAGATCTAGCTCTTGATTATTTTTCCGATCCTAATGTGGATGTAATAGACCCAACAGCTCTAGACTGCCAATTAAATTATGTAATTGTAATAACTGATGGAGAGTGGTTGAATCACCTTAGAGCCAAACCAAAAATAGAAGAATTAAGGAATAACAACAATGTAAAAACACTGGTTGTTGCTTATGGAACTGATTTTAGCACTACATCTATAGGACGTGATGGACTATCAGCTGTAGAAAAAATGGAAGAAATGGCTATAGCAGGCTCATGTGACGATGCTTCTGGCACAGCAGAAGAATGCGAATCATATATTGAGGCAGCGACACCAGAGGATTTAAAAACACAACTAGCAAGTAAAGTCCAACAAATTATTGCAGACAAATTATCTTTTACAGCTCCTTCCATTACAGCAACTATTCAAGAAGGAGGATCATTATATCAAGCACAGTTTAATTACGTGCAGCATGGAGAATGGGAAGGTACTATTCTTAGAAAAACTCTCAATCCTGACGGAACTGTAAATCATGATCCAGATGCTCCTGGAAATTGGGATGCAGCAAAAGAGATTAAAGCGCAACCGTCAAGAAATATTTGGACAGTTTTACCTGATGTTAGCTACATAGGAGATTGGAATAATTTTAAAACAGAAAATAGTACTTATATTAATACACTTTTTAATTATACTGGAAATAGAGTTTTAAATTACCACAATTCGTCATCAACTTGTGGAGGAGATGATCATATTGATGATGATATTGATGGACTTATTAACTTTGTTCGTGGCCAAGATTATTTTGCTTATAATGGTTGTGACAACATAAACAATCAAAGAGACCATGTATTGGGCGACATCTATCATTCTCAGCTAGTTGAAGTTGGACCTCCTAGTGCTAATTTAGATTTTACAAGTCCTAATGACGAAGCTTATTGGAGAGTTACTAATAATTATCAAGCATTTGTTAGCAATCATGCAAGTAGAAAAAATATTATTTATGCAGGTGCAAACGATGGAATGCTGCATGCAATAGATTCTGAAACAGGAAAAGAAGAGTGGGCATTTTTACCTCCTTTTATAGTTTCAGAATTACCAACCATAATGAATCCTAGTTTAGATGGAAAAATAGACGGCGGCAATGGTGGTAGCAATGCTTTTTTCGGCGTAGATGGTAGCCCAGCAATTCATGATGTGTTTATCAAAGGTTATGATAAAGAAGGAAATTTAGAAACAACAAAAAATTGGCACACTATTTTAATGATACCTTACGGAAGAGGAGGAGCTGGTTTTTCTATTTTAGATGTTACGCATACATTACTTCCAGGAACCAAAGGACCATTGCATATAGTTTCAGTTCTTAATGATGCAGTGAACTCAAGAGTTTTAATTGCTGACAAGGACGGGACTATTAGTAGTTATTCTTATGTAGCAGCTCAATATAAACTGGCGCAATCAAAGGAAGCAGGAAAAGCAGAAAAAAATCAATCTGCTGCTGAAACAGCTGGTACCGAAGACAATCCTAGTACTTTTGCTTGCGAATCTGATGCTGATGTTGGAGGAAATTTTTATCAACTTAGTGACAATACTTGCTATAAAGGAAATACATTTACATTTAAATTTACAGCACCAAGTACTAATGTAAATAAATATAATATTTTTAAAACAAATTTAGCGGATGGAAGTAAAACAATATTAGATCTTGTTTCAATTACACCATTGGCCGGAGGATTAACTAGAATTACACTTGGCGCTCCTGAAGTGTATAACGCAAGTGATAGTGCAGGTAGTTTAGAAAAAACTTCTTATATTACCATTGAACTTGATGACAGTTTAACTGGAGTGCAAGATCATGACTATAAATATGATTATAGCAAACTAGGAGAAACTTGGTCTACACCAAGGATATTTAGAATGCCTTTGAGTACGGTGTCAGCAAGTGATAGTGATCAAGATAAATATGTAGCAGTTATGGGTGGAGGTTATGGATCATCACAACTTTTTATAATTAATCTTGAAGGTGAAAATTTTTCAGGATCAACCGGATCCGAATTAGCCTGGGGAACAATTGCCGGAAGCCTAGAAAACAATGGAGCAATTTCAATCCTTGATAGTGATGATAGCAATATAACAAACGCAATAGTTAATACACCGATTGTAATTACTCCTGAGGTTTCCTCGACGATACCTTGGAGGGGAGCGATGGTTTATGTGAACGATCTTGAAGGAAAAATTACTAAAATAAATTTATCTAACTCAACAAAAAATTCTGCAGAACTATATGAACAAACAACATTATTTAAATTAAATTCGTCAATTGATAATGGCAGATATAGTTATTTTTCCATGGATGCAACTATGGGCACAGACTCAAATGTATTTTGGCTTTACGGAGGAACTGGAGATTTTCAAAGAGTTAATGACGTAGAAGATTCCATGGATAATATTTTATTTGGAATTAAAGATTTCGATTATCCTTATTTCAAAAGTAACCTCAAAGTTCCCATACAAAATAATGATGGATGGAAAGCTTCTGCAGCTCAAAATATTAACTTAGCTCCCAATATAGATGATAATAATATTTGCAAAGACACTACAATAACAGAGGATGGTGTAGCATGCCCTGTTGAAACCACTGATTCCGGTTGGGTTGTTCATTTAGATGATTTAGCAAATAATAAATATAGAAAATTAACGGGAGTACCTACGGTATATAGTGGAAGAGTTTATTTTCCAATTTACAAGCCACCAGATGGTGGAAATAGATGTAGTTTAGGCAAAGCATACATTTGTTCAGATGATGATGAATGTGGAACAAATAAATCTCCTGAATTAGCTGAAATGGAAGGAGCAACAATGGATGGCGAAGAAGATCCATGCTTTGCTGTGGGACCTGGAATATTATCTGAACTAGTTGTGTTTGGAGGCACATTGTATGGCAATGTGGCAGGACCTAGCGAGAATGAAGATACATTAATTACTATTTTAGCAGACAAAGACGATGTAAATAGATCCAATAAACAATCCTGGAGACAATTAGGATTTTAATTAATTAAAAATTATTAAAAAAAAATATATAATCCAAGAAAACATCGTAAGCATGGTTAAAAAAATTAATGCAAGTCCAACCAAAGTATCTTGATTAACTTTCTTTCTCCATTTTTTAGGAAAAAAATCTAATGAATAAGCATAAACAATTACGAAAACATTAAGTGCTGATACAATAATATTAAAGAATAAAAACTTTTCCATTAAAATAATAAATATTTAATTTGATTTGCAAAAGATACATAAAGTATACAGCCAATAATGATATAAGGTCCAAAAGGAATTTGAGCTGACATATCTTTAGTTTTTTTTAATAAAGATGGAATTACCAGAACCAATGCAACAACTGAAGAAATAAATATTGTAAATGGAATACTAATCCATCCAAACCAAAATCCAACTACAGCCATTAATTTTGCATCGCCAAGACCCATTCCTTCTTTATTTCTAACTTTCTTATAGAAAAAAATTATCAACCAAATTATTGAGTAACCAAAAATTCCTCCAAGCAGAGAATTAATGTAATTGGGAAATATTGTTTGATTTAAATTAGGGTCAAAAGATTTTATAAAACCAATTACCATTAAAGGAAAAGTTAATTCGTTTGGAATTATATAATGCTTTAGATCAATAAAAAAAATTATGATAAAAAATATACTTAATATAATTAGTAGTAATGTTGTTATAGATATTCCATATAGAAAGAAGATAGCTAGAAAACTAATTCCCGAAAGTAGTTCGACTAAAAAATATTGAAAACTTATTTTGTTGCTACAATTTCTACATTTGCCTCTAAGAAATATAAATGACAGAAAAGGAATGTTGTCGTACCATTTTATTTGATTTTTACATGAAGGACAAAAAGATCTTCCTTTAATCACACTTTCATTATTAGGAAGTCTATATATGCAAACATTACAAAAACTTCCCCAGATACTACCAAAAATAAATGTCGCAAAATAAAACATTGATTATATTTTTATGTGGGAAGCTATGTGTAATATACCATCAATACAGAATTGGACAAAAATAGCTGCATCTTGCAGATGCAAATAAAAATTTGGCGAATATATTATAATTTCCATCCTTGTTCAAAATATCAAAAAAGAGATAAAATGCAAAATATAAAAAATGTTTTTTAAATCAAAACCCCCCGAACCAGCAAAAGAAGACTCAAGAATTCAAGATTTAAAAATTATTACACAAATGAATCAAGATTTAGCAACAACTCTTGATTTGAATGAAACGCTTCAAAATGCTTTAGAAGTAATAATCAAAAGAATTAATGCACAAGCAGCAAACATATTTTTAATTGAAGAAAAGAAACAAGTCTTTCAATGCATTGCATCCAAACATCAAGCTTATCTTGAAGAATATGAAATTCCTTTAACCCAAGGAGTAATGGGAAAAGCAGTTTTACAAAGAAAATGTATTAGAGTAGGCGATGTTAGAAAAGATGTTAGAGAAATTGCAGAATTTTATTTTGATTTAGATAACAAAACAAATTTTACAACGTATTCTGTTTTATGTGCACCTCTTATTGCAGCAAATGAATGTATTGGGGTCATTCATTGTTTAAATAAAAAAACAACAAACAAGCTTTTTGAGGAAAGTGATAGAAAACTTCTAGAAACCCTTTCAACACCAGCCGCTCTTGCAATTAGAAATGCACGTATGGCGAAAGAGCTGGTTGATAAAAATAGAATGCAAAAAGAAATCGAAATAGTTGGAGAAATTCAAAAAACATTATTATCTCAAAATAGAAAAGATCCTTTTCCTATTGCCGGAATTAACATTCCTGCAAAAATAGTTTCTGGAGATTTTTATAATTTTTCTGATCTAGGAGATGGAAAATATGGATTTGGTGTAGCCGATGTATCAGGAAAAGGAATTAAATCATCTTTGTTAATGTCTAAAGCATCTAGCTTGTATCGATGTTTAAGTAAAACAATGTTTTCAGCATCTGAACTACTAGATTTATTAAACAAAGAAATTTGTGAAACAGCTGCCAGAGGAATGTTTGTTACAATGCTTGTTGGAATTTATGACAGTAATAAAAAAGAATTATTACTTGCAAATGCAGGACACGAACCTCCATTAATTTATTCAAAGGATGGAAAATTTTCAAACTATACAGAAGCAGGTCCTCCATTAGGCATAATGGCGAAGATAAAATATAAAGAAACAAGAATATCTTTTTCCGAAAGTTCAATGTATATTTTTACAGACGGCATAACGGAGATTAAGGATTCCAATGGAGAAATGTTAGGAGCTGAAGGATTTCAAAATTATATTAAGAAACATCAATCCATATCAAATAATGAAAGACTTAAAGTTATTGTTGAAGATATAATTAAGTCAGGTAAAATTCAAAAAGACGATATAACAATTGTTGTAATTGAAGGTAAATAAAATGATGAGCATACCAAAAGTAATGATTTTTGTTGTAGCTATTACTAGTGCAATTCTTTTTTGGGCCACTTCAAATGTTTGTAAATATAATTTTGCATTAGAAAAAAGAACTAACACAATAAACATTGTTACTGATGAAATTGATCCATCGATAGGCAATGCAAAATATTATGTTTATCGAGAATTAAATTGTAACAATGTTGATTTTAGTTTGGACTTAGAGCGAGTTATGGATAACTTGCGAACTATCACCGTAATTATTTATCAAGAACTTAATACTGATATAAGGGGCGATCCAAATTAATAATTAAAAAACTAAGAACTAAAAGTAGTAATCTTTTCATAGTTTACAGTGATCTCAGTGTATGTGACCCAATACGGGGAAAAAGATTGATTGTGCCTATTTTAGGTAGTAGAATACCTGTTGTAGGGAGAACAAAAACCACAATGAGTAATAACAAAACTATAATGGGTAGTAATAAAGTTGTTTCTTTTGAGGAAGTTGCGAAAGAAACAGCGCCTTTGCTACAACCAAGTTTCTTTTCTAAAGGATTTTATCACTGGGTAATGTTTCTCCTTTCTTTATATACAAGAATACGTGAAAATTTGAAAATGGACTTTGAATCTTTCGTTGTACTTCAAGTTGTTGTGAGTCATGCGCTCTATGAGCTAAATAAAACTGGAACTAAATCATTTTCAGAACTTGAACTTCAAATGACAGATATTAGACAAAGGAAATATAGAAAGAACTCTAAACTAACTTATGCAAGTATTGCAGAAGTTCTTCAGCTTCCAAGAGAAACAGTTAGAAGAAAAGTAATGGGTTTATGTAAAATGACTATTTTAACATTTAATAGTAGTGATGGAATTAAACTTGGACCAGCTTATAAAACAATTTATAAGGAGTTTGTTACACAAACTACTTTAGATTTGAGTTCTTTACTTAAAAAGTGGAAGCATATGGGTGCATTAGATGCTTTTTTTAACATAGGAAAATAATTATGAGCAAATTATTTTATGCACTGTATGATTTAGCAAATTCTGCCTACACGATGATTATAATAACATTTGTTACATCGGCTTATTTTGCAAATCAAATTGTAGGCAATCCACAAATAGGAGCAGCCTACTGGCAATGGACAGCAGGAATTTGTGGAATCATAATTGCACTGACAGGACCTTTCCTTGGAGCACTAGCTGATAAAAAACTAAAAGGAAAAATAAATTTCTTACAAATTTTTACTTTGCTTTGTATATTAACAACTTGCTTGTTTTGGTTTGCTAAACCAAACCCGAATTATATTTTATTTACTTTGATTATTTTTTTTGTTTCAAACTATTGTTATGAAGTTGGATCAATATTTTATAATTCATTATTAAAAAAATGTTCTAATGAAAATGATATTGGAAAAACTTCTGGCTTTGGATTTGCATTAGGTTATATTGGATCTGTTCCAATAATATTATTAGTTTTATATTTATTTGTTTTACCTGAACGAGATCCATTTGGTTTAGATAAAAATAATTTTGAACATATAAGATTCATTCCTATTGTAGTTGCACTTTGGTTTTTGATTTTTTCTTTACCAATGATTTATTATTTTAAAAATAAAATATCTTATGAAGATAATTCCGATACAAATCCAGTCTTTAAAAAAATAATTGAAATAATATGGCAAAATAAATTTACTTCTACTGGAAAGTTTCTTTTAGCAAGAATGATTTACTCTGATGCTTTAATTGTACTTATAGCAGGCGGTGGTGTATATGCTTCAGGAGTTTTTGGTTTTACCCCTGGTGAATTATTAAAACTTGCAATTGCGGGAAACATCGTTGCATTCATCGGAGTTTTGATTGGTGGATATTTAAATGATAAACTTTCATCTAAAATAATTATTTTAACTTGTATTGCAGTATTAACTGCTACAGTTTTTTATGGATCCATGATTGCTCAAACAAAAACCGAATTCTTTTATAATGTTATGGTCATTTCTTTTTTTATTGGCTCCATTCAAAGCGCAAGTAGAGTAATGATGACAAGTTTATTAAATAAAAATGATTTAGGAAAAGGTTTTGGTTTGTTTAGCTTCTCAGGAAGAATTACTGCATTTGCGGGGCCATTAACTGTTGGAACTTTAACTTTTATATATTCTCAAAGGATTGGCTTCCTATCGGTCTCCATTTTTTTTATTTTAGGATTTATCCTGATGATGTCTGTTAAAAATGTATAATTTATAAAAAAAGTAATTTTTATTTTAATTTCTACTAAAAATTGAAATTTTATAAATAATTTTTAGATTTTTTAGATTTTTTTCATACAATTTTTGATATCTGTTCAATTTTGAGCTATTGAAACTAATTATTTTACAATTTTAACTCTAATTTTTTATAATTTTAAAAAAATATTTAAACTCTAACACAATAATATTTAACTCTAACACAAAAAATCTATTTTGAATTGAAAAGTGTAAAAGTGTTGATTTTATTATGTTTTTTAAATTATTAAAAATTTTTAATACTCTAACACAATGTCTAATAATAAAAAAAAACAAATTGTGTTAGAGAATTCTATTTTTGTGTTAGAGAATACAAAAATTCTATAAAAAATTATAAAAATTAATTTTTTTTGTTAAATTAAAAAAAACCCTGATTTTATTAGCTAATTTACAATTTTTAACGATTTTTACCCAATATGAGCATACAACTTATGATTATGTGTTAGACATTTTTATATTTTGTGTTAGAGATTAGTATGTTTGTGTTAGAGAAAAAATATATTTTAAAAATTTATGAACGAAGACGATCAAGATAAAAATAATATAGAGAAAAAAGAAGAAGAAGTTAAGAGCGAGGAAAAACAATCTCAGGGAGAATCTCCCATAAATGATGCTCAACCTTCTGAATCTTCCGATACACCTACTGAAAACGTAGAGAAAAAAGAAGAAGAAGAAGTTAAAAGCGAGGAAAAACAATCTCAGGGAGAATCTCCCATAAATGATGCTCAACCTTCTGAATCTTCCGATACACCTAATGAAAATCAAGCGGAAGCACAATCAGAAGTAGATGAGAAAAAAGAACATGAAGTAATTCATAAAAAAGATGGAAGATTACATATATATGTAAGGCAAGATAAATATAAAGGCGAGTTAAAATCAAAAAATTGGGTTGGCCGACTTTATATTGATGGAAAACAAAAGATTTCGTCATCGGGAACTCCTAATCTTGAAGAGGCAATACCAATATTAGAAAAATGGTTTGATGATATTCAAGCAAATAAAGGAAAAGAAGAGCAAACCCCTCAAGAAACGCCAGAGACAACAAGTGAACAACCATCTGTTATAGCAGAACAAACAACATCTCCAGCAACAGAAACACCTCAACAACCAGAAACGTCTGTTATAGAAAAAAAACCAGAACCAGTAGTTACACAAAGTGTTTCTGCTCCAATAGAAAAAACGGAAACAGAAGAAAAAACTACCTCAAGTATTCTTGATAAATTAAAAAAAATAAAACTTAAAAAACCTTCATTCGGTGGCGGAGACAAAGAACCAAAAGTGTCCACAAAAGCAAAAGGTAATTTTAGAAGCAAATTAGAAAGTTTCTTTAAATCAAAGCTAGGAAAATCTACAGCAAAAGGAGAGGAAATAGTTGGAGTCGAAATTACAAATAAAGAAATTAAACTAGCTCAAATTTCAAGCAACAAAGCAAATCAGTGGGTACTAAACAAATTTTTTGTTCACAAAGTAGATTTGCCAGAAGATGCGGCTGTTTTAGAAAATGCAGACAAATTAGGAGGAGAATTGACAATTGCTATGCAAAAAGCAAAAATTAATACACCCAATGCTGCAATTGCAATTCCAGTAACAAGTGCAATCATAAGAGTGGTAACGGCCCCATTAATGAAGGATGAAGAATTGCAAAAAGCAATAGAGACCAATTCGCTTTGGGAAAATCTGGTTCAATTAACAGATAATTTGGACGATTATTCAATATTTCATCAAGTAATAAATAGAAATCAAAAAGAAAATACTATGGATATATTATTTGTTGCTTCAAAACTTTCAGATATAAATAGTTATACTTCAATAATTAAATCAGGTGGACTTAATCCAGTTATAATAGATGTAAAATGTTTTGCATTAAAATCTGCAGTAGATCAAATCAACCAAATTTCAAATAAAGTAGAAGATGCAAATTTAACTGCTGTACTAGAATTTGGACTGGACGAAAATTATCTCATGATTTTATATGATAATAATCCAATAATTACTGATATTTTTTTAAGAGGCCAAGACAGAAAAGTATTGATGGAGTCAGAGAACCAAGAAGAAAAAGAAGGATTGGTTAGAAGATATATTACTCAAGTCAAACAGGCTGTTCAAGATTTTGAAACCAAATATGAAAAAAGAATAAGAAATATAAAAGTTGTTTCAGATTTAAAAAATGTTGATGATTATTTATCTTATTTTAGAAAAAATTTAGTAAATATTGCTTTTACACCTTTTGATCCAATAGATGGTTTAAAAGTTCCACAACAATTAGAAGAACAATTAAATATATCTAATAGATCATACTTTTCTACAGTTATTGGACTTGCGTTCAGAAAACTGGATGTGTTTGGGTATTATAAATTTGTCACTGCAGTAAAAAATATTAACCTGTTACCTGATAGACAGGGAATGTTTAAGAAGAAAAAAATGAAAGCAATATCAAATTTTGCTTTTAAAGGCGTTGCCGGTGCAATAGCAGTAATTTATTTAATTTTATTTACATTGTCTTTTTGGAACATTCATTCATATAACAAGAAATTAATAGATTATTCTAAAGTAACTGAAATTCATGAGGTAAAAACCAAGGAAAGTAAAAAAGTTTCTAAAGAATTGAAATTAATAACAACTGCTTTGCAATTAAGCAGAAGCTTAAAGTCAAATAAAGATTTAAGTTATAGAATATTGGCACAAATTGCATCAAGCGTACCTAAGAGAGTAAAGTTTGACCAAGTTAATTATAATGGAAAATATCGTGTTACAATTCAAGGTGTTGCGTCTAGCGACCAAGACATTTTAAAATTTATTGATAACTTAAGTAAACAAAAATTAATTAAACAAGCATCATTGTCCTCTATGAAGCTTCCAAGAAAAACAGCGGGTGGCGCAACGATGAAAGGATTTAGAGTTTTTGTATTAATTGAAAGTGGCAAAGGATAATAAATGGATTTAAATATAGATTTAAAAAATTTAAATGTTCAAGATTTAAAAGCAAAAATTTTACGATTTGCTGATAAGAAAACTATAATTAAAATTGGAATTTCAGCTGGAGCAATAATTTTGTTTTTAATCATTTATTACGCAATTCTAAATCCAATAGTAAATAAAAAGAAATTACAGTTAAATAAAATGAATAAAATGAAACAAGAGACTTCAAAATTTATAAGTGATATAAAATCTAAACAAAATAAGATCAAAAAACTTACACCACAATATAATAAATATTCAACACTGTTTCATACAAGAGCAGAAGTAGAGGGGCTATACGAAACTTTAAGCTATTATGCCGGGTTAAATAATTTGATTATCACAAAAATAGAAAA